>JAEEGL017067634.1_pt1 | contig 12162 bp, 19 predicted proteins | sample 9134231 | NCBI WGS metagenome assembly JAEEGL01 (sample SAMN16246548, study PRJNA631951) | gut metagenome | biome: gut microbiome; feature: rumen; material: fiber-attached | host: Bos | place: Iran: Karaj | collected 2018-10
CCCTTGCTTGTCAGATACCTTGGCACTCCCCAACAGATGCAGAAACAGATGCACCCTTTCTGATTTGTCGTACCCTTCCCATTCTTGGAATTTCCGATGTATCTTAACCCAACCGTCTGGCATTTCTATCAAAACACCCTGCTTGCATCATTCCGCTGCTTACGCAGGTGGAACTGGAATGAGTACAAACAGGGTTATATATTGTTGTCTGAAAGTTCCACGTTTCAGATTGTTTTCTGACTGCAAAGATAATGAAAATTATTTGAATAACAAATAAAATCAAACTCAAAATTGCCATCATCGAACTATCTTTTTTATAAATTAACTCTTATGCCTTTGAGGGTGCTTAATTTCTTCACCTCTCTGGTGTAGTATTGAATCATGCCCTCTAACTCGCTGTCAAGAAAATGTTTCGTGGAGTGAGCCTTTACATTGAGCCAATCGACTTTCTGCTGACCAATCTTCTTTACCAAGTTCTCACGGTATTTAATCAGATGGTCAGCCGACAGTCTATTGCAGTAGTGACACTCTCCATGACAATTATCCTCGTCAAAGCGAGTTGCCATGTGCGTCCGGCTATGGTAATGCCCACAGTCTATTTCCTCAAACGGCTTGATGCGTCCACATGATATGCACCTGCAATATCCACCGTCCATAGAATCACGAAGACGGATATACAGGGCAAACACTCTATCCAGTTTCTTGACCAGATTAGGCTTTCCACGTCTGGATGGTTTCTTTTCCACACCATCCTTTTTCTTCTTTGGATAACGCTTTATATAGTATGGCATATTACCTAAAATTATTTTCAGTCATTGTAAGCACACCATTTTCAAATGTGCCAAAGTGAATAGTCAGTCCAATAGCAGCAGCCACCATAAACTCCGTATGGCATCCTGCACTATGTAGCCACTTATCGAGGAACACCACTTCATCCGACTGGAGCATCATCTTGAAGTCTGCCCTCATGTGGTACTTTGTAGCGGCTTCTGCCGGAACTCCGTTATCCATCGGATTGAATACGATGTACCCTTGTGTTTCCAGAATGTCAGCAACAGCTTTGAATGTTGCCCTGCGTTCCTCAATGTCATAACCACTGATGGGCGCACTGATATATATCTTATTCTTCATGTCAAAACATTACGTTTGTCAGTTGTTTGCCTCTCGATGTCACACACCACCTCTGCGTGTTTGGTGCTTCCAGTCCGATTTCCAGATTGGCTACATTTCCAAACTTCCTATATGTTCCGCAAAGGTCAACCACCCAACCGTCCTTTCCTTTGTACGGACGTATTGCCCTGCCAACCATCTGATAATATAGAGCGAGGCTTTTAGTCGGTCGGCCCAATATCACCGTGTCAAGTTCTGGATAGTCGAAACCAGTAGTCAGAGTGCCTACATTGGCTACCACCTTAACTATTCCATCCTTGAAATCTTGCAGTATGCTCTCACGTTCTTTCTTGGGTGTCTCTCCAGTCACAATTTCAGCGAGTATGCCGATACTGCGTAGTTTATTGATGAGGCTGTCTGCCTCTTCGATGTATCGAGTAAAAACAAGCACCCCTTTTCTGGGTATGCCACTCTTTGGTTTCAGTACTCTTATAGTTGTAGATGTCAGTTTGTCATAGAATCCAGAACGGAGATACTCTTGCTTCAATGACTTATCATCATAATCTGCACCTGTGGAATTGGAAACGACCCTACTCATATCAAGTGCCGTGCAATCATAATAATGCAGGTCAGCAAGGAAACCTTTAGCCAACAATGTTGAAATCTGGCAGTAATAAAGGACATCTGAAAAAATCCTTGGACGTGTGCGAGTGAGGAACTTCAAAGTGGATTGACCATTGAACGAGCATAATCTGTAAGGTGTTGCAGTCAGCCCTATCACTCTTCTATCTTCAGCATTGATAAACTTCTCATATTGCCCGGCTTTAGAATTGACTTTGTGACACTCATCAATGATAACATTCTTGAAATGTGAGAAGTCTTCCATGTGATTCATCACGCTACCGATGGTAGCAAACGTGATTCGGTTAATGTCCTTATACCCGACACTTGCCGAATAGATGGAGGCATCCCAACAGCCGTAACTCTGCAACTTGGCGAAATTCTGTTCCAGAATCTCCTTTTGCGGATTCAGTATAAGCAACGGCCCATCAAGTTTCGATGCTATGTCTGCAATAACAAGGCTCTTTCCTGCACCAGTAGGGAGTATCAGCAAGCCGTTCTTTCCATGTGGGGATTTGAACCGCTTGACTGCTGCGATGCTTGCGTCTCTTTGGTAATCACGTAAAATATATTTCATTGCTCTTAGTGTGTCTCGTAAAAAGATGGCCGTGGATGGTATCACACGTATGTCCTATGTGGTTAACCGTCTTAGTCCACCACCCACGGCCAATCTCTAATTAGTCCTCATCTTCTGGGTCGGGGTCATTCTCATCACCCTCTTCATCACCAAATGGCAGGTCTTCATCTGCGGTGTTCTCTGGTGCTTCCTCTGCGGTGACAGGTTTCTTCACCTCTGGGAACTCAATACCGAAGACTTCCATCATGGCTTTGCGGTTCCAGTCTTCCTGCGCCCACAATGAGTTTTTATCCCACTCTGGGATAGGCACGGCCTTTACGAGTTGCATCTGACCATCCACCCATGCGAAGAAACAGAAATGTCCGTTGAGGGCTACTCGTGCTGTCACAGTAGGCGGTAACAGGAAATCCGTTGTGCCTTTCTTGACACGAGCGGCGAGGTCGGCAATCTCCAGTAAGATAGAGTTGTAAGCCTCTTCTGCGGCTTTCTTCATAGCCTTGATACGCTCCAAAGTCTCTTCCAGATAATTCTTTCGCTCTGGAGCCTCATTCTCCTGCTTCAAGCAATACTCTTCACGGATTTCTTGGATTTCGTAAGCATCGTACTTTCGTGTTGCCACTTCACCCTCTGGGAAAAGACAATTAAACTTCTCTTCCAGAACCTTGATTGCTTCCTTGCTGTCCTTTGCACCCTTGCAGATTACCAGGACATCCTTAAACATTTCTCGCTGTGCCTCCGTCAAAACAAACTCAATGTTTTCGGGGCGGTAGTTTACTAAATTTGCTAACATAATAGTGAACTTTTATTTATTGGTTATTCTTTCCCAGAGATTGCGAGACTTCAACCGTGAAATCTCTGATTTGAGGTCGGCTATCTCTTTCTGCTGTTGTGTCAGTTGGTCAAGTTTATCACCGAGTGACTTACTGATTTGCTCATCTAACAGGCCTTTCTTGAAATACTCTGTCACTTCATCCTTGATGGTGTCGAGACCTTGCACCTCTGTAGTTTCCGGCCCTTTCCCGATAAGGAAATCAAACGGTGATTTTACTCTGGTAACAACTGCTACCTTTCCACTCTCTTTCAGTTCTTTCAGTTCATCTTCCAGAACTTTTGCCTTTTTCTCGGCTCTGTAGCGAAGAGTCTTTAACTCCTCGTACCTCTGTAATGTCAAAACTACTTTTTCCATGATTACATAAATTGTGAGTATGATTCTATTTGCTGTTGTGCGAAGAAAATGTTTTCATGCTCGTTAGGCTCTGGCAGGTACAATCCGCACTGTGCGCTGCTGTAGTTACGGAAACGCTCAATGGCTCGTGTCATTTCCTCTTTGTCAAGTTCGGTGCTGCTTCTAACATATTTCACCATCTGACCACGCTTATTCCTACGCTGACGGATGAAAATGTCTGGATTGCATTGTTTCTTGAACAAGTCAAACTTCACCTCTTCCAGAGTATATCCGAACTCGGATGCAAAGTAACCCAAAAGAAGATGTAAGTATGAGTTTTGGGCAAGACTTCTCTGGGTGTGCTTCTTTTTCAGTTCCACATACTCCTGTGCAAGTACAAGGGCATTAGCCTTTTCCTTGAACTTCGCCCTGTCATACGGATTTTTCAGATTGTATAATGCCATAGCCTACAAACATCAGAATGGTAAATCTCCATCTTCACCAGTACCCAAAGGATTCCCATCCTCATCAACAGCAGGTGGGAACGGCTGCGGTGCAGGTGCTCCAGTGGGTGCAGTTGCAGGGAACGGATTAGATGGCTGTTGGGGTTGGTATGCAGGTTGCGTTTGGCCTTGATATGGTGCTGCCTGTTGAGGCTGTTGCACTGGCTGTTGTCTCTGGTACAACTCCACCTTGTAACCTGTAATGTTGGTAAAGTAGTTCACCTGTCCGTCTTTCTCTACCTTTCTTCCAGAGAGTACGAAAGAGACGGTCACGGCTTGGCCTACCTGGAACTGGTCAAGCATGGTGCAGTTGTTACCCACAAACTCGAACTTCGGATAGTTTTCAAACTTCCGACCGCTAAACTGGTCATATCTGGATGCGTCCAGTATGAGTTCCCTCTTATAGAACGGTTGGCCGTTCTGATTGTTAGTCGGAACGGCTACCGTCTGACCTATAATGAGGATGATTCCTGTTATAGTGTTCGCCATAATCTTACTTTTGATGTGTGAATGTCAAGCCCTGTTCTGTGAGCCATGCCTCCAGAGCCTTGAACTGCTCATCCTTGGCATATATCTCATAGTATCGTGGATATGTGACTGGCTCTGTTTTGGGAGCACCTGCAGACTGTCCCAGAATGTCTGCAAAGACATCTGCGGCATCAGCCTCGAAATCATCAATATCATGGTGACTTGATTCTTCCGGCTTTGGCTCTGGCTGTGCAACAGGTTCGGGTGTGGGTTGTTCTGGTTGTTGAACAGTATTTGCTGCCTCAACATTCTTTGCTGAGTCTCTCTGCTCTTTCAGTTGGTTGGCGTATCGCACGGTTTCTTGAAGATTCAGATTCTCCTTATATCGTACCACCAGAACATCATAATCCTCTGCAAAGGATTTGAGCGTTTCAAGGTCTGACGTGATAGTGGCTATTCTCTCACGCATTTCTTTTTCTATGCTCTTCAATGAAGTGGACTTGTTGAGCCACTTGTCATTGAATATCTGGTTAAGATGGATTCCCAACTCTTCCAGTCCGCACTCTTCAGCAAGATGTTCAACGGCCTCTCGCTTTTCACTTTTGGCTCTGTCTTCATCTTCCTTGATTACGGTGTCAATCTTTCCAACGGCATCTTTGATTGCCTTGACAGTTTCAGTCACTACTTCCTTGAACTCTCCGAACGGTGCCATGAACTCACGTTCAAACTCAATACGTTTGTCATTGAGGGTCTTTGCCGCTTTGTTCAACAGGGCTTTGTCTGCCTTGGCCTTTGGAATATCGTCTGTGGAATAATTGGCGATGTCATACCTTGGCAGTGATGCCACCACCAAATCACGAATCTGTTTGGCATTAGTGGTGAGGCTTCCGATAGTCTTCTCACTCACAACCAGTTCTAACTGACTGGCTTGTAGTTCCGATACTGGAACTGGTACATTATTTTCTTTCATCTTAAATTGAAAATCTTTTTATCAGTAATTAAATCACGATTTACTTGCAGAAAGCGGATGAAATCCTCACAATGCTGTGTCAGTCTCGGAATATCACGCTCTGCCACGAAAGAGTAACTTTCAGTATATGTGCGGTAGAATGTCTTTCCCAACTCCACCACATTATACTCGAAGTCTGGAACATTACAACCATTCTTCATCAAAGCATAAGGATATACGATGTGCTGCCAGTGGTTCTTATAGTTCCCAACAGCATACTGCCCTGTAGTCTTCAAGTCGTGTGTGCAGAATGGCATACAATAGTCGATATAGCCATAGAGCAACACATCACCGAATATCGTTGGCAGAACAGCTTGAATATACTGCTGTGGAAGTCCACCTTGGTAGTAGTCGGCAACCTCTCTAACAAGTGTCAGAGGAAAGAAAAACGTCCGTTCATTCAGAGAAGCGTTCAATCCTGTAATCTTTCCACTCTCATCACGGACTTTCACAATCTTAACCTTGTCAGAGTTACAATGAAGAATCATGCAGTCTATAATCTCATTGAATGCCGTGCCACGAGTAGCGGCTTCGCTCTCAAAAGGTACACGGTTTATCCTATCAATGAGCGACTGAAACTGCTGCTCTCTGAACTGCTCTGGGGTATGAGGTGGATTCTCACTAAATCCCCAATAGCGTTCCCAGATTACATCACTGTCAATGTAATTCTGGAAGCCATCAAGCAGGGTCGCATAAAATTTATACTGAACTTGTTTCATTCCTCATTGGATTTTATACACGGCTTGCCCATCTGGTTTCCCAGACGAGCAAGCCTGTGTGTGTGGTTACGCTGCATCCTCGTACTGCTTAGTCTCTTTGTTGTACTTCAAGCCGAGAGCCTTAACACGCTTGCTGAAGATGTCTCTGGCATACATCAGCACCGAGTTACCCAAATCCTTATAGTCTGCTATGTGAGCAAGAAAATGGTTGGCTCCATTGGCATCTGTCATAAGTTCGCAAGCGTTCTTAATCTCTTCCAGAGCCTCATTGTACTTCTTTACGGCTTGTTCCTTGACTGCAATCATGTTCTGGTACTTGGCGATGATTTGCGTCTGGATGAAGTCATTAGCGTGGGTTGGCTGTCCGTTCTGGTCAAGAATGTTCGGTATAACCATCACTCCTGGCAGTTGGCAAGTGTTCTTACCATCATTGCGAGAGGTGGGGTCGAATGTGATGGTACGTTTCTGGAGGCCATTCTCATTCTTCATTTCCACATATCCGAGCAAATCAAGTTCGGTTACGATGGAATTGTAGTTCTTTTCACGGAGGGCCGGAATGAATACGGTATCATCGCCCTCTTTCCGTGAATCACGGTGAGCCACGAAGATAATGTGCTTGTTGAGTTGAGACAGGGAAGCCACAAACCACTTGAAATCATTGTTGATAGTTCCCCAATCCTGCACACGAGGATTACGACCTGCACACCGATAGGCAATGATGAAGTCCATCATCTTGCCGATGGTGTCAACCACGATAGTCTCGAATGGCTGCAAGTCTGCCTGTTCCTGTGTGAGCAGTTGCACGACTTCCTGCCAGTTCTGAATCTGCACGATTCCGATAGAATCATCCAGATGTGCGTTGTTTACTCGCTTTACTCCGTTGTCGAAGTCAAGCAAAAGGGCACTTGGTGCCGAGAGTGCGAGAGTGGTCTTACCCATACCTGCTTGGCCATAGACCATCATCTTCACATTTCGCTGAATTGCGATTTCGTTACTTTTTTTAATCAATCCCATTGCTCTTAGTGTTTAAGGGTGAAACATAAAATTAACTAAATAAATGATTCTTATTTGCATACTGAATAAAGTCTGATTTCTCGTGAATACCTAACTTGCAGTACACCGATTTGATGTGATTCTTCACCGTATGAGGTGACAAATACAACTGCTCTGCAATCTCTTCTTTCGATGCACCATCATACACAAGCCTCATCACTCTCAATTCTGCATCAGACAATTTGGAGTTGAACACAGGACAACAGATAACTCCGTCATTCCTGCACTCACCTCTCAACGGACATTCAACCTTTTCAAAGTTGAAAGCCCCTGTAGTCTCAACATCTAACTTCGATGTGTCGAGTTTGCCAAAATTACACTTGCAGAATCTCCGTACCATAAGATACTGGAAATAACGTACATTTCCTGCACTCTTTTGGTATTCCTTTTCCAGAGCCTTGTATGCGGTTGGGTAATGCTCACGTATCAACTCCAACAGGTAATGAACCAACTCCGTATCATTCTCTGTCACTAACTCATTGCGTCCATCACCATAATGGCACCACAATTCGTTTTCGTAGATGTAGAACTCTAACTGTTCCATAAATCATCTTCTGGAATACCTGTCATTTCTGACAACTGTTTAACATGTTCTGGATTCAGAGGTCGAGTTACACCCATCACCCAATTTCGTGCGGTCGTAAATGACACGTTGCACTCACTCATAATCTTCGTAATGAACTCCGATTTTGGGTGCGTAGCAAGCGGAAGACCATTATAATAACCCTTGAGGGTCATTTTTGGTGAAAACTCGTTAATTTTATTTGCCATTCGAGTAAAATTTACTAATTTTGCACTGTTAAATCAAATATCACACTGCAAAGGTAGTTATAATTCTTGATATTCTGTACAGAAAAACAAGAAATCTTACCTTGTTTAAGAATTTTTAACGTATGACGGGCAAAAATGTAATTGAAGCCATCCTAAAGCGTGAGAAAATAACTCCTGCGCAATTGGCTAAAGACATAGGAGAACCAAGACCTCAAGCCATTTACGATATTGTGAATGGTAAGACAAAGAACGTGTCTAAAAATATGGCCATGAAAATAAAGTCAGCAAAACCCATCTATAATGAAGAATGGTTACTGACTGGTGAGGGCGAGATGTTAGATGCAGAATATACAGAAATTGAATCAACTTCACCAAAATCAATGCAAAGTGAAGTGGTTGCTCTGTTGCATCGTATTGACAAGTTACTTGATATGCACGAGAAAGATATGGAATATAGAGAGAGAAGTTCAAAACAAATAGACCAATTACTTTCATTGCTTATGAGTCGTGAAAGTGGGAATACTGGCTTTAATGAAGATGCGGCTGCCGGATAATACACATGTTTTATATCAATGGCAAATACTATTCAATATGATAATAAAGATTGCACCAGAGGGCGTAGAGACTACCAGGCGTTTCTTTCTTGCGCTTGAAACTCTTCAAGCCAAACGTGTCATTCGTGGTCTCAATACTTTCACTTCAAAGTATGGTATTAACTACTGGAACATGAACACTCTCAAAGCCGAGCCGGAACGCAGGGTGTTGAAGTCCGAATGTCTAACATACCTTGTCAGAGACTATGGAGTTTCTGCAGACTGGCTACTGTGTGGAACTGGCCCAATGTTTAACGAAGAAAAAAAATCAGAATGAAGAAATTATTTTTATTCCTTGCTGCCACATTGGTTATGGTTTCATGTGGGAGCGACAACGAGGATGGGGAACCGCAGATGCCATCCAATGAAGAAATGATTATCGGTAAGTGGGTAAGTTATGAATCTGTTTTGGCAGAGAATTACCCTAACTTCCATGAAGCAACGAGTAAAGACACGCTCGTTTTCCGTACCGATGGCACATACACGGAAGTGTTTGAGGGGTCTAAATCTCCTATCAATGGAACATACAATATCAGTAATTCAAGATTGCTATTGGGTGGTTTATTCCTGTATGACCTTATTTTCGACAATAGAAATTCGATGATTCTTAAATCCTACAGTGGATATATAAGCAAATACAAAAGACTTCAATAAGAAATACCGTAGAATGGCCTCGTGTGCCTCTCTCTGGCTTCTTTACACTTTTTCTGGTATAGGTGTAGGTGCAAATCCTTTTTGTGCCTCCTTGTGCCTTAAATACTTTTTCCCAGATTCTCACACGCGCACGTATATAGATAATGGTTTATTATGAACGTAGTGAATAATAAACATATATATTCTTATATTCTTTAGTTGTGGTTATTTGTTGGTTGATTGTTGGTTATTTGTTGGTTGGCAAAACATTTGTAATATACGCAAATGCTTGATTATAAACACTTTATACAGGTTATTTGTTGGTTGGTTTTCTTGTTTTTTATCTTGACTTCCTGTGGCTGAAATAGAAAAGACTTCAAAAAGAAAACGCCCATCATCGTTTAAGACAATGGGCGCAAATCAATAACCAGTTTTACATTGCGGCTCTCCAGAATTGGAGTATTGCCATCCCTGTATAGAATTTCCGCAGGTCTGGCTTGAAACCGCATTGTATCAGTCCATCCCTTGTGTACTTTGCAAGGGTCTTTCTCGTTATTCCGAGTAATGCGCAGGTCTCATTGATACTGTACCTGCTGTTACTCCTAACATTCGGTTCGTCACAAGTTACCATATTCTTACTTGATAAGTTCTGCCAGTTTCGCCTTAACCTCTATCAGTTCCCGATGGTATCTGGAAGACATCGAGGCGGCAGCAAGATAAGCACGTCTGTATTTTTCAACCTCCAGACGAAGATACTTATTTTGCTCAATAGCCTTATCTGCCATCGCCCTTTCTGGGGTGGCAAACCGACCTTTGCTGTCTCGGAAACGCAGAGCAGGGTCATTGGCGAAAAGGTCTGGCTCGTTCATTTTGACAGGGAATCGTAGATGGCATTTGCCCGGCTGTTTATACTGTTTCTGGCATCCGCATCAGAGAAAGCGCAATCGTCACCCCAAATGGTAATCCAGAAAAAGAGAACCTTTACCTGTACCTCCACAACATAGATGGGTGGGAACTCCATAAAGCAATGAGGATTCCACTCTTCCACATTATCCACAACAAAAGCATTTCTGTCAATGACATCTGCTGCTATTCTTACTTTTCTTCGATAGGTCATGTTATCTCTCTTTTTCGGTGTATGATGTAGTAACAACTATAGCGCAACGAGTATGGTCTTTGCTCCACATCTTTTCATTGATTTTGATGTAGTAAGCCTTTTCTTTGTCAAACTCGATGTCGAGATACTTCTGCAACGTCTGAACAACTTGTTTGTTGGTTATAGACATGATGCCTGTTGAATAGTTGCGTAGTGGGTAGGTGAGACCTGTGCCAAACACGAAAACAAGTCTGTTGGTACGCTTATCTACCTGCATATCCATAGTCAGCAATCCGAACTGGATTAACGCACCAGTGATATGAGGATTGAAGACAACAACATTTCCGCTTGCAGTAGCAACACGAATTTCCAGAGGTTGAGGCTGTGGCATCTGTCTCTTTGATTTATCGGACAACGGAACGAGGTCAAGCCCCGACCAATCATAAGGCACGATGTCTTCAGCACTTGGCGAATGATGGATAGAACCGTCTGGATTCTTCACAGGAACACGAGGCAACACAATTTCTTCCGGCTCTTCTTTCGGGTGCATATTGTTATGGGTAAGTAATATATTCCATTGCTTTTGCAACTTTGACCAGTAGTGACCATCAAATTCCGATGAGGCTTTGATGCGGTTGAAGTCGAAAGCCTCTTGAATGACGTAGTATGAATCAACAGCGTTAAGGAACTGCTCAAAATCCTCTGGGTTGTTCGGAAAACGATATTGCCGATACAACCCCTTAAACATGGTGTCAATTCCCCTGTTCTTTAAGAAACGGAGGAACAGTTTTTTGTTTTGTTTCTTCATGGCCTTAATCGTCTTTAGGTTCTGGAACGTACTTCACGGTACAGTAAGTAGCAGCCGCAAAGTTGGCAACAGCCAGAATGATTAACACTAACGACCCCTCAATGCAGAAGCCGAAGAAAGACAAACTCCACCATATCACGATGAGACGCTGACGTACTGATAAATCATCCCACCCAGACGAGGTTTTCCAGAGACCCCATAAACTCTCTTTTGACGATTCCATACTCAATTTAGTGTTAAAAATTATTAAATCATTGCTCTTAGTGTGTCTTTGTGGCCAAGAATTTTGCTGTGTCGCAGAATTTGGCTACTTTTGCACTGTTAAATCAAATATCACACTGCAAAGGTAGTTATAATTCTTGATATTCTGTACAGAAAAACAAGAAATCTTACCTTGTTTAAGAATTTTTAACTATTTAAGGGCGTGGTAGCAGGTGGAAACGATTCTTATCTTCGGATGGGACAAAAATACAAAAAACCGCAAATAAACCGCAAGTGGTTCAATCGTAGTTGCGTAAATCGTTGATGGAAAGGTGCATGAGTGGCTTAAATGGCACGCCTGGAAAGCGTGTAACCGGCGAAACCGGTTCGGGGGTTCGAATCCCCCTCTTTCCGCAGGAAAAGGGGATTCAAACCGTCAAGTTTGAGTCCCCTTTCTCTTTCCGCAGGAAAAGGGGATCCAAACCGTCAAGTTTGAGTCCCCTTTCTCTTTCCGCAATAAGAATGGGGTTCAAACCTGAAAAGGTGAACCCCATTCTTATTTTGTCCTAGGCTTTCCTTGGCCCTCCTAGGACTACCTATATTTTCCTGATAAAGTCTATTCCCCTAGGGGGAGGCTCCTCCCCTCCATCTCCAGCATCCACTGTTTCCTCTCTATACCTCCGGCGTATCCCGTCAGCTGCCCGTTGGATCCGATGACCCGGTGACAGGGCACAATGAGTGAGATGGGGTTACGCCCCACGGCACCGCCAACCGCTTGTGCTGACATGGTCGGTGCACCGGTGTCTTCAGCAATCTGACGGGCTATCTCTCCGTA
>JAEEGL012831457.1_pt1 | contig 12161 bp, 20 predicted proteins | sample 9134231 | NCBI WGS metagenome assembly JAEEGL01 (sample SAMN16246548, study PRJNA631951) | gut metagenome | biome: gut microbiome; feature: rumen; material: fiber-attached | host: Bos | place: Iran: Karaj | collected 2018-10
AAACTCGCCTACTTCGCATTCCGAGCTACATGGGGTATCATGAAAGTAATGCTTTACATTGTATTCCTTCCTGTTATTCTGGTGGGAATGGTAATGGGCGGACTTATCTATATCGCACTTCCAATCCTGTTAATTGTTGGATTGTTAAGCCTTTTAAAGACTGCATGATCAGAGCAATTAAATAAGGGACTAAGGCCAGAGGCTGCAGTCTTGATGACCGGTCTCTGGCTTTATCATGTAATAACATTTTTTGTTAGATGACTGGAGAGAAGATGATGAAATGCGTTAAATGCGACAGTGAGATGATCCAGGCAGAGCTTACCGGAAACAATATGTATCCGCTAATCTTGAAAAATAAGAAAAAAGGCATCTTTGATTCAGAAATGAGGATGGATGTTTTATGCTATGTGTGCCCTGAGTGCGGATATATAGAGCTTTATGCCAAGGACCCTAAAAAGCTGAAGGGTTAAGATTTTTAAATAATTCAGAATTCAATTGGCAATGGAGCATTCAGGGTAGTGGTTTCAGTTATTGCACTTGTTTTATCCATTCTTTCCTTTTCTGCATTGTTTCATAAAAAAGAAAATGAGGATGAGATGTACAAAAGACATATCGGAAGTGCAAGTAATCTGACACGGGGACTGATAACACTTTTACTTATCATCTTTGGACTTTTAGCATCCTTTCTTCATAAGTTCTTTTCTATGGAACAGATAATGTTTTTTAGTGCTGGTCTTGCCGGATTCCTTCAGGGACTTCTTTTTAATATGTTCGAAAGAAATGGTTACTGATAGGGGAGCGTTAGGATGCTAAAAACTAAGATACATGAACTTAGAAGAGAAAAGAAAATAAATCAGTCGGAGCTGGCTGCCCTGGTAGGTGTTAGGAGAGAGACAATAGTATGTCTTGAAAATGGAAAGTACAATCCATCCTTAAAGCTGGCCATGAGAATTGCAAGATACTTTAATATGCCGGTTGAAGAAATCTTCTTTTTTGATGAAGAGGATTTTGATCCGGAAGCTGATCAGTGATAAAAAGCAACTCAAATCATCTTAACCAAATTCTATCGATCATTACAGTAAACTAAATTCATTGCACTTACTGCTTGGATCCTTGTTTGTTCGAGTACAATCGACTCGGCTTATATCGAATATAACTTTACAACAAGGGAGGCTAATTATATAATATAGTTAACTCGATATAAACCGAGTCGAAAGGAACCGAATAAAAATGAAATTCTTTGGAAGAACAAAACAGCTGAATCAACTAAAAAAAGAAATGTCTGCTGATGGCATGAGAATGTCCTTGATATATGGAAGACGAAGGGTAGGAAAGAGCGAACTTGTCAAGCAGGCCATAAAAGAGTCTAAAATAAAGAGCTTCTATTATGAATGCAAACAGGTCACAGAAGAGAGTAATGTTCAGAGCATCTGCGAAGTGATTTCAGAAGTGCAGGGGTTGCCTAAACTCGGATATACCTCAATAGAGGAACTTATGGACTATGTTTTTACCCTTGCAAAGGAAGAAAACATGGTATTTATACTGGATGAGTATCCTTATCTTAGGGAAAGCGTAAAAGGACTTGATAGTATACTTCAGTCACTTGTTGATAAGCACCGGGAAACATCCAAGTTAAAACTCATTATTCTTGGTTCCTATGTGGACATAATGAAATCGCTATTGGAGCACGCTAGTCCTTTGTTTGGCAGAGTTGATCTTGTTATTGACCTTAAACAGATGGATTATTATGAGTCTGCTTTGTTTTATCCAAACATGTCAGATGAGGATAAAGTCAGAATCTATTCCGTATTTGGAGGAATCCCATACTTTAATAGACTCGTTGACGATAAGAAATCTGTAAAAGAAAACATCATAGATCTTATCGCATCGCCTGGCGCACGTCTGGAAAATGAAGTTTCTATGTATCTAAGCGCAGAGATTTCCAAAATAGTTAATGCAAACGAGGTGTTTGAAGCGCTTGCAAGAGGATTTTCCAGGTACAGTGATATATTATCCCAGTCTCATGTTTCGAGTGGACCTACATTGGTTGACGTCCTTGAGAAGCTCATTAAGATGGAAGTGGTAGAGAAGAAGGCGCCCATCAATGATGAAGATAATAAGAAGAAAGCGGGGTACTATATCTGTGATAATCTTTCTCTTTTCTATTACAGATACATTTTTAAGTATTCGTCTCAGCTTAAGATCATGGATTCAGATGTCTTCTATGATAAGTACATAGGTATGGATTTTGAGGAAAAATATGTACCACATAAGTTTGAAGAAATATGCAGACAGTATCTTATAAGACAGAACAGATTGGGAAATATCGAGCCTGTTATCGAAAAGATTGGAAAGTATTATTATGATGACCCAAAGACTCGCACTAATGGTGAATTTGATGTTGTTACTCAGGACGAAATCGGATATGTCTTCTATGAAGTGAAGTTCAGGAAAAGGAAGACGTCAAAAGAAGTTATAGATGAAGAAATTCGCCAGGTGAAGAGTACCAACTTAAACTGTTATAAATATGTGTTCTTTTCAAGAGCTGGATTTACTGCAGAAGAGACAGATGAGATAAAGCATATAGATCTTGTCCGGCTGTATAAATAGCGGTAAAAGTATATTAATCAGCTTTGGCTTAGACAGATACAAAATGGAGGCGCCCTGTGTGTGTATATTTCATGATATGCATGCGCAGGGCTTTTAAATGGCTAATGGGAATGATTCCCAGAAAGTCCTTTTTAGTGGATCAGTAGCACCGGCAGTGCTATTGAAAGTACGATCAGTGAAATTGACACGATGCTCTTAATCCGTTCATTTACGGCTTTGGGGTCTTTGTAGTGACCATTAATAAATTGGAGAATAAGCGCTATGGAAAATACAGAAAAATACAGTGTTATCACTGAAAAACTTGAAATAACAAAAGAAAACGGCAAGGTAATCAGAGGACTTATATTACGTCCTGGTAAAGATGGAGCTTTTCCTACAGCAATCTTTTCACATGGCTTCGGATCCAACTATAAGCAGCTGATGCATCATGGCAATGAATACGCTGAAAACGGCATAGTATGCATATTCTATGACTTCTGTGGTGGTGGAATGGAGTCTGAAAGTGACGGAACCATGAAGGAAATGACCGTAATGACTGAAGCAAGTGACCTTGTAGAAGTCATGGAGACCGCTAAAAACCTTCCATATGTTAATGCAGAAAGCCTTTATCTGCAGGGAGAAAGCCAGGGAGGTTTTGTCAGTGCTATAGTAGGTAGAGCCTATACCGATGATGTAAAAGGCCTCATCCTGTGGTATCCGGCTTTTGTCATACCGGATGATGCCAAGAAAAGGCTTGCTGCAGGACAGACCGATGCAATGGGAACTGAACTTTCCCCGGATTATGATAGAGTAGCTCAGGATATCGATGTTACTGATCTTCAGACAGGATTTGGCAAACCTGTAATCATCTTCCATGGAAATAAGGATGATATTGTTCCTATTGAATATTCCAGAACCGCTGCAGCCAACTATGGGTATGCCACATTGAAGGAAGTCCAGGGAGCCGGTCACGGCTTTGACGGCGAAGACAGCGAAATGGCAAGAAAAGCCTCTATCGCTTTTATCAAGATATTTGAGGGCATCACGGATCTGAATTTTGATTGATAACCCTCACTATAAGTAAAAAAGATGCACCGAGGAGAATTTTGGGGATGAAAAAAGTTAGAATTACAGTGTTATCATGTGCATGTATGATTGCACTATCAGGATGTACGGCAAGCTCAGAAAATGACGTCAGTGCGGGTTTATCTACTGAGCCTGCTTCTGATGTGGTTGAAGCATTAATGCCTCCGAATGTGAAGGATGGTGTCACTGAGCCGGGAGAGTATGAAATCTGTGTGACTTTTGAATGGGATCCTATTTCAGGCGCCGATGAGTATGAAATCTATGAAGAGAGCAAGTACCGTGATGAAGATGAGTACCATGAGCCGGTAGCAGGATTGATATCTCATACTCCCCAGACTTTTTATGTTACAGGTGCCCAGGATGATTTCGATTTCAGGATTAAAGTCAGGGCATACAGGGGTGAAGGTGAAAATAGGGTATATGGCGAATGGAGCGAATACGCATATGGCAGCACATATGATAAAACAGATGTGTCCGATGCTGATAATGAGACAACAGCAAGTGATCCGGAAACCGAAGCAGATGAACTTTTCGCAAAAGCAATAGCAGGAGAGATAATAGTAAATGCCACATATGAGGATGGCACGGATGCTTCTTTTTACATTCCGGATCTGCCAAATGACCCGGACGACTACGAATGTTATGGGATAGGCGACAGGGCTGATCTTGATAATGATGGGGTTAAGGAACTGATCATCAATGGACCTTATGGAGGCAAGTATCTTGATGCCAGGAATGGCAAGGTATATCAGCTAGCTGAGGGAGAAGGTACAGCGGGGCAGCTTTATCATGCAGATTATGATGGCAAAACATATATCTGTCATGTTGATAATTCCCATGGCGGAAGAGAAATCTTTCTGATGGACCAGTACAATGGATATGGCGAGATAGTCCATTCAACCTCATTAACAGCGGAGTACTGGGATTATATTGAGTTCAACGCTGATGCTGCGGAGTGTCATTTTGGAGATGAGGAGATAAGCGTCGAAAAATACCTGGAATTGAGAAATGAAATATTTGGGTACTGATTATAGAGGAGTGCTCGGAAGAGAGTTTAATATTTTTTTTAATAATGAAGATAGATATAGACGAATTAATGTCTGTTAGGAAGGATAAAGAAATGACACTAGGCGAATTAATTGATGAATATGGCGCTAAAGCCTTGGACATCCGGGGAGTGAGGGGACAGAGCATGTTAAAGACAAGAATACATGAACTAAGAAAAGAAAACTAAATCAGGCAGAGCTAGCTGAGATGGTAGGAGTAAGGAGAGAAACGATCGTAAATCTTGAAAATGGAAGATATAATCCCTCCTTAAAGCTTGCCATGGATATAGCAAAAGTATTTGTAAAGCCTGTAGAAGAGATTTTCTTTTTACGGAAGATGAAGAAGAATAAGCATATAAATGCAATGAGAGCCAGACCGGTCATGTTGTCTGGCTCTTTTATGTTCAGCTTATGCGTATGTGCCTTCTGGAAAATCAAGCGTCTGAAAAAATGAGACTATAAAGACATCATCACTTACATTATTGTCTATGAAGAAGTCTTCAATGGCAACCTTATGTAATTGACCATTTTCATCTATCTGCTTTACAATACGCATCACTTTTCTTTCGCCATGATCATAAGCTTCAAGAAGACTCTTTCTATTAAAGGTATTCTGTACTTCTTCTTTTGACTCTGGAACTGTCATATTTACGACCTTTTCAAGACAGTCATCATATAATCCGGTTTCTGGGATGACAAGATCTAAGAAGTTTTCACGTTTCATGAATGTATATGAATTCTTACTTATGTTCACAAATTTAATAAGAGAGAACTTCATATATACAGAATCTATGAGCATCCTGACCTGTCCAAGAACTGATTGACTGGCGAATGGATCAATCTCACCAACTTCTACGGGTGCTTCTTCCATGCACATGTTCAAAAAATCATTCTTAGGAACGGGCTTCGAAAAAATAAATCCCTGTATATAATCACAGTCACATGTATTTATAAACTGGAGCTGCTCATTGGTTTCTACACCTTCAACTACAGTAACAAGCCTTAATCTATGAGCCATATAGAAAACTGATTCGAGCATCTGTCTTCCTTTATCCGACTGGCAATTATCATTAAGAAATGACCTATCAATCTTAAGTACTCTTGCCGGGACATCTTTTACAAATGAAAGAGAAGACATGCCTGAGCCAAAATCATCTATAGATACAGTATAGCCGGCTGCATTAACATCATTAACCAGCTTGATGACAGCATCTCTGCTTGTTGCAATATCAGACTCTGTAATTTCTATACCTAATAAATCTTTGTTTACGCCGTAGTGATTGACAAGACTGTCAAGCATTTCTACAAAGTGTTCGTTGTGAGCATGTTCTCTGCCAAAGTTAACACTGATCCTTACTGCCTTATCACCAAGACTAACAATTGTTTTACATGCTTCTTCTGCAATAAACCAGTCTACTACTGAGAGTTTGCCTTCAGCTTCCAAATATGGAATGAAATCTTTGGGTAAAACAACAGTACCATCAGCTTTTACCCATCTGACCAGGGTTTCTGCGCCTCCAATAACACCCTTTTTTATGTTGTACTGAGGCTGATAATACGCCTGCAGTTCTCCGCTCTCCATAGCAGAGACTATTTCGTTAATTAAATTTCCGTTCATTTAATCCTCAAATCTAGTACCTATCACATCAAAAAAACAGCTTTAGAATTATAGTATTGCGTTTTATAAGTGTCAATGAACTGAATATACTAATAAATTTTTGCTACTGGTTTATAAATTTGTTATTTTCAACAATAAGTCCGATGTTAGTGCATTTGCTGTATGTACTTTAATGGAGCCGGAGAAAAACTATGTATTGGTGAAATAAAGTCTGTTATCTTGCTACTATTTTGCTGTACCGGCGGGGGTGAAAGTATTATCTTATAGTATGTAAGTTTATTATTGAAAGAAGGTTTTTAAGATGAGCAGTGATGCGATATATGCTCGTAGACTTGAAGCAGTGACGCTGCTAGATGGCAAAGATATGGATATTTCAGATGTATCTGAGGAGTTTAGAAAAGACTGCATTAAGCTTTTCTGCGGATATGTTGTTGTAATAATATTATCTGCAGCTTTCCTCTTATTTTCATTACCATACAACGATTTTTCTTTTTCTGATGCGCGGAGCTCATTACTAGATGTGTTTATTGTGCTCATTCTTATTGGCACAATTGTTTTTTGCAGTTATGGGATTGTTTCATTGTGGAAAGTTAAGTACAGGAATGGATTTAAAGGAATCCGTGGTATATGCGACAACATTCATAAGAGCTATTCAAAATATAATAATTATACCGCGTATCACTGCACAACAGAGCTTGGAGAGCATGGCATTGCATATGTTGATGGACATCGTCATAGAGCTGATATAGGAGATTCCATAGTATATATAAGAGTATTTAATCATGACTTTATCTATGCGGATAAAAGAGGTAAGAATTAATGAATATAGATGTTAATCTGAACATACATTATACAGCACCGGATCACGTTTTTGATAAGATCGGAAAAGTATATGGATCAATGCCTTACTGGGCTGGTGATGAAAATGGTCCAAACTGGAAGGGCGATAATGTTGCCCTTTGGGCATCTGTTGAGCCAAGTGGGATCCAGATCGCAGGAGAAATGCCAGAAGAGATATGGGATAGCTGGTATGCAGAGTTAAAGAAAAAGCTGACTGAAGCTCTTGGGTATGAAATAGGTGAGCCGGAAGATGGTTTTGAATTTAGATATGACTGGGACTAAGGAGAAAACGACAGCTTGAGTAAACGTGCAAAAAGAATAGTGCTGGTTTTTACTATCACTTTGATAATAGTTTTCCTGATCATCAGATGGGGCTATAAGCATACATGTTATAGAGCTATTGATGATCTTGACTTGGTTAATCTTCCGGATAAGGCAGAGGTCGTATACGCTAGCAGAGCGCATGTTTCTGATGTTTACTGGCCACATGTGCGTGCTGAGAAGGTGATCTACTGTGAAAATGGAAGTGAATATGTTGAAGAACTCATCAATCAGAATAATTCTTCTTTGGCGATACAGAACATAAAAGTATGGGATATGTCGGGAATGAGCGACATGGCTATCTACAATCTTGATTCACTGCCAGAAGAAGAGCAGGATAGGATACTAAGCGACGGCCCCCATAAGTACGTGATCATAACATATCAAAAGAAAATAAGCTGGGCACCGATATCATAGTATATGTCAGCGCCTATAGAGAAGGATGGAAAAGGAATGTGGTTTTTGGGGAAAAAAGATGATAAAACAACAGAAGGTATAAACGAGGTGGATGCATACAAGGAGCTGGCAGATCTGCTTGGCCTTCCTTCAGAAAATCAGGGGATGACTATAAACGTAACAAGAGAAAGTGTTTGCAACGGAGATGATGAGCAGAAAAACTGTACCTTGGAGTATCAGGAGAATGAAATGCTTTCTACATTTCTCAGATATAAAGTTGCGGATTATCTTCCCTATACTAGCGGGTTAACTATATGAGCGGTGTATATGGGAGCAAGCGAGAGTCAACCCGTATCTGAACGTGAAAAGAGTGGGAAAAAAGCAGCGTTTATACATAAGATTGAAAACCGTTGCTCAAAAGTTGAAATAATTGGCGGTGACAGGCTAGTTAGCAGTTTTGGCGCGGATGAGCTGTACTGCGCGGTGTATAAATAGTAGGGGGATAACCAAAGTGATGATCGATCTTAATGATGAAAAGACAATACGAAATTTACATTTGATTATAATTCTTGCCTGGCTTATTCCATATGTTACGCCGCTTCCACAGATAGAACCCCCTTTTATTGTTACTGTGGCTCTTCTTGTGTTTGATATTATAAAGTGCAGTGGATATAAGTTGTATAACAAGATGATCCCGCATATTATCTGGACCAATGTTTTGGGACTGATCATAATGACACTTGAATATGAAATATCAAACTATGCATTTTGGCAGAATGCCAACTTTGGCCCAGGAATGGGCTTCGTTTTTGCAGGTATTTGGGATGTGATTTATATTGTTCTATTAACAGTTGCTATTATGGTTGGATACTTTATTCTTTTTGTGAAAAATAAGGTCAGATAATCTTATGTAGGAAAGATTTAGATGGATGAATATTGTTATAGGAATTTTATTTATATTAACTGGTCCTGTTGGTATTTTTGTAGCTTGTCGCATGTTATACAGGATCATAAAACTCTTAATACGTGGAACTAAATGGACAGCAACTATCGTGGATTTCTATGAAAGCTATTATCATAATCCCAAGTGTCATTGGAAACGATTAGAAAGAGTTACAGTATATCCGATTGTTCGTTTCAAAACCGAAAAAGGTAAAGTTATAAGATCAAGAACATTGAATGCGATCACTGATAAAAGTGAAAAAAAGTGGAAGTGCATCCGTGACAGCTATTTAGGAAGGACGATAAATATTTTTTATATTGATGAATATCCATGGCTTATTAAAAATGCAAAAGATATAACTGAATTCAATGTACTTTGTATGCATAGAAGATGGTTTAAAACATTTGTTGGTTGGATATTTATTTTGATAATGTGTGCTTTAGTGATATATCTTGGTATTTGTTTTATTACCTGTTATTGAGAGGAATCACTTGATGGTTAAAGAATTCTTATATCATGGAAGTCCCAAAAAACTTCAAAAGCTAGTACCAAATCAAGCATGTGACACCGGTTTTGAGGAAGGATGCCAATTTGCAGTATATGCCACAAGCAACGAAAAGATGGCCATTTGCTTCGCTTTGGGATGTGTAGAAGAAAATGAAAACGCAGAAAGAATAATGCTTCCGGAATATGGAGACAAAATGGTATTCAAAAACTGTCATCCTAATTATGGCGGTAAAGGCTATTTGTATTTGTTAGATAAAGCCAAGTTTACACATGCCTTGGGTAGTCAATGGGTATGTTACGAAGAGATATATCCCGAAGAGGTCATAGAAATATCTGTGGATGATTATTTAGGCTATTGCATTATAAGGTAACAGTCTTGCATGGAATGCAGGTGTGACAATAAGGACATATCATTTAGGAAATATAAAATGCAAAAAATCAAATGTAGAAAATGTAATCTTGAATATGATGCACCAATCTCCGGGAATGACATTTATTTTTGCCCTAAATGTCATGTTCAGATAGCGTGCAAATGCGAATATGGCTTTGGACCAATCACGCCATGCAGTATATATGTTGGTGATAAGGAAGTTGCTCAGATCACTGGGCGAATAAAGTATCGAGTTGATTCGGATGTATATGGGATCCACAGAGAGTTAAGTGGAGGATATAAGGATCTGGCTGCTTATGAGGAAGCAACAGATATTATTGCCGAATATCTAAAAGGGATGGAATAGATTAACGGAGGAGAAAATAGACATGAAATATATAAAGGTATTTGAAGCTGCAAAGTATAAGGCAGATAAAACTGGAAAGATCTTTAAAAAGCCTTTGTATAAGAAGGTTGCAGATGGTATTTATCAAATGCAGGATGATGAAAAGCTTTTCGTGATGTCCTTATCTTTTGAACAGGAGCCTGAGCTTGGAGAGGGTAAAGGAACTGCCGACATCTCCCAGTATCCGCTTGAAGATATTCTTGATAAGTATTTTTGTCAAATCTCAGATTTTTACGAGGAGAGAAATGCTGCTGGTTCAAAGGTCTGCTTTCTTGAGTTTGCCTCAGAAGATATGAATAATATCTTGGAACTTAAGGAAATAGTAGGTAAGCATGTTTATAATAAGGCTGTCGAACGTGATGGTCAGGTCTTTGATGAGCTGATAATTGAGTAAGCTACATAAAACACATCGGAATGGGAAGGCATCATGGACAAAGAGAAAATAATAAGAGAATATTATCATCATATTTCAAGGCCAGAAGAGATATGGTACAGCCATGACAAATACATGGCAGAACTTGGCTTAACAGAGGAAGAAGTGGATGCATATAGGGATAAGCTGTCTTCTGAACTTTCATTTAAGCCAGCGGAGAAGAAAGATATAGTTGTCAAAGAGCTTATCAAGCCTATGCTCAAGGAATATGGATTTACAGTAGGTGGAAACACATGGTGCAGGAAGATAGAGGATAACCTAAAACATGTCATCCACATGGAAGGACATAGATTCTCAAATGCAGCTTCAGGAGCAATCTTTCAGCTGATCGTTAGTTTGTTTGATAGTAAAAATGGCTCAAAGCCTCAGTTTGGCGTTGGAGAAATGTCAATTGATTCTAGGCTTTTCTTGCCATATTATGGGATGCTTTCGCCACTATATTATGTCCTTGGATACAGGATTGATGGCTATAGGGATTATCTGCCTATTGATACACCGATCGATGAGATAAAAAACTATTTAAGAGCTGATCTTGAAGTGATACTACCTGAGCTTCTCAAAATAAAGAACCGCGCTGATTACGAAGAAATGTATGGTAAGTATAGCCATGAAAAGAGATTCAAAGATCTGGATGTAAGAATTGCATGGTTCATACAGAGAGTACAGGCTTCCTTTACATCTCGACGCACAGATGGAAATGATTATGATGAGCTTATCAAATGTAAGAATGATATGATGCTGACTAAGGAAGATATAATTGAACATATTGATCTGGCAGATGAAATGAGATGCCATTTGGACTTTACTGGAATAGATGCAAAGCCGCTTCTTTTGAAATTGGCAGAAGAATAAATGTTTTGAAATCGTAAAATGGAAGGAAATACCAATTGGAAAACATAAGTGTAAATGGAGCAGAGTACCATATTGAGAAATTATTGGGAAAAGGAAAGGGTGGATATTCTTACCTTGCTTCTAAGGATGGTAAAAAGTATGTATTAAAGCAGATTCATCACGAACCATGCTCATATTATCAGTTTGGAAATAAGATCCAATCTGAGATTGATGATTATAAAAGATTATCAAAGATAGGGATAAGAATGCCCAAAATGTTAGAGGTAGATATAGAAAACGAGCGTATTCTTAAGCAGTACATTGAAGGCGACACGATATATGATCTTGTAATAAGAGATGAAATGAAATCTGAATATATTGAGCAGGTTAAAGAAATGTGTAAAATCCTCTATCCAGCGAATACTAATATTGATTATTTTCCTACCAATTTTGTGGTTAATGAAGGGATGCTTTACTATATTGATTTTGAATGTAATGACTACATGGAAGAGTGGAATTTTGAGAACTGGGGAATAAAATACTGGTCAAAGACTCAAGAATTTGAGGATTACCTCGAAAAACATATGGGTGGAAAATAATCGGAAAGCAAGGGGATAACCCTTGCTTTTGCTTTTTGTGTAGCATCTTTTAATAAACCCCCTGCTATGCAGGGGGATAACAGCTGCTTTAGCTTACAGTAGAAAACCTCCCGTGCTAGAATTACTTACGGTTCGCCAACCAAAGTAAAGCACAGGAGGTAGTCCAAAATGGACAT
>JAEEGL013093878.1_pt1 | contig 12161 bp, 8 predicted proteins | sample 9134231 | NCBI WGS metagenome assembly JAEEGL01 (sample SAMN16246548, study PRJNA631951) | gut metagenome | biome: gut microbiome; feature: rumen; material: fiber-attached | host: Bos | place: Iran: Karaj | collected 2018-10
AATGAATCGTGGGGAACATGTCAGTATGGATATTCTGCTGAAGATTTGTGAAGCCTTTGAATGCGATTTTGGTGATATTGTAGAAGCTGTGCCGACTAAGAAATAAGACTGGAGAACGTACATGAAGGTTATCAATAACGTGGAACCGGTGATTTGCATTTTTTACATTTTCAATCGAATTTGAAAGCGTCGGGATAACTGCGCGACCCTGTATGGCGTAATTATGAAATCGCGTTCCGGCAGCCATCCCAGCGCTTGATTCAGAACACGGATACGCTTGCGCTGGCGGGTGACCTCAGCCGGGGTAAAAATCTGGCGGCCTGCGAAAAGGATCTGGAGTTTATTTGCTCCCTGCCACCGGGATGACTTGGAAATCATCCCCTCAACAACCCAACTGACATGAGGCGTTTACTGGCAGTTTACAGGAAGTCGGGGTTATGATATAATTTCTTGATGGATTTGCGTATGATTGGACAAACAAATATCGGCAAAAAACTCCTGCGGTGATGCGGGGCGGGTATATTAAAGGGGGACTGGACAGCTTCATGATTGAAATTCAGCATGTGACAAAGCGATATGGAAACAAGCTGGCTGTGAATGATGTCAGTTTTTCCATCCAGAAGGGGGAAATTCTGGGCTTTCTTGGACGAAACGGCGCAGGCAAAACCACAACAATGAACATCATTACCGGTTATATTTCTGCTACCAGCGGTACGGTGATGCTGGATGGTTACGATATTCTGGATAACCCCAGAGAAGTAAAGCGCCGCATCGGTTACCTGCCTGAAATGCCGCCGTTGTACTTGGATATGACGGTAAATGAATATCTGCGCTTCGTGTGCGCCATTAAGGATGTGAAGCGCAGTCAGGTTGCCGCCCATCTGAAAGACATTACGGAACTGATCGGCTTGGGAGACGTCCGCGGACGTCTGATTCGCAATCTCAGCAAGGGCTATCGCCAGCGGGTGGGCATGGCCCAGGCGCTGGTGGGCAACCCGGAGGTCGTTATTCTTGACGAGCCTACCGTGGGGCTGGATCCGAAGCAAATTTTGGAGGTGCGTCGGCTCATTCGCCAGCTGGGCGAAGACCACACGATTGTGCTTTCGAGTCACATTCTGCCGGAGGTGGCGGACGTATGCGATCGGCTGGTGATTATTCATCAGGGCAAGATTGTGGCGGAAGACACGATGGCACATATGATTCATGCTGAAAGTGACATCAGAAAATACCAGCTGCGTATTGCCGGGGCGGAAAAAGCGGTGTACGACGCCCTGCGCGAAACAGACGGTATACGCCAGGTGGACTGCCTGGGAAGCAAGGAAGAAAACACCTTTGATTTCCTGCTGCAAGCCGACGCCAGCTGCGATGTGCGGCCGCTGGTGTTTACCCGCATGGCAAATATGGGCTGCCCGATTCTGATGCAGAAACCGGTGGATCTGGATTTAGAAGACGTGTTCCTGCATCTGACAGGTGAAAGCGGGGAGGAGGCATAATATGCGGGCAATCTGGAAACGCGAAATGCAAAATTATTACCTGACGCCCATTGGGTATGTATTTATGGGCATTTTCCTGCTGCTGGGCGGTTTGATGTTTTTCCTGGGCAATGTGATGAGCATGACCCCGTCGGTGGCCACACTGCTGGGAAATCTGAACTATATTTTCATGCTGACCGTGCCGATCCTGACGATGCGGCTGTTCAGCGAGGAAAAGCGGACGAAAACCGATCAGCTGCTGATCACTTCCCCCCGCGGGATTTGGGACATCGTGCTGGGCAAATTCATGGCAGCGGCATCTGTCGTGGCGATTACCACCTGCTGTACGCTGCTGTATGTGTTCTTGCTCAGACCGTATACGAACAGTATGTATCCGGCGGCCATCGCCTGTAATTATTTGGGTTTCCTGCAGCTGAGCCTTTGCTATGTGGCCTTGGGCCTGCTGATGAGCGCGGTGACCGAAAGTCAGGTATCCGCGGCAGTGCTCACGCTGGGGGTGAATCTGCTGTTGGAAATCCTGGAAAGTGTTTTTTCTTCCGCATCCTTTTCCCTTCCGAGTTTTCTGTCGTTTTTACGGCCGGTGCTCAGCTGGTTCAGCCTGTATTCCCGGTACAATCAGTTTGCCGCAGGCCGCTTGAGCTTTGCCAATATGCTGTATTATCTGTCGTTTGCCGGCCTGATGCTGTTTTTGACGGTGCGGGTAATTGACAGAAGACGATGGAGCGAGGGGTGAGCGAGATGGAAGAAAAAAAGAAGACCGGGCTCTTTGCCCGGCTGAATCAGCGCAGGTTCCGCTACGGACGTTTTGCCGCATTCCTGACCATTGCGGTTTTTGCCACGGTGATTTTGCTGAACGTAGCTGTTGGCCGGCTGGAGCAGACCCATGCCTGGGCGGTGAATGTGAACGGCCTGAACGCCACGGAGTTTGACCAGGCAACGCTGGATGTGCTGAAACTTGTGGATCAGGATGTGAATATTTATACTGTGTATCAGACCAGCGCGGAAAGCGCTTTGCGGGTGCAGGTGGATGCCGTACTGGAAAAGTATCATGCGCTGAACCGCCATATTCATATCGCTAACATCGATCCGGTGACTGAGCCGGGACGGATGGCCCAGCTGGCCGGAGAAGCCGCCCTGGAGGAAGGCGCTGTGATTGTGACCAATGCCGACGAGAGCCGGGTGAAAATCTATAACCGGGATGATTATTTCGGCACCACCACCTACGGGAATTATCATTTTACCTATTTGTATTTGGAACGGTATGTGACCACCGCGCTGGTATATGTTACCAGTACCATCACGCCCCATGTGTTTTTCCTGACCGGACATGGGGAAGTGCCACTCAGCTCCTGCACGATGCTGAAACAGGCGCTGGAAACCCGGAACTATGAGGTAACGTCCCTGGATTTATCCGCACAGAGAGACAGCATGATGCAGAACGACGCGGTGGTGATAGTGGACCCGGCGCGGGATCTGACGAACGACGAAGCGGCCGCCTTGCGGGCCTGGCTGGAGGCGGGGGGACGGCTGCTGGTGTCCCTGGGCTATCAGGTGGACACCGCGGGCCTGCCGAATCTTGTAAAGCTGCTGGACTACTATCAGCTGGCCTTCGGCGATGGGGTGGTTTATGAAAATGAAAACGAAACAGAGCGCTACTGGAACGCCAGCACCTTGAACCTGGTACCCATCCTGGATGCGGAGCACGAAATTACCGCACGGCTGATGGAAATCGGCTCCACCAACCTGGTTGTGCCTCAGGCCCGGCCCATTCAACCGGTTCTGCTGCCAGAATCCGGCACGGTGTATACCAGGCTGCTGACCACATCGAACCGGGCGATGGTGGTGAATGGCACGGAACGGAGCGCACCGGGCACCCAGACACTGGCGCTTGCGATGCTGGACGCGGATCAGAATATGGATCAGGAAAAGGACGTCCGCATTGTTTTGATGGATTCGGCTTATATGCTGGCGGATTCCAACCTGCTGTATTACACCTATAATCTGAACTTTACCCTTACGGTAATAGACTGGCTGATTAACAGCGACAACACAGTGGATGTTTCCAGCAAAGTGATGACCAACTCCACGCTGTCTATTCCCAACAGCGCCATCGCGGTGCGCATGGGGATTGTAGCGATTGGCGCTGTGCCGCTGTGTGTGGCGGCGGTAGGCGTGATTGTGTGGCGCAGGAGGCGGCGGCTGTAATGAAACCTGAGAAAAAACTGGCTTCGGCGGAGCAGCTGAAAGGCGAAAAAAACAGCGGCAAGCAAGGCGGAAAAGCCGGCGTTTACCGTCGGCCTCTGCTGGCGGCGCTAGCCCTGGCCGCTCTGGCTTTGGCTGTGTGTATTTATTTTATCAGCGGACGGACGCAGCCTCAGCCTGCGGAAGAGAGCACTGTACCGGCAAGACAGCCGGAAACGGTGAAGCTGATCGGCCGATCCCGGGAGGAAGTGGCTGAAGTAACGATCACCACGGCGGCGCAGAGCTGCACGGTGGTGAACGGAAAAACACGGGATTCCGGTTCGGAAGCCCCCTACACGCTCAAGGGACAGCCTGATTTTGATCTGGACCAGAGCAAGGCGGAGGCGATTGTAGGTTATGCAGCCAGCTTGACGGCCAACCGGCTGGTGACGGATCATGCCGACGATCTGGCGATGTACGGGCTGGCGGAGCCAAAGGCCATCGTTTCTATTCGCTATACGGACGGCACGGAAACCACATGGTGTGTTGGTGACAAGGCGCCGACTTCCACGGCCTCCTATTTTATGCGGCAGGGTACGCAGGCGGTCTATCTGCTATATGCTTCGGCAGCGGAAAGCTTGAGCACGGTACGCAGCGCTCTGCACACACTGGCGATGCCTGGCGCTCTGGACAAAAACCTCATTCGCAGTCTGGTGCTGGAAGCAGAGGGCAGTGATACTTTGGAAGTGGGCTATTCCGAGGAAGGGGAGGAGGACAAGGGCTATTCTATATCCGCTCTGCGGCTGCGGCAGCCTTTTTATCACACGGCGAATCCGGAACGAACGCAGCAGCTGTTTGAAGACGTGGCGGCGTTGTCTCTTTCCGCCTATGCCGGAGAACTGGATGAACTGACGGACACAGGCCTGGAGGCGGAAGGCGGTTGGCGTCTGACGGTGCGGCAGGCCCGGAGCGAGGAAAACCTTTCAGACCAGGAGACTTTTGTGTTTCGCGTGGGAAACCGTACGCCGGACGGGCAGCAAGCCTACCTGATGGTGGACGACACGCAGGCTGTGTATTTAGCGCCCGTCTTAGCAGTCAGTTTTCTGGAAAACGCGACGCCCGCTTACCTGGTGGACCAGTTTGCCAACTTGATTTACATCCGGGCAGTGAACAGGATCGTCATTGAAGCAGGAGGAAAGCAATGGCAGCTGGACATTGAACATCCGAAGGCAGAGAACGCCAGCGACGTGTACCGCTTTAACGGGCAGGAAGTGCGGAGCCCTTCGGCTTTCCGCAAGCTGTATCAGCAAATCGTTGGCATGACCACCTCCAAAATCAGTCCGGACTACTTCCTGCAGGGCGAAACAGTGCTTTCCGTATGCTATCATCTGGATGTATTGCCTGGGGAACTGCTGGTGGAGTATCTGGAATACGACGAGGATTACTGCGCTGTGCGTCGGGATGGGCTGACCCTTTTCCTGATCAAGCGGCAGCAGGTGGAATCCCTGCAAGAAGCGCTGCTTCAGTTTTCGGCAGACGCGTCCTGAGGAAAAGCAATCATATTTGTCCAGATTCATGCAGAATAAGACAAAAAACAGCTTGACAGATTTGCGTATCCATTGTATTATTGATAGTAGTTTTAGGTCATATTTTTGCCATGTTATTTGTTCTTTTTGTGGACGAAATTCGTGACTGATTACATGTCCTTGGTTGACCGTTCATTTTTGCAGGGTCGGATGAGGTCATTCTGTTTTTCAGGGAATTACAGACACACCGCCTGTCTGTTTCTGCGTTTTTCAATTGATCCGGCGGGACAATAAATTATCTTTAAGGAGGGACCTGTTTCATGAAAAAGTTGGCAAGCATCCTGTGCCTGCTGCTGGCCCTGATGATGGTTGCGTCTTTCGCCTCCGCGGAAGAACTGGGAACCATCTATCGTCAGCACTTTGGCTCGGAGGATCAGTCCGGACTGCCGATCACGACGGAAGATATCACCATTGACGTATGGCGCGGCTTCTCTTCTACCGTGATGGATACCCTGGCAGACTGCGAAACCTTCAAGAAGATGGAAGAAGTGACCGGTGTAAAAATCAACTGGGTGTATCCGCCGGTTGGTTCTGAAACCGACAACTTCAACCTGCGCGTAGCGTCTGACGACCTGCCCCACATGTTCTCCACTCCGCCCGCCTATTCCGGCGGCGTTGAAACCGCTGTGGAAGACGGAGTGTACATGGATTATTCCTCTTACTTTGAGAAGGGCTTTACCCCCAATCTGCAGTATCTGTTCGAGCACTATCCGGAAATCGCCAAGGATGCCAAGCAGGATTCCGGCGCGATGATCTGCTGGTACATGCTGGACTATGTGCCCTCCAGCCCCTGGTCTGGCCTGTGGGTACGGCAGGATCTGCTTGAAAAAGCCGGCCTGGAACCGCCGAAGACCATTGAAGACTGGGACAACATGCTGCATGTGTTCAAGGACAAGTTTGGCACCCTGCTGGGCTGCAACATTCCTCAGTGGTACGGAGTGGGAACCAATTATCAGTTCGCCGCTTCCTATGATTCTGCCTATGGCTGGATCGCCAAGGATGGCACCACTGCCGCCTATGGCCCCATTGAGCCCGGTTACAAAGATTTCCTGACGCTGCTGCATAAGTGGTATGAGGAAGGCATTCTGGATCCCGACTTCGCCACCATCACCGATGCTGACTACCAGGCCAAGATGGCGGATGGCACCTATGGCGCTTTCGGCTCCGCTTATGGCGAAATCGGCCAGGCCAAGGTGACCGGCACGAACAAGAATCCCGAATACAAACTGCTGGCGGTTGGCATGCCCATTTCCTATGAAGGACAGAAGACCCACCTGCGGCAGACGGACTTCATCGTGCGTACCGACTATGACGTGCTGACCACCCGCGCCGAAAAAGAAGGCATCGCGGAAACTGTGGTTCGCTGGAAGGACTTCTGGTATGGCCAGTTCGGCGGCGACCTGTGCTCCTATGGTCCGGAAAATGTGAGCTACAAGTGGGTTGACGCCGGTAACGGCAAGGAAAAGCTGGAATGGATTTATGAAGATACCGGCATCATCTCCAAGGGTGATGACAAGGACTTCTGGACCGTGTATCCGCTGTTCAAGCTGCATAACTGGGGCTATCTGCGTGACTCTACCGCTTACGAAATGCAGCCCGAAGTTTGGCAGTGCATTGACGAATGGGGCAAGGACGGCCATGACTGGTTCATGCCGCTGATTACACCCACTGCCGAGGAATCTGCTGAGCTGGCCCGCATCATGACTGACATCGATACCTATCGCACCGAGATGACCTACAAATTCATCACCGGTCAGGAACCCCTGGACAACTTTGACGCGTTCGTCGAGCAGATCAAGAGCCAGGGCATCGAAGATGCCATTGAACTGCAGCAGGCTGCGCTGGATCGCTATAACGCTCGTTAATCATCCGTTGCAAACCGGGCGGGGCCTGTCCTCGCCCGGTTCTTTTATCGAATTCCGCTGCGGCGGTCAGGCCCGCGGAGCGGGTGCCGCGCCTTGTGCCTGGCAGCCGGGAAAAATCTGATTCTGAAACATGATGGGGAGTGGAGTACGACATGACTACCGCAATGAAAGCAGCGCCCGGGAGTACGGCGGCGGATTGGAAAAGATTTGTGATCGTCGCGTTGTGTGTCCTGACGCTGCTGAGCCTGCTGTTTGTCACCCAGTTGAATGCGGTGGACCGGAAAACGGATGAAGCTGTAAGCTTCACTGGCTTTGACTTTTTACTGGGCAACACACCGGCGGCGGGTAAATCCGCCGGGTCACCGCACCCGATGGTGATCGGCGCGATCCTGTTTGCGCTGATAGGCATCGTGGTAGCATTGTTCGCGCCGGACAAGTTTGTTTATTCCATTGTCAGCGGGCTTTTCCTGGCGGTGACGGTATTTATGTTCCGATTCGATATCACCTATCAGGCGAAAGGTGAGTTTGGCCTTGTAAAGGATTCGCTGGTATTTACCATCGGCTGGATGGCCGCCATGGGTTTGTCCGTGCTGAACTTGATTGTGGTTGTCTGGCGGAAAACCGGGCGTACCATGGAGCTGCGCGGGCAGCAAATTGCCGCGACCCGGGCCAACGCCAACATTCGCTCCAGTTATGCCGTGCCTACTACCAGGTATATCATCCAGCAGGATTTCAAAAAACACTGGCCAATATACCTGATGATTCTGCCCACGATCATTTTCTATATCGTGTGGTGCTATGGCCCCATGTATGGTATCCTTATTTCTTTCAACAACTATAAAGCCAAGGGCGGTATTACCGGCAGCGAATGGGTGGGCTTGCAGTGGTTCCGTGATTTCTTCCGCTCCGCATACGCATACCGTACCATCCGTAACACGCTGCTGATCAGCTTTTATAACCTGCTGGTGGGTTTCCCCGCGCCGATTATTCTGGCGCTGCTGCTCAATGAAATGCGGGCAATGAAGTATAAACGGGTGGTGCAAACAGTTACCTATATGCCCTACTTCATTTCCCTGGTGGTGTTGTGCGGTATTCTGACAGACTTTTGCTCCACGACCGGTCTGTTCGGCGAAATACAAAAAATGCTCGGGGTAGAAAACCCAGCCAATCTGCTGGGTGACGCGAAATATTTCCGTGCGGTGTATGTCGGGTCGGAGGTATGGCAGCGGCTGGGCTGGGATTCCATTATCTTCCTTTCCGCTCTGTCTGCCATTGACCAGGAGCAATATGAGGCGGCTACCCTGGATGGGGCTGGCAAGTTCAAGCAGGTGCTCCATGTAACGTTGCCCGGCATTCTGCCTACCATTTCCATCTTGCTCATTCTCCGCATCGGTTCCCTGATGAGCGTGGGATATGAGAAGATCATTCTGATTTACAACGGTCTGACTTATGAAACGGCTGATGTGGTTTCCACTTATGTATATCGCAAAGGTATCGTGGATGCCAATTTCTCCTTTTCCACGGCAGTCAACCTGTTTAATTCTGTGATTAACTTCCTCCTGGTGGTTTTCGCTAACCGGATGAGCGCCTTGCTCACCGAAAACAGTCTGTGGTAAGGGAGGGATCACGATGCAGAAAAGTAAAAAGCTTATGACTCGTGGGGAAAGAGTCTTCCAGGTTGTCAACAATGTGATCATGGCGATTCTCTGTATCATCTGTGTGTATCCGCTGTGGTACGTGCTGGTGTGCTCCATCAGTGACCCGGTATTGCTGTATGCCCAGCGCGGGATCATGGTGTGGCCACTGGGCGAATGGTCCTTCCGTGGTTACAAACTGGTGATTGAGAACCCGAACATTCCCATCGGTTTTCGCAACACACTGATTTATATGGGCGCTGGTACGCTGCTGAATATGTTCCTGACGACTACCGCCGCCTATGGCTTGAGCCGCAAGCACTGTTACTGGAACGGCATCATCATGAAATTCATCGCATTTACCATGTATTTCCAAGGCGGATTGATTCCGTTCTATCTGATGGTGAAAAACCTGAACCTGCTGAATACCTTTAGCGGAATTATATTGCCGGTGGCAGTGAACACCTGGAACCTGGTGGTCATGCGCACCTCCTTTGCCGGCATACCGGACAGCCTGGAGGAAACAGCCCGTCTGGACGGAGCCAACGACTGGATCATTTTGTGGCGTATCTTCTTTCCGCTGGCGCAGGCAACAATCGCGGTTATTACCCTGTTCTACGCGGTCTACTGGTGGAACAATTGGTTCAATCCCTCCATCTTCCTGTCAAGCAAGGACAAATATCCCCTGCAGCTGGTGCTGCGTGAAATCCTGCTGAAGAACGATACGTCTGCTATGACTCAGATTGGATCCGTAGGCCAGAGCCAACAGGAGCAGTTCCGTATGCTGGTGAAATACTGCACCATTATTGTAGCCACGGTACCGATTCTGGTGGTTTATCCCTTCCTGCAGCGGTATTTTGTGAAGGGTGTTATGATTGGCTCAATCAAAGGATAACCCTTCTTTTCCTGGGAGCATGCTGAAAATCATGCTCCCTTTTTCGGTTAAAACCTATAAACGGAATAAAACAGCAAGAGAGGAGCTTATTGATGCGTAAACACAGCCTGAATCTGGATTGGAGTTTTCGGGAGCGGGAGCCGTTTTTTCTGGCGCCGGACAAAGGTGAAGCTCTGCGCATAGATCTGCCGCACGATTTTGTTGTGAACATGCCCCGCAAGGCATCTGCTTTAGGCGGAGCGCCAAACGGTTTTTTCGGGGATGGCGAAGGCGTTTATGAAAAAAGCCTGACGATACCGGAAGCCTGGGCTGGCAAGCGCCTTATACTGGATATTGACGGAGCCTATATGAACGCGGAAGTGTCAGTGGATGGCCGTCTGCTGGCTTTACACCCTTATGGCTATACGCCATTTCTGGTGGATCTGACCGGTTTGTGTCCCGGGAAACATCAGTTGAAAGTGAAGGTGCAGAGCCGGCAGCCATCCACTCGCTGGTATTCCGGTGGTGGGCTGTATCGCGAGGTCAACCTCTGGGTTGGGGAGGAAACCGGCATTTTACCCTGGGATGTGTTTGTGTACACGGCTCAGGCGGATGCCGCACAGGCGCTGGTGAAAATGGAAATCGCCCTTTCCACCACAGCGTTCGCTCCGAAAGATGTACAGGTATTCGCCGCAGCAGTGAACGCGCAGGGGCAGCAGGTAGCACAAGGCGTTGTGAAAACACAGGTTTTGCCCGGGCAGAAATCGAAAACCGGCTTGAGCCTGCGGGTTGCAAACCCGGCGCTTTGGTCACCGGAAACGCCGAATTTGTATACGCTGCAGGTTCGTGTAACAGTACCGGGTCAGGAGGACGAAACGTACGAAACGGTTTTCGGCATCCGGCGCTATGAAGTGGATGCGGAGCATGGCTTGCGGTTGAACGGAAAGCCGCTAAAGCTGAAGGGTGGCTGTATTCACCATGACCATGGCTTCCTGGGAAGCGCCGCCTGGCCCCGGGCAGAGGAGAGGAAAATCCAAATTTTGAAAGCCGTGGGTTATAACGCTGTGCGCATTTCCCATTATCCTCCCAGTCTGGCCATGCTCGAAACCTGTGACCGGCAGGGTATGATTTTACTGGATGAAGCCTTTGACTGCTGGCGGACGGGCAAGGTTGCCATGGATTATCATTTGTATTTTGAAGACTGGTGGGAACGGGATGTGACATCCATGGTGCTGCGGGATCGAAACCATCCCTGCGTTTTTAGCTATTCCATCGGCAACGAAATCCATGAGCGGGACGGCAATTCAAACGGCTATGCCTGGGCGCACCGTATTGCTGACAAAATCCGTTCTCTGGACAGTACACGCTTTGTCATTTCCGCTATGAACGGTGTTTTTGACCCGGATGCTTATGCAAAAGCGTTAATGGAAGCAGGCAGCCCGGACAAAGTGAATTTCCAAAACCTGGAGCAGATAGAAAAAGAGCGAGACTTGTGGGGTGAAAAAACTGCCGACTTCGCTTCCGCACTGGATATCGTGGGATATAACTACCTGTATAAGCGCTATGCGGGGGACCGGGAAAAATTTCCCGGCAGGGTCATTATCGGCACGGAGACGCATCCATTTAATACATATGATTACTGGAAGGCCACCATGGACAACCCGCACGTGATCGGCGATTTCATCTGGACCGCTTACGACAATCTGGGTGAGGCCGGAGTTGGACGCGTGGTGTGGAAAAGCAGCGGTGAAGGGCATGGGTTCATGGGCGATTATCCCTGGCGCACCTGCTTCCAGGGAGACATAGATTTGTGCGGCTATCGCACCGGCCAGAGCTACTACCGCGAAATTATGTGGGAATTCTTTGAAGGCGGCAGTGGCAAAATGGCACTGTATACCACCCATCCCTGCCATTACGGCGATGAATTCTGGGGTACCGGCTGGCACTGGCGGGATGTGGAGGACAGCTGGACCTATGGCGACGAATGGCTTGGCAAGCCAGTGCCGGTGTTCGCTTATGCCGATGCGGATGAAGTGACTTTTGTGCTGAACGGGAAAAACGTCGGTACAGTGAAGGTGGAAAAGCTGGAAGCTTCCATGAATATTCCCTATGAAAAAGGAAAGCTGGAGGCGATTGCTTTTCGGAACGGGCAGCAGATTGCTTCTGCGTTCCTGCAAACCACGGGGGCGGCCTGTGCCGTGACCGCAACGGCTGACCGGCCATTGATTCGGGCGGACAGGCAGGATCTGTCCTTCATTGCTTTGACGCTGGTGGATGAAACCGGCGCCCGGGTGCCAAATGAAACTCGTCCGACTCACATTGAAGTAACCGGAGCGGGACACCTTGCCGGCATTGGCAACGCCAATCCCTGCACGGAGGAGAGCTACGGCAAATCTTCCTGCCTGGCTTGGGAAGGCCGAGCCCTGGCAGCAGTGATCGCGGATGCTCCCGGCAACATTCATGTGAAAGTGTGGGCGGAGGATCTTCAGCCTGCTGAAATCATCCTGACAGCTGAGTAAATTTTTTTC
>JAEEGL013229100.1_pt1 | contig 12161 bp, 11 predicted proteins | sample 9134231 | NCBI WGS metagenome assembly JAEEGL01 (sample SAMN16246548, study PRJNA631951) | gut metagenome | biome: gut microbiome; feature: rumen; material: fiber-attached | host: Bos | place: Iran: Karaj | collected 2018-10
CATGCTTGAACCAAGCCTTACATGTTCCTTCAGAACCATTGAGCCAGGCAATGCACCTCCATCAAGAGTAGCAATACCGCCAAAACCAAAAGGGATACCCTTCGCCTTTATCTTGTTTCCAAGCTTTTCAACCGTACCGTCAGCAAGGAGTTGGAACATAAACTTCATGCCCAATTCCAGATGCATATCGTTCAGTCCAAGGTGAATCATATCAATGCCCGGAACCTCAAGAATTTCATTTATCAGATTTGCAGCTTCTACAGTTTCCACCAGCAAAAGAGTCTTTGCTCTGCCATCCACCAATTTGATGAAAGTCATTACCTCCTCTACTGTTTTGAAGAACGGCAACATGATGATATCAGCCCCTGTTTCTATAACTGCTTCAATTTCATCCTTAGACGAGGGGTAGTTTTCTAATGCTTCATGGATAGGGTTCACCCTAACCATAAGCTTTGATTTTGTGATTGCGTTTTTGATATTCTTGACATCTTCAACAGTATGGTGGTTCTGAACAGTATCCAATCCACCCTGTCTGGAATCCTTACCTATGAATTCCATGTCAAGAAATATCCAATCCACACCAACCTCTTCCGCTATTCTCGCCACAGCGGGTTTGTTGGTGATATACATTAGATTTAAAGACATTCCTATTCCTATTATATCACGAATATTCTGTTTAATTTGGTTGTCTTAATTAAAGCAGACAACCGTTCTAGGTTTTTATTCATAAGAATATAACCATATTCGTTCAGTCGATTATACATTTCTTTAAATGCCACATCATCAAGGGTGATATTGATTCCCGAGAAATATGCTTGTAGCAACACTGTGCTATATGAGCCCACAGCGCATCCACAATTTGACAAAGAATCTACTATTCCAACTTCGGAAGGATATTCAATCTCCTCATTGTTAACATACTTTCTTAATAATGCCAGATCTGAATAACGAGGATGAATTCTATATTTTACCTTTTTCCCGGCTCTCTTTAGGATATTCATTGCATTAATAACGGCTTGAACTTGTTCTTCGTTATACTTTGCAAAGTAATACTTATAATCCGCATATATATTCGCATCTTGAATTATAGATTTATCTATACGCATGCTAGGAGGTATGGCTATAACGAATTGACTAGGCTCTGCGTATTGCCTAACAAACAAATTCACATAATACTGATCCCATACATAGCATTCGTTAAATCTAAAAAAAGAATCCCTAATGAATTTTAGTTTCTCTCCATGCATTACATTAATATGCTTAATGCCTAAATGATTACAATAGGACGTCAAAAGTGATGAGCAAAAACTAATCTCACTATGCACAATAAATGCATTCGGATGATACCTGACGATACTAGCACTATAATTAGCAATCTTCATGACTGCTTTAAGAACAAAATAAGGTCTTCTCCACCCCCATATTTGGGTTGTAATAAACTTTACGTCATTTGTTGTTAAAGAAAAGTCAACATTCCATCCTTCTCTATCAATGATATATTTTTGACATAACACCTCTGGTATTACTTCATCCATGCCCTTCTTTTCGCCAATTGCATCAACCTTATGGTCAAAAAAGGATTTACGCCCCTTCAGCCAGAAAAAAAACATGACAAAAGGTGTGGCACAGAAAGCAAATATCTCCCAAAGAATTTTTTTCCACAACGGCACAAAAAAATCCTGACAAAGAAATTGGTTATAACTCCTTTGCATATCATTTTTGGGAGTTCTAAGGCTGTCCATATATGCATATTGAGTATCTACATGATAATCATACCATGTTTTGTCTCCTTTTTCAAAAAAAGAAGTTACCTTAAAAATATCAAACTTCATCTTAAAAACAATCAGAACATCCCTTTTGCCTTCAACGCTTCAAAATGCTCTATATCTCTATATTTAATTATTTTAGCTGGATTACCGCCTACAATAGCGCATCGTGGGACATCTTTAACAACCACAGATCCTATAGCCACTACCGCGCCTTCTTCGATATGTACATTACCACTTATCGTCACGTCGGAACCAATCCAAACGAAATCATCAATTACAACATCCTTATGTTGAAATGTATTCCCATATGGAATTTTATCACCATGGTCGTAATCGTGACTACCTAACTGGATTTTCACATTAGTTCCGGAATGGAAGTGGTTGCCAATTTTTACCCCCCCCAGCCTGTTATCGTTATTCCGTTAAAGCTACAATAATCGCCTATTCCAATTCGTGTATTACTTCCAATATGCGGAAACCTGGCTGCACCAGAATGACGTCCACATTTAATTCTCCTCCACTTCAAGTAAGCGGTAGAAACTATTGCTCGGATCTTCCTATATAATGTTATAAATAACATTACGACTTTAATAAGTATATTTTTCATTTAACTTCTATTTATTATTCTTTGATATACATCTAAATAATTACTAGCCATTTTTGAATCTTTGAACTTTTGGGAATAAGAAACAATAGCCGCTTTGTTCCATTGTGTTGTTACCAATACCTCAAGTGCCTTTGCAACACTAATATTATTCCTTATAGGAATACCTATAGTAGAACATTCATTATATATATCTTCGTAAGCATCCATATCAGAAAACATCATACAAGGCAATCCGAAATGCATCCCTTCTATCAGACTAAGCCCAAAACCTTCTGCATAACTTAGAAGAGCCGTTGCATCGGACTGATAATAATAGTCACATATTTTATCCTTATCTATCGCACCACATATTATTAGATGTTCACTATATTGTTGTTTCTCGATTATACGATCCAATTTAATGGTATCATCCGGTCTTCCACAAAAAAGCACAAACATAGTCTTTTGTAACTCTATTGGTAAAAGGCTAAAAGCCTCTACCATCTGTATCTGATTCTTGTTCTCACTTATATTTCCAACATAAAGTATAATCTTTGCATCCATAGGGATATTATACACATCTCTAATATCTTTCCTCTTTCCTCCATTCCTATCTTTGAAAGAGAAGGCGTTACATACAACTGTTATATTAGAACAAGCTTTAACATTAAAGGCATTCTCTATAAGCCTCTTCATCCCTGAACTAATAACAGTGATGTGTATTTCACCATTAACCACTCTATTAAGGAAATCACGTTCTTGTTTTTTCCCAGCAGGTTCTAATTTAACTGTTTCAGAAAAAGAATTTAGTCCATGGAGGGTTACCAGACATTTTTGATTATACTTTTCACAAACACGAACCCATAAATCTGTAGAGAAGCCACATCCATGTATATGAACAATATCGAACTTTCCTTTATTTATAAGATAAGCCAAATAACCTGTCATCAGCCAATAATAACAAAGCCTTAGCATTGTCCCTTTTTGTAACTTATAGCCTTTCGAAAATTTTAAGACAACACCAAAGGACAAACTTTGTGCTATATGTTTAATAAATAATGGAAAAGACCTTCTAAGATAATCTACTCCATCAGCCTTAAAGCCAACCCCACGCGAATCTGAACACAGAACCTGCACGTTTGCCACTTTACCAACAGCTCTCGCTATATCATAAACCATGTAGCCAAACCCCGTTTTGTTTTTTGAAAGTTCTGGCCTTGAGCTTATAGTAACATATGGCGTTATCATTAATACTTTCATCTAACTATCGCAATACGTTTTGAATTCAAATAATTCACGAATAACACGGTCATTGAAATCGAATTCCAAAAAAATTTTTCCCAAAAAACAATCTCACCAATACCATTTATAAGACAAGCAACAAATAGCGCTAACGGCAAAATTATTTCAAGATTTTTTCGTATATATTTACGAGACCTAACCATAACCTGAGCTATAAAAATCCAATATATTGTTATCCCAAATAGCCCAATCTGAATTAAAGGATCAATTATTATATTATGACAAGGGCCATCAGGTGTTACAGCATACTCATTTTCTGAACCTAGTCCAATTCCAAATATTGGGTGTTCAGGAAATACATTTTTTAACAAGTACTCTCGTCTGTCTAGTCTTTCTGTCCCCCTGCCTTCTATCATATTATCTACTGTAAATCTTTCCAAAACTTTTAAATCCATATCCATCACATATGTTACACCCACATAGGCAATTAAAGAAATAATAATGATCGGAAAAATATAAGTCCTCGATTTCTTGAGCGATAAATAATAAAAAGCGATAATAAAGAAAGAACCCACAAGACTCCCTAACATCGCAGACCTTGAACCTGATAGCAACAAAAGAAAGAGGGCAACAAAAAATGTAACTATATATATTCCTTTTTGTATTCTACTGTTGATATAGAAAAAAGCAAAAATAAGAATTATTGAACATTGGCTAAAAACCATAGCAAGTCCATTCTCATTAACACCCTCAGTCGAGAATCGTCCTAGTTCATTGATAACCATTTTCCCAGACAGAAAAGCCCCAAGCATTATTGCAACACATACAGTCACTGCACCTGCTAGACTATAAATTATATTGCGAACGTCAATTTTTTGTTGTAAGCTCAGGAGATAAAACAGTAGTAGACTTTGAAACATTTTGAAGAATGTGTCAAAGCTCCCTATTATTGAAATAGAGCTCATAAATAAGTTAATCAATAATAATAGTATCACCCAACCTGCATACCTCTTTCTTAATCTTTCATCTGTTGAGCTAATATTTAATGTTAATGACACAATCATCAAAACCATAAATATCAAGCCACAACTCAAGCCAGGTATTATCATAAATAAGTTAGTATTTAATGATGTAAGGAACATTACCGGAAATAAAACCAACGGCCTACGCAAATAGAGAAATGATAAGACAAAAGAAACCATAAGAACTGGCACGCTATGAGTTTGTACAAACAACATAACCAGACTAGGAATAAGTATACCTATTATGATTTCCCAATTTATAGTTTTATTAATTAGTGATTTCATTTGTTATATAAGAATGTCACAATTATTCTGTAAGAAACTGTAAAATTGAAATCCAAGCTAAAAAGCATAATCATTATACAGCAGCACCATAACATAATTATTTGAAATAGCATAAAAACTTTATTCACAATACGTTAATTTGACTGCTTACCAAGAGATAATCATTATCTAATGAATCTTCAATTTTGACAATTTTGATAATAATGAATCTATAATATCTCTATTTAAAGTTACTAATGCTATGATTATCAATGCATAAACACATCCCTTTATCCATAGTGATATGTTTAGAGGCACAAAAACAGTCACAATTGCAAAAAGAAAGAGGGAAACCGCAATAGGTTTCATCTGAAACCCCTTCAAATCATTTCTTGTATAATAAAAACGCGCAATTATAGCCGAAAGATAAGACAAACACATTGATATTGTTGCACCATAGAGGCCGAATGGAGGTATTAATAAAAACATAAATATAACAGATGTTACTGCAGCCCATATACTTGAATAAAAGAAGTACTTACTTTGCTTTTTGGCTGCGAACACCCCCCCTATCAAACCGCCTAAATTAGACAATATAACAGCCATAATAGCAATTGGCGCATATTTGAATGCTTCAATGTAGGCTTCGTCCGCTAGTATTGCTACAAGTGGTTTCATAAAAACGGAAATAATGACAGAAGCCATGATAGAAGGGAACATCACGCACCTAACTGCTATGTTGAAAAACCTTACAAAATCTTTTTTTCCAAATTCCTCCATCATTGAAATGACCCAAGCATTATTGAAAATTGCAAACAACATCCCTATTATTCCTGGAATACGGTTAGCCACGGCCAGTATACCATTTGCTCCCATACCAATATTCGCTTCTATCAAAGGCCTATTAAGTCCTGAGACTAGCCACCACATAGCAGCATTTGGTATCAGCGGTATGCTATATTTTAACAGTTGCTTTAAACTTTCCTTGTTAATTCTATTTATTACTACATATTTATATGATCCTGAAAACATAAATGAATAAGCTGCAGATAAGGCATAAGCAATAACGTATGCAACAATATAACCTTCAACCCCATATCTTGGAATAAAGAGAACCGAAAATAAAGCCAAAAAGAAAGTGTGAACAATACCCGTTACACTATATACAATCATCTTGTCTATACACCTAGTAAACTGCTGCGTGTACTGCTGAAGGAAGGTTCCCAGCATGATGAAATATATATACCATATATTGCTGGCAAAACTATTCTCAATTCCCTTTGATTTAAATATAGATTCTAAGAAAAAGAATATGATTGCAGTAATTGCAAATCCAAAAAATGAAAACAGCCAGCCTGTAGTGTAATAAGACTCTTTTTCCTCTATAGTACAATTTTTAGGGATAACAAATATTGCATCAGATATACACCAAACCACAGCGCTCACTAAGAGCAGTGCGTATGTGTTTACAACGTCAACGGTACCATACTCCGTGGGGCCTAGCCATCGGGTATACAGCGGCAACATTAGCAGACCTAAAAGCCTACTACCCGCATTCCCAAGGAATACGAGAAGTGTGTTTTTCCCTAGTCGTTTATATTTATTCATCTGAAATATGTCCGGTCGTTTCTGGAAGGAATTGAAACTTCCTATCGCGTCCTAAAATGCCTCGCATAAAAAGACCGAAAATTGCCCTATTCAAAGCATATGAGCCAAACAATTTAGTAATACTTTGTGTATGAAACTTATGGCCCAAAATGCTATCTTCCACTTTTATTTTGATGTGGGTGTAAGGTGATTCTTCTCTCAAAAAGTAATTACCCATGATAAGTGTGCCTTCGTTGTTGATGCACTTTAGCTCCTTATCATCTACAAGTTGCCAGAATTTATCTTCCGTCTCAGGGAAATATGCCACATTAAACTCAGAAGCATAGTCTCGAACCAAAGCTATAACAGGTTTCCCCCAATAAGCACCTTCTAATCCCATTGTAGAATTAAAGACAATCACTTTATCACAATGGTCTAATAGTGCATAAGAACTAATGGGAGAATCTGGTGCAAATGTTGAAACATTATTGTATTTTAAATCATACAACGCCATATGTGATTTGTATGGGACATCTCTTAAGTTAGGATGAATTCGAAGGTAAAAATGCTTTGTTTTGTCATCTTTATAATGCTCAAAGAGCTTGGTCAATGCAACATACTGGTTTTCAAATAAATTTTGGCTATCGATTTTCTTGTCAATTGCGCATTGCTCATCTTCACTACTATTATATATTGCAATGTTTTCCACGTTTTCATCCCATTCATCCGGAAGCCTATCTTTTTGTTGATTAGCGGTATAGACTCTTCTATCGCCTGCCAACTTTCCATGCTTCCTACATTCATAGAAGTTGATTCCTCGGTCTTTTCTAATTGCAGGGTCAGTTTCGTCCCACAATTTTCTAGCCTTGTCCATATTGGCTTCTACAGAATGAGGAACACTGTTTATAAAGTCGTTCTTATATGTTACACCGTTGGCGTCAAAATGTTCCGTAGCAATATAATTAATGTGAAGGTTTCTGGCAAGCCCAAGGAATGGACGATACAAGGCAAAACGACCATTATGAAATATCATAAGGTCATAGCCTCTATCCTTTACAAATCTTTTAAGAGCCTCATAAATCCTAATTTCCATTCTCATAGAATGCTGAATATATTCTTTAAAATCTTTGGATATATTTGGCATAACATTACGACTTGCTGTAGCATATGAAGAGAAAGCGCCATATCCAATTTCAACATTATCGTAATATATATTTTTCAACTCAGCAATCGAATTGAAGTCCATTGGAAAGCTTTCGCTTTTCTTACAATCTTCCTCTGTTACTAAGGTTGAGAGCTTTATAAATTCATAATCGTGCGAGCAATATCTATTAAATGCATTCTTACTAACACGATAGCAGTATTTACAGCACCTACGTGAAAAAAATGGATTCCACGGACACATTCCCATGCTCTCGTCACACTGTATTACTGTGACTTTATCTCCGCGTTGTTTATATTCTATGGCATAATCGATACCATCAATATCGTTAGTGCCTCTAAAAACTAAGACATTCATACTGTTTAATTATTATATTTGTTTTATTGCATATGTTTTACTAGTTCATTAGCCTTCTGGTACTCCTGGGGATTACCAATATCAATCCAAGTACCATTCAACGGAAATCGGATTACTTTCTTATTCTTTGATATTAGTTTTTCTATTAAATCAGTAGCATTGAAAAAAGAATCTTCTGGTATCTCATCAAGTGCTGAACGCTTGATGAGATATATTCCTGCATTAGCATAATAATTATACGTGGGTTTTTCTATTAGGCCCTGAATATAACGTCCGTCTAAATCAAAGATTCCATAGGGCACCGATACTGTATAAGGAACTGCTGCCACACTCATCTCGGCATTATGCTCTTTAAAATGCAAGAAGAAATCTTCATAGTTAATGTTAGTAAATAGATCACTGTTCATCACTAAGACGGTATCATTGTAGAACTCCTTAACAAAACGTATGCTACCTATAGTACCTAAGAACTTTGGCTCTCTTACTGTATGCACCTTTACTTCTCCGCGAGGTTCAGCGAAATGTTGTTCAAGCTGTTCTGCCAGATAATTAACTGTCACGGAGATATTCTTTACCCCATAACTAATCAAACGATCAATATTATGGTCAATGATAGCTTTACAACCGACAGCCAACAATGGCTTAGGCGTTTTCTCAGTAAGCGGGCGTAGACGTTCCCCTTTGCCTCCTGCCATCAGCACAGCATCAATAGGTAATTGCGTTTGATACTTTTCAAGATTAACAATATCAATAATGCGATTCTCGGAGTTTAGGATAGGTACAAGCTTGATTTTTTGTTCTCGAAAATCATGTAGATTCTGTACAAGCTCGCAATCGTCCTTTTGGATGAACTTAAAATCACGGTGAATTACCGTATTTATACTATCATTCACACCATGGCCTCCGATTAAAGCACGACGAATATCTCCATCAGTCAGAGTGCCTACCATCTTGTTATCTTTATCGACCACGAAAAGAACTAAAGGCCCCTTGCCCAAGCTATTGATTTTGCGCAAAGCTTCAACAACCGAAACGTTATCGTTGATTAAATGATTGTTCATATTATATTTTATTATTGGACATTAAATATTCTATATAATCAAAGTCCTCTTGATAATCAATATCAACAGACCGGTTTCTAGGCATAATATACGCGTATGTATTATCAGAATAATAATTTCTCTGGAGTATCAGAGTTTTCTTGAATACATAAATCGCCCCATTCGGATAATAAGTTTTTCTATAATCCTGCCTTCGGGATATACTAGATGGCATAAAATCCTCTAATCTTCCATCTTCTTTTAAATACTTATGCCAATAAATAGGATGTTCCTCTGAAGTGTAAGAAACAACAGAATCTGCTTTTTTATTAATGAACAGTTCTATCGCCTCTTCTAAATCTCTAGTAGTCCTGAGAGGGGACGTGGGCTGTAATACAATGAACTGGTCAATTGTAATACCCTCCTCTTTCTCCAATCTATCTATTGTATAAATAAAAGTATCAATGACGGGGGAGCTGTCAGTGGCTAATTCTGAAGGTCTTAAAAAAGGAACCTCTGCTCCATATTTTTTTGACACTTCCGCTATTTCAGAGCTATCCGTTGAAACTATAACCTTATCTACATACTTTGAATTAATTGCACATTCTATACTATATGCTATCAATGGTTTTCCCAATAATTCTTTTAAGTTCTTATTGGGTATGCCTTTACTGCCTCCACGTGCTGGAATTATTACAACAAACTTATTATCGTTCATTATGCTTCTATTTTGTCGATCAATTCTAAGACTCTCTTATCCTTCTCAAAATCCCACGCTGGTCTATATTCTTTATCTGAAATAGCCTTTATAAAAGAATGTAACTCTTCACGATAGGGGTTCTCACTGATAAATGATGCATAGCCCTCTACATGTTCAGTCGCCTCATCAATTTTAATTCTATGATCTCTTTTATTATCAATATCGTATTCATATAGAGAATCCGAAGTTCCACTCCATGCAAGTTGGAGTTGTTCACCATACACATCTATATGACGATACGGCTTTCGTGCAACAACGTCTGCTGCAAAAACTCCCTTACATCCATTCTCGTGCTCTAAGGTTATCAAATAATTATCGTTGTAATTGATATTTAACTCCGTATTCTTACTTTTGACTGCATAAACTTTTTTGACAGGCCCAAAAGCAGTCACAATCCATGGCAAATCAATAGCTAAGATTTCACGACAACCGTTTGTCCTAGGATTTCCCAGAAAGAAATTTTTGTAACTCTCCCAAGGATGCCAGTCTGGTAAATATTGGCCAACATGGTAAATATAATTTAAAGGGCACTTTGCTTCGTGAACTTTATCTATTATTGCTTGTGTTTCCTTTCGGTATAAGAATGTAGATGAAAGAAACAAAACTAGGTTCTTTTCCTTTGATAATTGAATATTCTCATTATAGCCATCCTGAACCAGATTAATCTCAGTGAAAACATGTAAATTGTTATGCAAGCATTCATTGATAATAGAAGCGTGAGAAAGAGGTGAAGTGCTAATTACAGCCGCATCTATCTTCTCGCTAGTAACAGCATCTTGAATACTATGATAGCATTTGATGCCAAACAGATCTTTCACTTCCTGTATTCTGCTTTCCTGACTATCTACACCTACTATTTCAATATCATTATTCTCTCTTAGCAAGCGAATACGACGCTTACCCATAGAGCCAAGACCTATTACTATTATTTTCATATTTTTTGTGTTATAAGTTCATGAAGCAAAAGAGTAATGTACCCTTATGCCTCATGAACTCAATAAGAATTAATACTATGCTAATCTTGCAAAACCACCATGGGCAACCGGACCTTCCAGTAACTGTGCATAATTATCTTCTTTAATAGCCTTAGCCATCAAAGCGAACACATCATCTACAGCCTCGAGATACTGTTTCATATGCTCTTCCTTGTGAGCATAGCTAGCATAATAAGCATCACTGGCTATAAAGCCTCTCCTCAACATCTCCTGGGTGAACAGAGTCTTCAATTCAGCCGGAGCTGCAGTGAAGGAAATATGGCTAAGCGGATAGATGCCACTAATATGGATGTCAAGTCCATGCTTCTTTGCAAGGTTAGTCCAACCCTCTTGTACTTGCTTACCACAAGCAACCATGTGATCCTGAACATGTTCGCGTTTCATCTTCTTGATGGTAGCGATTGCAGCAGCAAAACCAACACGCTCTGTCCAGAAAGTAGAGCTGATGAAGCTCTCCTGGGCAGCATCCATGAACTTCTCTTTACCAATGATAGCAGCAATAGGATAACCGTTACCCATACCCTTGGCAAACACAGCCATATCAGGATGGATACCAAAGTATTCACAAGCACCACCACAGTTCATACGGAAGCCACTGGTAACCTCGTCAATAATCAAAGGCACACCCATGCGCTGTGTTTCACGCTCAATAGTAGCAAAGAAGTCAGTTTCAGGGTTCATATTTCTGGCAGCCTCAAGAACAACACCACCAATCTGGCCATCATACTTCTTAACTAGTTCAAGGAACTCTTCTTTGTTGTTATAGAAGAAAGGCTTGGAAGTCCCTTTCAGACCTCTTGCAACACCTACAGGGCTTAAGCCTGCCATCAACTGGCCATCAAGGGCGGCATTATCTGCCAAGTTAGCTGAAAGGTACCAGTCATGCCAGCCATGATAACCACAGAAGAGGACAATGTCTTTCTTTGTAGCAGCACGAGCTATACGAACGGCAACAGCCATGGCATCGCCACCGCCCTTTCCATAACGTACCATATCTGCCCACGGATGTAATTCCAATAGAAGTTTTGCTAACTCAACCTCTTCAGGAACCATCAAAGAAGACATACTACCTTTATCAATAGCAGCCTTCACTGCGGCATCAATCTCTTCATCAGCATAGCCAATAGTGCAGGCACCAATGCCCATCGTGCTGAAATCAAGGTATTCGTTGCCGTCAAGATCCCATACCTTACATCCTTTAGCCTTGTCGTAATATGCTGGCCAAAACTCAGGAACAAACTTTTCGGGTCTTTTTGACAGAAGCTGGCAACCGCCAGGAATGATTTTCTTTGCCTCTTTATAAAGAAGCTGGCCTTTACCTGTCTTCGTAATATCAATCTTTTTCATATTTATTTGTTATTAAAATATCCGTTTAAC
>JAEEGL013358349.1_pt1 | contig 12161 bp, 8 predicted proteins | sample 9134231 | NCBI WGS metagenome assembly JAEEGL01 (sample SAMN16246548, study PRJNA631951) | gut metagenome | biome: gut microbiome; feature: rumen; material: fiber-attached | host: Bos | place: Iran: Karaj | collected 2018-10
ACGCAAAAGGATATCGACGATCCTACCAGATGGCGTTTCCCCAACGACGAGTTTTATTACAAAACGTACGAGCAGATGCTTGAACTGATGGGCGGCGACCCCGAACCGCTCGACAATACCATCGAGATCGCCGAAAAGTGCGATCTTAAGATTCCATTCCACGTCTATACCATCCCGCACTACGATCCGCCGGAAGGGTACGTTGACGATAAGGATTATTTGAGAAAAATGGCGTTCAGAGGGTTAGAAGAGCGTTACGGCGAGATCACGCCTGATATTCGTCAGCGCGCCGAATACGAACTCGACGTTATTTGTCGAATGGGCTTCGCTTCTTACTACCTGATCGTTTGGGATTTTATCAACTACGGTAAGACGCACGGCGTTCCTATCGGACCCGGACGTGGTAGCGGCGCCGGAAGTATCATCGCGTACGCCATTCATATCACCGAGATAGACCCCTTGAAGTACGGTCTTATTTTCGAAAGATTTTTGAACCCCGAAAGACAGACCATGCCGGACTTTGATATCGACTTTTGTTCGGACAGACGTGAAAAAGTCATCGAGTACGTTCGTGAAAAGTACCATCAGGACCATGTGGCGCAGATCATCACCTTCGGTATGATGAAGAAAAAGAACGCCATTAAAAACGTGGCGCGCGTCTATAAGATACCTTTCGCCGAAGCCAACGCGCTGGTAAAAAACATTCACGACAACGACAAAAAGATACACATTCCAAACTTGCTTAATCCGCAAGACCCCGCCGCCGTACCGGAACTTATCGAAATGTACAATACCAATCCTACGTACAAAGAGGTCCTTGACCTGGCCGCCGAAATAGAGGATATGCCCAGAGACCGCGGCAAGCACGCCGCAGGCGTAATCATTTGCAGCAAGCCGGTCGCCGAAGTCGTCGCGTTGTCCAGGAACGGCGAGGACATCACTACCCAATTCGATATGACCGAGTGCGAAGAATTGGGCCTTTTGAAAATGGACTTCTTGGCGATAGAAACGCTGACCGATATCGACCGGTGCGAAGAGCTGATAAAAAGATACCGCGGCGTGGATATCGACTTCGATAAAATAGGGTACGAAGATCAGGAGACCTACAAAATGATCGGTACCGGCGACTGCGACGCAGTGTTCCAGTTGGAAAGCGCGGGTATGAAAAACTTCATGAAGCGACTGAAGCCGACCGTCATAGAAGAAATCATCGCCGGCGTTAGTTTGTACCGACCGGGGCCGATGCAGTATATCGATACCTATGTCGAAAACAAACAGCACAAAGACAAGATCGATTATCGTCATCCCAAGTTGGAGCCGATCCTCAAAAACACTTATGGCGTTATTGTGTATCAGGAACAGGCAATGTTTATCACCCAGGCGCTCGCCGGGTATACTATGGCGCAAGCCGATAACTTCCGTAAGTTCATCAGTAAAAAGAAAGTCGAACAGATACCCGAACAGCGTAAGCGTTTCGTCGACGGGTGCGTAGCCCACGACGTCACCGAAGAATTCGCGCTGACCATTTGGGATGAATTGGAAAAGTTCGGCGCGTACGCATTTAACAAATCGCACGCCGCCGCGTATTCTGCCTTGACCTATCAGACAGCCTACCTCAAGTGCTATTATCCGCTTGAGTTTTTCTGCGCCGTTATCAATAACCGTATCAACAAACCCGAGGATACAGGTAAGTACCTGCGCGTTATCAAAGAACACAACATAAAAGTGCTTCCGCCGGATATCAACCACAGCGAAGGTTTGTTTATCCCGGAAGGAGACGCCATCCGTTACGGCCTCGTGTGTATCAAAAACGTCGGAAGAGCCGCCATCGACGCCGTAGTCAAAGAACGCAACGAAAACGGCCCCTTTACCGATTTCTCCGATTTTGTCCGCCGTGCGTCCAGCGACGCGCTTAATAGACGTATGCTCGAGAGTATGATAAAAGGCGGCGTGTTCGATTGCTTCGGTCATAATCGAGCTACGATGATGATGAATTACGAAAAGATATTGGAGATGGAGACGAGCAATCGTTCGCTTCTCAGCGGCGGACAGATGTTTTTCGACTTCATGCTTCAAAACGAGTATAAGTATAAAGAGGTGGCGGAAAGCAAAATGGCTCGTCTGCAACTGGAAAAAGAAGTTTTGGGAAGATATATCACCGGTCACCCGCTCGACGGACATGAAGAGGAGATGAAGACGTTCACGTTCGATTCTTCCATGTTTGTTCCCATCGAGACGGAACCGGAAGAGGATTTTGACGAGGATAGCGACGAAAAAGCCGAAGAATACCCGGTCAAGAACGGCGACAGCGTTTATTTCGGCGGGATATTAAGCGACGTTATAGTTAAAGTCAATCCCAAGTCGGGCAAGAAATGGGCCGCCGGCGTATGCGAAGACCTGAACGGCAGTTTTGAAGTCGTTTTCTTCGGTAACGCCTATAATTCGTATAAAGACCTCATTAAAGAAGACGCTTTGGTCAAAATACGCGGTAAGGTATCCATCGCCGAAGGCGGCAAACCGAAGATCGAAGCGCAAAACGTGTATGGTTGGGGTTTGGAAGAAAAAGAAAAGGTCAGCGACAATCGTGTGCTTTGCATTCGTATAGACAACGATATCGATATGTATCATAAGGTCATGGACTTGCTTTCCAAATATCGCGGCGACGGATGCGCGGTCAAAGTGCAGATGGACGGAAAGCTGTATAACCTCAATTTTACCGTCATGGGCGTGGACAGCCTAAAGAATACGCTTATCGGCGTGGTCGGATATCAGAACGTCAAGATCATTACGCCGCAATAAATTTTTATTTACGTAAAGGCCGGCGCAAAGCAGGACGACGGCGCTTCCCACCGCGCCGATAACAGGGTATAAAGCGCCAATCAGTTTTTCAAAACCGAAACAAGATACGACTAAAGAAAGCGTTGCTATAAGCAGCGCTTTTTCAATGCTGTTTTCCGCGACCACATAGCACGTACCGTTGCAGGTCGTGAACATGGCAATATACAGGATAACGAGACCTACGGTTTCCAAACCGGCGTTTTCAGCGGCCGAAATCAGCGGGAAGATTGCGTTTTGCTCGGCGCACAGCATATAAACGATCAAAAGAAGGACGGATAAAACGACTCCGGAAAGAGCCGCGACGATCAAACTGTTTTTTCGCGTAAAGTTTTTGACCGAAGCGGCGATGAAGAATCCGCCCGTCAGCATATTCATACCGGCGTACGTCAATGCGGAAAGTGGACTGAATGACCCGCGCGGTAAGGTCGCGTCCGATTTGAAAAAGACGATAAACAGCATAACGAGTATCGACGTCACGCAAACGAAGGAGACCGCACCCATCAGTCTTTTGTCGGTGAAGAGAGTAAGTAAGGTCGCAAGGACAGTCAGGATCGCTCCGCCGTGAAAACCGAAAAGGGCGAAAATGACTTCTTCGCATGCGGCGATCGTAGTGCAAAATACGGCGAGGTTCGCCGCCTTTACCAATAAGACGAAAACCGTTCTTGCTTTCCCGAAATAAGAATACGCATCGCCCGTTCGCCCCATCTCGCAGAACAAAAATGCGAGCAGACCCAGGATCGCGCCCGCAAGAAAGGGCGTAAAAACACTCGCGCCGGAAAAATACAGCAGTATCTCTTTCCCCGACGCGAATCCCGCTCCGATGACCGTCCCGATAAAGCCGAATGTAACCGAAATGCTTTTCTTCATCTTAAAATATATGCGGGTGACAAGCGCCTTTAACAAAAATTATTGATTTTTAACGTGAGTTGTGATACTATAAAAATAATATTTTTATATTGAGGTAATATATGTCAATCACCAAGATCAACAAAAAAGTATTTTTTTACCGCGGTAAGCGTATAAAAGAAGGCCAGATCGCCGGACTCGATTACGAAAACGCCTACAAAGGCACGATCGCGTACGACATTTTGGACGCGCATAACGGTAACAAACCGACCGTAAAGGGCGGAGCTTTGAAGATAAAGTTCGACTGCATGGCCAGCCACGATATCACATACGTAGGTATTATTCAGACGGCGAAGGCCAGCGGACTGAAAAAGTTTCCTATTCCGTACGTTCTTACCAACTGCCACAATAGCCTTTGCGCCGTCGGCGGCACCATCAACGAGGACGACCACGACTTTGGTTATTCCGCTGTGAAAAAATACGGCGGTATCTTCGTGCCTCCGCATCAGGGCGTTATTCATACCTACATGCGCGAACGCATGGCGGGATGCGGCAAGATGATCTTGGGGAGCGACTCTCATACCCGTTACGGCGCGCTCGGCACGATGGCTATCGGAGAGGGCGGCGGCGAACTCGTAAAACAGCTTCTCGGTGATACCTACGACATTAAGTATCCCGACGTCGTCGGCGTCGAATTGATCGGCAAGCCGAAAAAGGGCGTCGGTCCGCAAGACGTGGCGCTCGCCATTATCAAAGAGACCTTTAAGTGCGGTTTCGTCAAAAACAAAGTCATGGAGTTTTTCGGGAACGGCGTAAAGAACCTTCCCATCGAATATCGTAACGGTATCGACGTCATGACGACGGAGACCACCTGCCTTTCTTCTATTTGGGTGACCGATAAAGAAACGGAAAAATATCTCGTCGAACACGAAAGAGCAAACGAATTCAAAAAGCTCGAACAGGCAGATCTTTGCATGTACGATGCGCTTCTGCGCGTTAATTTAAGTAAGATCGAACCGATGATCGCGCTTCCGTTCCACCCGAGCAACGCATACACCATCAGAGAACTGAAGGCGCATCCGTATGAAATACTCAAATCGTGCGAAGAAGCCGGACAAAAACTGCTTAAGAAAGGAGAATTTCACCTGACGGATAAGATCGTCGACGGAAAGATCATCGTCGACCAAGCCGTGATCGCCGGTTGTGCGGGCGGTACGTACGACAACCTCGCCGAAGCCGCGGCCATTCTCGACGGAAAGCAGATCGGAGGAAAGCTCAATATGAGCGTTTATCCGGGGAGTTTGCCTATTTATCTCGACCTTGCCAAAAAGGGCGCGTTGTCTACCTTTGTGGAAGCGGGCGTTACCGTCAAGACGGCGTTCTGCGGTCCTTGCTTCGGGGCAGGAGACGTCCCGGCAAACTGCGGTTTGTCCATTCGTCACACCACCCGTAACTTTGAGTCCCGCGAGGGTAGCAAACCGGGCGAAGGTCAGCTTGCTTGCGTAGCGCTTATGGACGCGAGAAGTATCGCCGCGACGGCCGCAAACGGCGGCGTCCTTACCGGTGCGGACGAGATCGAATACAAATATGTTAAAAAGCCGTTCAAATACGACGGAAAAGTTTATAAAAACCGCGTTACCGATTGCTTCGGAAAAGGGGACGGAAGTCTACCCTTAAAGTACGGACCCAATATCGCGGACTGGCCGGAAATGCCTTCGCTTGCCAAAAACGTATTGATGAAGGTAGTCGCCGTTATCGACGATCCCGTTACCACGACGGACGAACTGATCCCGTCCGGCGAGACGAGCAGTTATCGCAGTAATCCTTTGCGTCTTGCCGAATTCGCGCTCAGCAGAAAGCGTCCCGACTACGTAGCCAAAGCCAAGGCCGTCAAAGAAGAAGAAAACGAAAGAAAGAGCGGCGCTCTTCCGCAGGACTATGCGGACGCGATCAAGCTCACGGGCGTGCAAGGCGACGTGCAGATCGGCAGTGTGATCTACGCCGTTAAGCCCGGCGACGGAAGCGCAAGAGAGCAGGCGGCAAGTTGCCAAAGAGTGCTCGGCGGCGTGGCCAACCTCGCTAAAGAATACGCCACTAAGAGATACCGTAGTAACCTTATCAACTGGGGTATGCTTCCGTATCTGTACGATAATAAAGTACCGCTCGAGTGCGGAGATATTATCGTTGTCCCCAACGCGGCGGAAGTTCTCGACAGCGGCAAATGCGTTGCGTACGTTGTTCGTGGCGGCAAGAAATACGAAATTCAACTGAAGATGGATCCTCTGACCGAAGAAGAAAAAGGAATCATCAAAGCAGGTTGTTTGATCAACAGAAATAAGGAAAGGTTGAGTAAATAATGCGCGTAATCAGCGGAAAATACAAAGGCAGACGCTTGGTCGCGCCGGAAAATTATGATATTCGACCTACCACCGACAAGGTGAAAGAGTCTATCTTTTCCACCGTTCAGCAAGAAATAGACGGCGGAGTGGTGCTCGATCTTTTTTCCGGAACGGGCGCGCTCGGCATCGAAGCTCTCAGCCGCGGCGCGCAAAAGGTATATTTTTGCGACTGCAGTCCAAAGTCGCTCGACTTGCTCGTAAAAAATCTTTCTTTCTGCGATAAAAAGGAATACGAACTTTATAAAGGCGACTATTCCGATTGCATTCGTCTTCTTACTTCCCGCGGGGTAAAGTGCGACGTTATTCTTTGCGACCCGCCTTACGCTTCCGGACTGACGGTAAAGGCGATGGAAAAGATAGAAAAGGGCGGTCTTTTGAAAGAGGGCGGCGTGTTGATCTCGGAAAGACTGACCGATAACGGAGAAACGGCTTCGCCTTGCTACGTTTGTACGGATACGAAAAAGTTTGGGAAGGTCAGTTACGACGTGTTCCGTAACTACGAAAAATGCGTCCTTACCGGCACTTTCGATCCCTTTACCGAAGGACATGCCTTTTTGGTAAAGAAAGCGCTTGAAAAGTTTGATTTCGTTTATATCTGCATTTTGGTCAATCCTGATAAAGAAGCAACGTACAGCGTGGAAAAGCGTGAAAAGCTGATCAGAATGTCTCTCGGAGAGTATAAAAAGCGCATTCGTATCGAATTTTACGACGGAATGACGGTTGACTATTGCAAAATGCGCGGTATAAAATATATAATAAGAGGAGTAAGGAACGAAAAAGACGCCGTTTACGAAAAAGAAATGGCCGAATACAACAAAAAACACGGCGACGTGGAGACCGTTATTTTCGAAGCGGAAAGGAAGGATATCAGTTCGACGGAAGTAAAGCGACGCGTAAAGGACGGCTTGAGTATCGAGGACATGGTAAACGACAACGTGATTTCCTTATTAAGAACGGAGGATAAGTAAAAATGGAAGACATCGGATTATTGCTCAGTTATATCGAAACGGAAGTTAAGGAAGGCAAAAAAGCCTGGATAGGAAACGGCGTTATCGTCGATCGCGATACCATTCTCAACTTGGTGGAGCGTATTCGTATCGCTTTGCCGCAGGCCACGGGAGACGCTCAGATCCGTCAAGCGCAAAAAGAAGCGCAGGAGATCATCAACCTCGCAGAACAGAGAAAAGCGACTTTGATCGATAACAGCATGGCAATGAGAGAGGCTAAGGCCCGCGCCGAAAAGATCATCGTGCAGGCCGCCGAAAACAAAAAAGCTGTGGAAAAAGAATTGGAACAAAATGTTTCCGCCGTGCTTTCCACCGTGAGCAATTATCTTTCCGAAGCGTCTAAATGGGTGGATAACGCCACGAAGGTCGTCAAGGATAAATTAAAGACCGAATAACAAACATAACAAAAAAGCAAATAAAGCGGATAATATCCCTTGCGTCAACTTTGTCAAAAGGTAGTACGCAGGGGATATTTTTATTTTGCTCAGATAGGTCAGACTTTGGAAAGTCACGCTCAATCCGCCGAAAGTCAGCAAAAAAGAACAGCAGGGTAATCTGAAAAGAAGAGGGAGAGCAAGAGAGGAGATCATTTTGCAACCGCGCGTCATTTCGATCAAGCCGAAGATAAATCCTTTTGCTGCGCGCGAAGGAATATTCAAACAGGCCGAAAGATAAAAGAGGGGAGAAAATATCTCGGTATTGTCGACCATATCTATCAGCAGATTAAAAAGTACGATGAAGCCGCCCACGATCCCCACGGAAAGGAGAGTTTCCGTCATGCTCTTATTCAAGAGGTCCCCGCCCGCCGCCCCGGGAAGGCGCAACTCGCTGTGTTCGCTCCTCTTTCCGCGATACAATAAACCGTTGAAAAAGGTTCCCAAACAGTGCGCGCAGAGTAACAGATAACCATATGTTTTGTTTCCGAACATAGCGACGCCCACCGTTCCGATAATGAATATGGGACTGCCGAAAGAGGTGAAAGAAGCGATCTTTTCCGCTTCTTTTTTGTCTATCCTACCACCCTCGTAGAATTCCGAAAGAAGACGCGCGCCGACCGGGTATCCGCATAACATACTCATGACAAGGACGTAAGCGGACAGCGACCCGGCGCGGTAGATTCTTTTTATCGGTTTACCGACGATATGCGTCAGGTCGTTTGCGAAATCAAGTTCCGTCAGCAGTTTGGAAAAGAAGAAAAAGGGGAAGGTGGCCGGCAAAACATTAATAAGATATAAGGATGCGCCCGCTCGTACGGAGTCCATATAGATATCGGAACTCAGGATAAACACCGCCATGACTGCAAGTACGATAAAGCAAGCGGCGAGGCGGGGAGAAAAGATTTTTTTACCCATAACTAAAGTGTATGTTCTCCCGGAAAATCTTTACCGTCTTTTTTGTATAATTCAAAAAATCTTGTGCATAATCGTTCGTGAAAAAACGGAGGTTATCATGGAAAAGAAAGCATCAACGCAAAAACTGAAAGCGTTTCTGAAGAAAAACGTCTATTATATCATTATGGCAGCGTGTTTACTTGCGATCGCCGCAATGATCACGGCGACCGTTCTGCTCAACAACAAACAATCGGTCAATAATTCTCCCGTCGACAGCGGTCTGAGCGGAGACGTCGTTCCGACCAACGGCGATCCCGTGGACACGAATAAAGAAAAAGAGGACACCCCCCAAGAACAGAAGCCGACGACAGACCCTGAGGAGTCGGAACACACTACTACCGATCCGGAGCAGACTCCTACGCAATCCATCGTGTTCGACGCGCCGGTGGCCGCGGTGGATATCGGTTGCGACTATTCGATGGACGCGCTCGTTTGGAACAGTACGCTAAGGCATTACGCCGTGCATAACGGTATCGACTTTAAGGGAGAGGACGGAACGAGCGTTCTGTGCGTATACGACGGCGTCGTAACGTCGGTCGAATATGACATATTGAACGGTTATTCCGTAACGATACGACATAACGATACTCTCTACACGTCTTACGGCTCGCTGAACGAACCTTCCGTAAAGGTGGGACAAAACGTTCGTAAAGGCGACGTGATCGGCACGATGGGCACAACTGCCGGCAAAGAATACTCGATGGGCCCGCACCTTCATTTCAGCGTGTATGAAAACGATCGCGCGACGGATCCGTATAAGTATATGACCATCGCCGGAAAATGAGCGGGGATACGTTGTAAAAAAAGTCCGCCGGACAGCTGTTGTCCGGCGGCACGTTTATATTTAGAATATGTTTTTTGATTATAGCATAGCGGCATTGTTTACGGCTTGCTCGACGGCTTTTTCAGCGACAATCTGCAGAGCGAGAAAGTCTGTTTCTGTCAGACAGGAAGAGAGGCAAAACAGAGTATCCCCGTCGAAATCGGTATGAACGGGCGAGATCGTTTTCGCAAGGCCGTTGTGTGCGTAAGAAGCGATTTTGTTCGCTTGCGTTTTATTGATCTTCGCATCGGTCAGAATGCATCCGATCGTCGTATTGGCGCCGGAAACGGGAGACAGATCGCTATGGTCGAGAATAAATTTCTCCGTACCGACGAACTTGCCGTTTTCGTCTTTGGCTCCGGCAAGGATGGCGCCGCTTTTTGCGTCGATGATATCGCCGAGTGCGTTGACGCAAACGACGGCCGTCACGGTGGCTTTGCCCGCTTTTACGGTGGTGATCCCAAGACCTGACGGACAAGAACCGGCAAGACCGAGTATCTTACCGACGGTGGCGCCTTTGCCTACGCCGATCTTTCCTTGTCTTACGTTGTCCGGTTTGGCGTTTTTTGCTGCGTCGTAACCGAATTTTGCGGTAGGGTAGTGGTAGTCTTTATCGTTTAGGTCGTAAATGACGGCTCCGGGCACGATGGGGACGATCTTGTCCATGACGGGATAGCCGATTTTTTGTTCTTTCAGGTATTCCATCACGCCGGCGACGGCGCCAAGACCGTACGCCGATCCGCCGCATAAAGCAACGGCGCTGACTTGCTGCATCATCTTTTCGTTACGAAGGCAATCGGTCTCGTGCGTGCCCGGCGCTCCGCCGCGTACGTCGACGCCGCCGACGGCGCCTTTTTCACAGAGAATAACCGTTACGCCGGTATATTCGTCGTTACTGTGGCCGATCAAAAAGCCTTCCGGTAGTTTCCGCATTGTTTCCATGGTTTGAGTTCTCCTTTTTTTCCATTATAGCTTATTTTTTTGCGGTTATCAAGTTTTTTTCTTTGTTTCGGACGCATAGCGGGGCGCCGAGAACCCCATTTCTTAAATTGCTCTTGACAACGTTGCGCGTAGTAAGATATAATACAAAATAGATAAATATAAATGCGGGTGCCCGCATAAAAGGAGAATTATGAAAAAGTTTATTTCCATTGCATCAACGGCGCTTATTTTGTGCTGCTTGGTTTGCCTCTTTACCGCCTGTAAGGATAAAGAAGCCGTCATCGATTCTTACTCCGTAGAAAGTAAGTCGTACGTTGTCGGCGACACCTTCTCCACTTCCGACGCGGTAATCACGGCCGTACTCAAGAACGGCGAAAAAGTAAAAATCGACAAAAATCTTAAATTCGTGACCGACGGAATCGACGCCGATCTTGAAGACGGTAAGTTCGTAAAAACCGGTTCTTACACTGTGGCGGTATACGCCGTAGAAGAACGCGCCGACCTTAAAGTCGGTGACTGGACGGTCACGGTTACGGAAAAATAAGCATAGATAAGAAGGTACAGAAAACATGTTATTATCCAAATTGGTTGGCGAAAGAACAAAGAACGGTCCCGCCGATGCCACGGCGGCCAGCCACAGCTTGCTGGTCAGGGCCGGGTTCATTAAACTCGTCAGCAACGGTATCTGGTCTTTATCTATGCCGGCAAAGCGCATTACGCAGAAGATAGAAGCCATCATCAGAGAAGAAATGAACGCCATCGACGGGCAAGAAGTGTCTTTCCCCGTCGTCATGCCTAAAGACCTTTGGGCGGAAAGCGGAAGATATTACACCATCGGCGATGAAATGGTGCGTTTTAAGGACAGAGGCGGCAGAGACATGGTGCTCGGTATGACCCATGAAGAAGCCGCGGTCCAGTTTGCCAGAGACGCCGTCAACAGCTATCAGCAGTTGCCGTTCATGATTTACCAGTTCCAGACCAAGTTCCGCGACGAGGCTCGTTGCAGAGGCGGTCTGATCCGCGTAAGAGAGTTTATTATGAAGGACGCCTATTCCTCCCATACCGACATGGAAGACCTTAAGGCGTATTATGAAAAAGCCTATAAGGCGTACGAAAACATTTTCAGACGTATAGGTATGAAGCGAGTCGTTGCCGTAAAATCCGACAGCGGCATGATGGGCGGAAGCATTTCGCACGAATTCATGCTCCTTACTGACATCGGAGAAGACACCATCGTCCTTTGTCCGGAATGCGGGTATAAGGCCAATATGGAAGTCGCTACCACCGTTCGCAAAACGATCCGCGACGAAGTGTCGGAACCGATCAAGGAGATATTTACCGGCGACAGCCACGATATCGATTCCGTCGCCGAACTTTTGCACGCAGATAAGAAAAAGACGGTCAAAGCCGTATGCTATTTCTTAAAGGGCACCGAAAAGGTGGTCGTTTGCTTCGTGCGCGGAGATCTGGAAGTCAACGAAAGCAAGCTGACGAAAATCCTTATGTCGCAGATCGTCCCCGCCGACATTACCGGATCGGACGTTCTTTATGCGGGTAATATCGGTTGCTACGGACTCAAGACGGATAAACTCGCCGGCGTATATTACGACGAATCTTTACGCGGTGCCAACAACATGGTCGCCGGAGCCAATAAGGACGGTTACCATATCACCGGTCTCGATTTTGACAGAGATATGAAGGGGATCGAGTTCGTCGATATCTCCAAAGTCTGCGAAGGAGACGTATGCCCCGTTTGCGGCAAGCCGTTGAAACTCGAAAACGGTATCGAAGTCGGCAACATCTTCCAACTTGGTACGAAGTACACCAAAGCAATGAATATGACCGTTCTCGGAAAAAACGGCGTTGCGTTCAATCCCATCATGGGTTGCTACGGTATCGGTATCGGCCGCGCGCT
>JAEEGL014222781.1_pt1 | contig 12161 bp, 9 predicted proteins | sample 9134231 | NCBI WGS metagenome assembly JAEEGL01 (sample SAMN16246548, study PRJNA631951) | gut metagenome | biome: gut microbiome; feature: rumen; material: fiber-attached | host: Bos | place: Iran: Karaj | collected 2018-10
ATACATATATCTTAATTATATTTGAGAGTCAGTGATTATTCATATATGACAGCGGTTTAAGGGAAGTTGGCCTTCCAAGCTGATGACGAGGGTTCGACTCCCTTCATCCGCTCTTTCTTAAAAACTCGCTAAACAGCGAGTTTTTTTATTTTAACGTAAATAACGCTTCATCCGCTTATTTTATTACACAACCAATTTCAAATATGCTATAATTCTCCTATGGATAAATGGGAATATAAAGTAATTAAGTATAGTACATCTAATGATTATGATAACCAAAAAAAGAATTCTAATAATCTGGAACAATTAGGACTTGATGGCTGGGAACTTTGTGGTGTAGTAACAAGGACTTTTAATTCAGTGACTGGCGGTACTACTGCTGACTTAATATTTAAACGCAAAATAATACCACCTGAACCGAAACAACCGAAACAACTAAGCAAGAATGATATTACAAAACTGATTTTGGACTACGAATAATGTAACTAATCTTTTGGATTTGTTCAGTAGTCATCATTTCTGTGTGTTATTAAGCGATTCAGAAATCTTGCGGACTTCTTCAGCGGCGGCTGAAATATTATCAGTTGCGATAGTGAAGTTTTCAACACCACCGGCAATTTCCTTAAGTGTAACAAGAATCTGCTCAGAAGCATTTGCCTGCTGCTGGATGATATCAGAAATATCCTTTGCACTTCCTGCAGTAATTTCAGCAGAACGCTTGATACTTTCGAACTTTTCACCAAGACCGCGGGCATTTTCATAACCGGCGTTAATCTTTTCAGTTCCACTTTCAGAAGCAAGAATCAGGCTGTCAGAAGAGTGCTGAATCTCGTTAATCTTTTCCTTGATTTCGCGGGTACCGTCAATAATACCATCAGAAAGACGACGGATTTCGTTAGCAACGATACGGAAGCTCTTTCCCGCTTCACCCGCGGTAGACGCTTCTAGTTCGGCGTTGAAAGCAATAATCTTTGCCTGGTCCGCAACGTTGTTGATCAAAGTTACGATATCCCAGATGCTTTCGATTTTATCACTTAAGGTCTTAATACCTTCGATAGTCTGCTGGTTGGCATCAAAGATTTCATGCAGCTGGCGGACGTTTTCTTCAATCTGAGTAACACCGTCAGTTACGTCTGAAGAAGTCTTATTAGCAACAGTGGACACGTCTTTAATCTTTGTAGAAATATTTTCAGAAAGAACATTTGAGTCTTCCATTGTCGCAACGATTTCTTTTACAGCGGCAGCCGAATCCTGTGAAGTAGCGGCTGTCTCTTTTGTAGCAACAACAAGGTTCTGAGCTTCTTCAAAAAGCTTTGCACCCATATCATGTTCGTTCTTCTGAGATATAGTAATCATTGCCATTACATTCTTGAGCTTAGTAATAAAGAGAACGAAAATAATGAAAGTGATTTCAATTACCAGAACGATAATCATGAGTGGAATATTAACTTTCTGAGTTTTATTTGAAAGGGTAGAAGTAGAAATCAGATACCAGTCATAACTTGGAAGATATTTGATAGCTCCCAATACAGGACCGTTGCGGAATTCGTAGAAGGAATTTGCCGCAGCGGCTTCTTTTGCTTTTTCAATCAGATTATCAAAATTGAAGCTTACGCTGTATACAGAATCGATAGTCTTCTTTTCTACCATCAGACTTTTATCTGCGGCACCAGTAATTTCTTTAGAAGGATTAAAGAAGTACATATCATAGCCGTCTTTCAAACCTTCAAAACTCTTATCAAGGAAGGAATCAAGCTCGATACCTGTACCACACATACCGATAGGTTTATTTTTCTTATCACGTACAACAGCATTCAGCCAGAGACAGGTCATATCAAGTTCAGCATTGTAGTTGATATTGAAGTTATAAACATCTGTTTCATAAAGGGTCATTTTATACCAGTAATCAGCGGCATTATTAGGATCAATAGTATAAGAGTATTCCATACCGTTCCAGAATTCACGGTCTTTATCGTTTGCCCAGAAGATGATATGAGATGAATAAGCATCTCTGTAACTGCCGAATTCTTCAAAGGCTTCGGCTTTTAATTCCTTATCATTTGGACTGACAAAGAATTTTCTTATGATAGGAGCTGAAGCCATTTTCTTAACAAGCGCAATTTCCGGCTGCAAGCTGTCTTCCATCAAAATACCTTTCTGATTTACACTTTCTCTAAGCTGTGAAGAAATATTCTGTACCGCAAGCTGTGCAGAAATCGTAAAATATATTCCAGAAGCAATTACAATAATGAGAATAATAAAGAATGCAGTTAAGAAAGTGCTTTTAGGACGACGTTTGATTTTAGTTTTATTTGAATTGTTGTTTTTTATTTTCTCTTTCCTTTTCATATTTAAAGTATATCACTTTTCAAGAAAAAATAAAGAAAAAAAATTTTTCCAAAAATCCAAAATCTCTGTTATAATTTATACAAGGTAATAATCGGAATGGGATTAATAAATAACATGGAAGCCATAACAAATGTGACTCAGGAACAGCAGGAAGAAATTGACCAGCTGTATAATAGAACAGATATAACATATCTTATCTTTTCGATTCACGATCACCGTTATGCATTAAAATCAGCAAATATTCAGGAAATTATGTATGGCGCAAAAGTTCATAAGCTGCCTTTTGTACCGGACTATATAGAAGGCGTTTTAAACTGCCGCGGAAATCCCTATACCGTCATCAATACCTTAAAGATGGATAAGGAAGAAAATCCTGAAATTAAGGAAAAGGTATTTCTTCTTTTTAAAAGAGATGATGACCAGTTCTGCATTCATATTTCAAATATTGAAGTATTTTTTGAACCTGAAGAAGATGCAGTCCACGAGGACAAAGTAAAATACAAAACAAAATTTATTCCGCTTTTTGATTCTGACAGAGTTGAAGATACAATGTGTATGGATCTTGGCAAGGAAGATTTATAATGGGTGATTCTAAATACAGTACATTGATAGTCGATGATTCAGCAATTTCCAGAGGTATTTTTGAAAATGCCTTAAAAGAAACCGGCAATTTTGAAATTGTTGCTATGGTTTCTAATGGCCGCAAAGCCGTAGACTATTGCCGCAATCATAACGTTGATTTAATCATCACCGACTATAATATGCCTGAGATGAATGGAATCGAAGCTGCAGAAATCATCAAAAAAGAATTCGGAATTCCGGTTTGTATTCTTGCGGATGATAATTCAGTTCGCACAGATGCACTTGCCGCAGGTGCCTTTATGTTCCAGGTAAAGCCAAGCTTCTCAGCACACGGCGAGCAGTCAATGGCTTATTTTATAGAAAAGCTCATGTCAGCCTTAAAAGATCTTCCTCCGGTACGCAAGCGACATTTTGATGATATCGAAGGTGATGCCTCAAAAAGAGGAGAATATCAGGTTCTCTGTATCGGTGCTTCAACCGGCGGCCCGACAGCTGTAGAAACAGTTCTTAAAGGCCTGGGCCAGAATTTCCCGCTGCCGATTCTTTATGTTCAGCATATTGATACTGGAGCTGATGAAAAGATGGCAGTCTGGTTTAACCGCTGTTGTCCTAACACTCCGCTTATTCTTGCAAAGGACGGCCAGACAGCCGAGAAGGGCAAAGTATACATGGCTCCCGCAGACAAGCACCTGGTAATAGACCATGTAGCAAAAGACGGACGCCCAGTCCTTAAACTTTCTGATGAACCACCAGAGCGATTCTTAAAACCCGCAGTTAATAAACTTTTTATGAGTGCTTCTCATTTTTATAAAAATCGATGTCTTGCAATTCTTCTTACCGGTATGGGAAGGGACGGCGCCGAAGGCTGCAAAGAAATTATAGACAACGGGGGCTACACAATCGTAGAAGACAAATCTACATGTACAGTTTTTGGTATGCCCGCAGCCGCAATTGAAATGGATGCCGCAACAGATGTTTATCCTCGTGATCAGATTGCAAGAAAGATTCTTACCCTTGTAAGTTAACTTGGGAAGGCGGAGAGAATGGATGAGAATAACTTTGCAAAGATAATAGAACTGATTACCGACAAAATAGGAATAATTCCCAGAGACAGTCACAAAACCGGAATCAAAAATTATATTGATAAACGGATTAATGAACTTGAAAACGAAATGGGCTCCGACTTTAATTACTTAGAATTTCTTACCTCTGATTCCGATGAAATGATGAATCTCATCAACAGCGCCACCGTAAACGAAACTTATTTTTTCCGCGAAGAGGCTCAGTTCGATTTGCTGAAATCAAAAATCTTTCCGGAACTCAGAATGATAAAACCTCTTCTTCCAATACGCATCTGGAGCGCCGCCTCGTCCAGCGGAGAAGAAATTTATTCCCTGCGATTACTGGCATCTTCAATGAATATAAGAACAGACTGCACCGCCAGCGACATCAATACAAAAGTCCTGGACATTTGCCGCAAAGGCGAATACCGCAAAAATGCAATAAGGGCAGTGGACGGTTCAAAATATCACTGTCTGCTAAAGGCTTATATGAACGAAGACGGCAGCTTTGTAATTCCGGAAGAAATCCGCAGCAGAATTAATCTCAAACAAATTAATCTTTCGCATATGACAGAGCTTCCAAAAAATCAGGATATAGTTTTTATCCGCAACGTTTTTATATATTTCAGTCAGGAAATGAAAAAACAGATTTTACAGAGAATCACAGATGAAGCCTTAGTTCCGGGAGGATATCTTTTCCTTTCAATGAACGAAGTTGCCTCTGTTGATATGTCAATAATTCCAAAGAATCTTGAAAAAGTTTCAGATGGAAAAGTATTTTACTTTCATAAAAAAATGCAGGTGGTTGTATGAAAAAAATAAATGAGACAACTAAGCGCTTCCTCAAAGAAACCCGCTACCTCATTTCTGAACTCGGCAATAATCCGCAGGCCTACAGGAGCATTCTGCGCTTCCTCAGTATGACCAAAGATAATCCGCGTATGCTGGGCTTCCAGCCAATGTACAAAATTTACAAGGCACTCGAGGACGTTTACAAAGCCCTCTGTGATAACAAGCTTTTGTATTCAGAAAATGTAATGCTGCTGCTTGTACTTGTTTCGCATAAACTTTCAGAAGGCTGTTTTATCATAGAGAATGAAGAAGCCGATTTACAGGATCTTCTGGATATGGATGTAAAACCATATCTCCTTTATTGTGATAAAGCCGTTGCGGGGGAGATTTTTGATCCGCATTACCTTCTTGCTCATGCCGAACTTAAGACTCAGCTTGAACGCAAACCTCACAGAGCAAAAGAAAAGAAAGTTAAGTCAAAAGTTGAAACTCTCAAAATCCCTTCAGATAAGATTGCCCAGATAATCAATATTCATGAAGAGATGATTTCGCGTACCTACATCATTAACAACCAGGTTTCAATGCTTAAAAATGCAATTGCCGAAAACGACATGCACAATGTCAACGAAACCTACAAGCTGCTTTTGAATGATACACAGAATCTTCAGAACTCACTTTTGATTGCCCATGAACACATGCTTGCCCTTATACAGGACGAGGCCTTCCTTAAGAATCACCAGGAGTGTTTCGGTTTCTTTGTAATCGCAAACGAGGAAAAATATCTTATTCCGTCTGAATACATTTTTGACGTTATCTGTGAAAGCCCTCATAATTACGAAACCAAGCAGAATCAGAAAATCGTAAAATATGTAGTTGAAAATGAAAACGGAGATCAGGAAGAAAACGACATTGAAGAAATCCCGGTATATTCTCTGTCATCACTTTTCCCTGGACAGAAGGCAAAGAACCTCAACATCCTCGATACAATTCTGATTGTAGATTACAAGGAACAGAAAATCGGAATCATTGTCGACACAGTTCAGAAGTTTGTTTCCGTAATCAAAAAGAACATGCCGCCAGCCTTCGATAACTTCCCGGTTCTTAAGGGCCTTGCCTTTGATGAAAGATACGACATGGTTCCGATTCTTCATATTCCGGAAATCATGAAACGCTTCCGTTCTCTCCGCGGCTATGATGTAAAGAAATACGAAGCCGTAACACGCAAACACATAAACAAGATTCTCATAGTAGAAGATTCAGAAACAACCAGACAGATTCAGAAGACAATCGTTCTTTCAAACAACTATCTGGTTGAAGAAGCTGTTGATGGAATTGAGGCTCTTGAACTCGTAAAGAAAAAGCAGTTTGACCTTATCCTTTGCGATGACGAAATGCCACGCATGAACGGTGAAATCTTCCTGGATAATATAAGACGAATGGATAACTATAAAGAAGTTCCGGTTATTGCAATGTCAGACAGTCCTTTAGAAAAAGCGGATGCCTATGTAAATAAATCGGACTTTACCCGAGATAATTTGATTCAGACAATGAAGAGGTTATTAAACGATGAGTAAAAAAATTTTAGTACTTGAGCCTTCGAGCACAACCCAGTCAATTCTTACAGAAAAACTCAAAAAGACTGATTACGAATTAGATTTCGAAACAAACGGAATTAAGTTCCTTGTTACAATGTATAACACAACGCCTCAGGCAATTCTGATAAACGCCCGCTGTGTAAGCCCGCGAAGCAGTGAACTTGTCCGCCTTATAAAGAGCGTTGAAAAATTCTGGAAGATTCCTGTTGCCGTATATTCAACCGGTGAATTCTATTTTGAAAAACACTTCATCGACAATACAGGAACAGATCTTTTTATTCATATTGAAACAGACAAGCTGGCAGAAAAACTTGATCAGCTTATTGATTTAGCAAATACCCAGGGACTTGGAAAACCAGTTACCAATGACATCTTAAAAAGTGGAATTGCGGAAAGCGTTTTCTCTTTCATCGGAAGTCTGGAAAAATTCGACGAACTGGCAGAAAAGTTTCTGAACCTTCTTACAGAGTTCCTGGAGATTCCAGCCGCATCCCTTTATTTTAATGATGAAGAAGGGGCAGACTGTTATTTTCTTTGTTCTCAGAATTTTACTGAAACAGAACAGAATGAATTCCTCAAGGTCTGCCTTACAGATTTTGAAGAAGTCTTCCCGGATACAAATATTCTTAAGGCTGTGCCAAAAATGTGCACACCAAAAAATCCGATAGACAAATATCATACCGGTGACATTCCGCTTTCTGCTTTCCAGAGCCAGAAGGTTCTCAATTCAAAAGGCGAGCCGCTGGGAATTGTAAACATGGTTAGGGAAGGTGCCTTTACAACACATCAGATTGACCTCTTTGATTACTGTGTAAAACTTTTCAGCATTCTGATGGAAAATGCCCTGTCCCTTAAAAAGAATCTCAAGTTTGAAAACAATGTACGCAAAGCCTTCAGCCGCTTCGTCCCTGAATCAATCATAGACGACCTGGTAAAAGGCGCAGAGCATTCAGAAAAAGTCAGCGTCGGCGAAAAGCGCAACCTGGCAATTCTCTTCTGTGATATCCGTTCTTTCACAAATATCAGCGAGCTTAATAAGCCGGAAACAATCGTCGCTTTCCTTAATAAATATTTTACAACCATGTGTACAGTCATTAAAAAGCACGGCGGTACCGTCGACAAATTTATCGGAGATGCAATCATGGCTCTCTTTGGTGCGCCGGTCAGCTTTGAAGATAACGCAAACCGTGCCGTTGCCGCCGCCTGCGAAATGCGTGAAGCCCTTGCCAAGGTTCCGCTCGACGGACTTATTTTACCGGAAGGCATGAACTTTAATATCGGAATTGGTATCCACTATGGAGATGTAATTGTAGGATCTATCGGTTCAGAAGATAAGACTGATTACTCAGTAATCGGTGATAACGTAAACCTCGCTTCCCGCATGGAAGGACTTACAAAAACTTACGGTTCAATGATTCTTGTTTCAGGAGCCGTTCGCGAAAGTATCAACGAAACAACAGAAAATTCAAATAACTTTGTTTTCAGATATCTTGATGATGTAAAGGTGAAGGGTAAAGAAAAGATTGTTCAGATTTATGCCATCGACAAAAGTCAGGACGAATTCTCAGAAGCCTACAGAGACTTTTACACCAAGGGCTTTGAACAGTATAAGATCGGAGCCTGGGAGCTTGCCGTTGAATATTTTGAAAAGGCCCTCAACGAGAAGCCTGAAGATAAAGCGGCCAAACTCATGCTCGACCGCTCTATCGAATTCAGGGCAAACCCTCCGGAGAACTGGGACGGTGCAATTACTTATCACACGAAGTAATTAATCGTCGGCGCCAGCCTCCTTTGTACCTCCAGCAATCTTTCTTGCTAAATAAACAAATGGTGTATCCAGGAGACTTGTTACGATGTAAATAACGTAGCAGGCTCCTGTGATTGATACCAGTTCCTTGAATTCATAAATTCCAAGGAAGGCACCAAAGTTAAAAATCACAATATTCACAGACTGAGAAATCAAAGTAGAAAAGTTATTTCTGAACCAGAGCATTTTTGTATGGCTGCCGGTTTTCTTTTCTGTGAGATTCCACCAGGCATGATAAAGGAATACATCGATCCATTCAGAAATTGCATAAGCAATAAGGCTTGAAAGAAGCATGCGGGGGGTGTTTGTAAAAAGGCCGTGCACAAATTCACTTGCCCAATCGCTTTCTGCGGGAATGTAATGTACCCAGAGGAAAGATAAAAGAATAAAAGTCAGGCTTGTAAAAATACCGGCGAGTACACCTTTTGACGCTTCCTTTTTACCATAGATTTCACTGAGAATATCTGTAGCGAGGAAGGTTGCCGCAAAGAGGGTATTTCCTAAAGTCTGGTCCATACCAAAAGCATGCACGACAATAGTTACTTCGATATTTGCAAATACAGTCGCAATACCAATCCACGCGAAAAGTCCGCCTTTACAAAAAACTTTCAGGAAAAGCAGAGTTCCCCCAAAAGACACTAAGAGTGTAATAGTGAGTAAAAGTTCATTCATGTAAATGACCTCAAAAAATAGAATTGACCTGGTTTTGATTCGCCGCAAAACTGACGCTTTGCCGCAGGCAGGAAGGACTTCGAACTGCCTTTTGAAGTTTCCACAGAATATAAAATTTTCACAAATTGTGCAATCTTTATGCGATTTTTTACTATTATTTTTTAAGCCGACCTTTTATAATTTTATTATGGAATATTATGTAGAATGGCGTCTCAGAGGAGACTCTTATAACAACGGATATGGTAATGGTCATACACTTTCTCAGAGCGAGTCAGTGCGTGGAATGGAAAAAGTTTCTGAATCAGAAGATCAGACAGTTTTTACTTTTAAAGATAAAAAGGTTACCGCCTTTCATACAAAAAAGGGCAAGGTAACTGAATGTAAAACAATCATCGAAAATAATTCAACTTCAGATATTTATGTTGAGCTGCTTTCAAGTTTCGCACTTAAAGGCCTTACTGCCGATAAGATGCACAGGGCAACTGCCTTCTGGAGTGCCGAGGGTAAACTTCTTTCTCAGGAATTAACTGAATTGAATATGGAACGTTCCTGGGCAAATCACGGCTACAGAACAGAACGCTTCGGTCAGATTGGTTCAATGCCTGTAAGAAAATGGTTCCCTTTTATTGCCCTCGAAGATTCGAAGAGCGGCCGCTTTATCGCCGTTCAGCTTTACCTTGCTTCAAGCTGGCAGCTGGAAGTAGTCCGTAATTCAGATGAAATCATGCTTCATGGTGGACTTGCAGACCGCGACTTTGGTAACTGGACTAAAAAGCTTGCTCCTGGCGAAAAGTTCGAATCACCAAAGGCTGTAATTGCAGAAGGTTCTTCACTCGAAGAAGTATGTGACCTTTTGGTAAAAGCCCAGACTCCGAGAATTGCAGAGGTCGACAAAGACCTTCCTGTTATCTTCAATGAATACTGCACAACCTGGGGAAATCCTTCAATTGAAAACCTGACTAAAACCGCAGAAAAACTCGACGGTTCTGGAGTACGTTACCTGGTAATCGACTGCGGCTGGTATAAACCCGACGGAATTGAAAACTGGTTCGATGCGGCCGGTGACTGGATTCCAAGCACAAAGCTCTTCCCTGAAGGAATTAAAAACGCCGCAGACATGATCCGCTCTCACGGCCTTATTCCTGGAATCTGGTATGAGTTTGAAAATGTCGGTTCCGTTTCGAGCGCCTTTAATGATACAGACCACGTTCTTAAACGCGACGGCTATCCTGTAACTGTCGGTGCCCGTCGCTTCTGGGATATGAGACAGAAATGGGTCTGGGACTATCTTGATAAAAAAGTGCTCGGACTTCTTAAAGAATGTAAGATGGGATATCTCAAGGTAGACTATAACGAATGTATCGGGCAGGGCGTAGACGGTGCAGAAAGTTATGGCGAAGCTTTGCGTCAGTGTGTACTTCAGAGCCAGAATTATTTCCGCCATCTTGCAGAAGAAATGCCGGACCTTGTAATAGAAAACTGTGCCAGCGGCGGCCACAGACTTGAACCTTCTATGATGGCCCTTGTAAGCCAGGCTTCCTTCTCTGATGCTCACGAGGCAAAAGATATTCCACTTGTTGCCGCAAACCTCCACAGACTTATTCGTCCGGAGCAGAGCCAGATATGGGCAGTACTTCGTGCCGATGCTGATATACACAGAATCAACTTTGTTTTGACATCAGGCTTCTTAGGACGTCTCTGTCTTTCCGGTGAGATTTTTGATCTTGCTGATGATAAATGGGCACAGGCTCTTGAGGCAATTAAATTCTACGGAAAGGTAAAGCACATCATCAAAGACGGTTTTACAAGCCGTATTGAAACAAATGTAAAAGATTATCTTAATCCAAAGGGCTATCAGATAGTACTCCGCGAGCTTGGTAACGAAGCACTCTTAATCGTTCACACCTTCGAAAACTCATCAACTCCGATGGTTGGGCCGAAAAACTCGGTGGTTGAGGCTCTCGAAACCACCCTTAAAGACTGGACAATTAAAGAAACCTTCGGCTCCGAACTCGATGGTGATTTCCGCGGTAAGGTCTTCTTACTCCAGCAATAATTTTTTGCTGTCAATTAAAGCTTCAATTTCTTTGCGAGGCACCGGCTTGCTGAACAAATATCCCTGCAGCATCTCACAGCCGTTCTCGCGAAGAAAGTCGTAAGCTTCCTGAGTTTCAACACCCTCTGTAAGAGTCTTCATTCCAAGGTCTTTTGCCATTTTAATTACATTCTTAAGAACCTGACGAGCCTTTTCATTTCCATTAAAGTTCGAAAGGAATTTCATATCAATCTTCATAACATCAAATTCATATTCCTTAAGAACATTCAGGGCAGAGTAGCCCGAACCAAAATCATCAAGCCAGAGGGCATAACCATAATCACGGAAGCGTTTAAGGGCATCCTTAAGTCTGTCATCATTTTCAGACAAAGTACTTTCGGTAACTTCAATATGAATATTTTCTTTTTCGATATTATATTTCTGAAGACAATTTTCAACTTCCTCAGCAAGATTCAGAGAATCAAAATCAAGGCGCGAAAAATTCAGCGAAACAGGAAGAATCTTTTTGTGTTTTTCTTTTTCGATCATTATATTTCGGCCAACCTTATCTACAATGTACATGTCAAGCCTGTGAATCTGATGATACTCCTCAAGTGTTTCAATAAAATCAGCAGGAGAAAGGAAACCAAATTCCGGATCATTCCAGCGGGCAAGTGCTTCAAGACCGCAGACTTTTCCAGTCGCTGCATTTACAAGCGGCTGATAATAAACTTCAATGTATTCGTTGGTAATTGCCTTATCAAAATTGTTAAGAATGTACTGCTTTTTCTGAAAGCGGCTCGACATAGAGTTATCGTATTCACAGTAGGTGATGTTATAAAGCTTTTTAATTGAATTGCAGGCATAACGGGCATGATCACAGGCAAGCAGTGGAAGACATTCCTTATCCTTAGGACGGTAAGCTCCAACTTTAAGGCCAAGTTTTATATCATAATCAAGAGCTTTAATTTTCTGGCAAATTATAAGTATCTTTTCTTTGATATTTTTATCTTCAGTAAGAATCACAAAATTATCATTAGAAAAATGTGCAATTAAAGAGTCTGGAAAAATCTCTTCAATAATTTCTGCCATCTGACGCAGAAAATTATTTCCTTCCCAATAGCCGTATTTCTGATTTAGGATTTTAAAGTTTTCAATATCCATATAAAGATAAATCATACTTTGAATATCAGCATTAGGCTTGTTCATTCGTTCAAGAGCCTGACCACGAAAGTAATTCATATTTGCAGTACCCGTAACTTCATCAC
>JAEEGL015471101.1_pt1 | contig 12161 bp, 11 predicted proteins | sample 9134231 | NCBI WGS metagenome assembly JAEEGL01 (sample SAMN16246548, study PRJNA631951) | gut metagenome | biome: gut microbiome; feature: rumen; material: fiber-attached | host: Bos | place: Iran: Karaj | collected 2018-10
GAAATTTCATACTAATGGAAATATTGATGGGTTGTACTAATTATTTTGGGAGGTTTTCGTATGGAAAAAGATTTAGAAGTATTTAAAAATTATATATTTACTAATTATGATATTAATAATCGATTGATTATGGAAAAATATGAGCATACAGTTCGTGTTGCTATGTTAATGTTAGATTTAGGACTTCGTCTTAATTTATCAGATGAAGATCTTCGTCTTGCATTTCAAATAGGATTATTTCATGATTTAGGAAGATTTCGCGAAGTGGTTCGCAGTAATAAATTTAATAATTTGACATTTGATCATGGTGCATATAGTAATAAAATTTTATTTAATGATGGTTTAATTCAACAATTTGATATTAAAAAAGAAGATTATTTAATAATTAAGAAAGCGGTGTTCTTTCATAATAAGAAAGATATAACATTGCCATTAACTGAAAGAGAAGAATTATTTTGTAAAATGATTCGTGATATGGATAAATTAGATATTATAACAGTGATGGTACCAAAAAATATTTTATCATTTACTAAAAAACATAATCCAGAAGTTCTTACAGATTATTTCAATGGTTCAAAAATTGATTTACATGATGTTAAATCACCAACGGATCGTGTTATTTTATACTTGAGTTTTATTCGTGATTTGTATTTTGATGAATCAAAAGAAATGGCGATGGAAAGACGTGATTTAAATAAATTAATTAATGGTGTTCCTGTATCAATAGATAATCAAGAATTATTTGATCATGTGGTAAGTAGTGTTTATCATCCAAGTGAAGATTTTGTATTAAAGAAGGCAAGAAAGGATATGAAATAGCATATCTTTTTCTTTTGTTTTTAATATTTTTATGATATATTAATAATATTAATTATGAAGCGGTGATACTATGGTATTAGATAAAATAAGTGGTCCAAAAGATTTAAAAAAGTTATCGTTGGAAGACAAGAAAGTGTTAGCTAGTGAAATACGTGATGTAATATTAAAAATTGTATCAGAAAATGGTGGTCATTTAGCAAGTAACTTAGGTGTAGTTGAATTAACTATTGCATTATTATCCTCACTTTCTTTACCTAAAGATAAAATTATTTGGGATGTTGGACATCAATGTTATCCATACAAAATATTAACAGGAAGAAAAGATGAATTTAATTCATTAAGAAAATTAAATGGTTTAGCAGGGTTTCCAAGAAGAGAAGAATCAATTTATGATGAGTTTGACACAGGTCATTCAAGTACATCTATTTCCTTAGCCTTAGGCCTAGCACGAGCTAGAGATATTAAAAAAACTAATGAAAAGATTGTCGCTGTTATTGGCGATGGAGCTTTAACAGGTGGCCTTGCCCTTGAAGCAATTAATGATACGGGAGTTAGTAAAACTAACTTAATTATTATTTTAAATGATAATACCATGAGTATATCTAAAAATACTGGTGGGATGTCTAAGTTATTAGCGCATTTGCGTACCCAAAAACTATATGTTAAATTAAATGATAAAACTAGAAAATTAATTCTAAATATTCCTATTATTGGTAAATATTTATATCGTTTTATTAGTAGTATTAAAAGGCATATTAAGGGATTATTTATTAAAAATATGTATTTTGAAAATATTGGATTTACTTATCTTGGACCAATTGATGGACATGATATTCATGAACTTGAAGATATTTTAAAACGCGCTAGTAATATCAAAGGACCAGTATTAATTCATGTATTAACTAAAAAAGGGAAGGGGTATTTGAAAGCAGAAATAAATCCATCTCTTTATCATGCAGTATCACCTTTTGATTTATCTTTAGGTGTAAGTGAAAGTCAAAAAAGCGATTTTTCTCATGTTATGGGAGATGAACTTGTTAAACTTGCCAAGGATGATAAGAAAATTGTAGCGATAACGGCTGCTATGGAGGAAGGAACTGGTTTATCTTTATTTGCTAAGAAATATCCTAATCGTTTCTTTGATGTTGAAATAGCGGAAGAACATGCTATTACATTAGCAGCTGGTCTTGCTAAGGGGGGAATGATTCCAGTTGTACCAATTTATTCATGCTTTTTGCAAAGAGCATATGATGAAATAATACATGATGTAGCTCTTAATAATTTACATGTTATAATGCTTCTTGATCGAGCAGGTATTACGGGAAATGATGGTACAACTCATCAAGGAATACTTGATTTAACATATTTAAATACTATTCCTAATTTAGTTATTATGGCACCATATAATTATAATGAACTTCGTAAAATGCTTAAATTTGCTATTAATTATCATGGTCCTGTTGCAATACGTTATCCTAAAGGAATGGAAAAATTACTTTTAAAAAGTCATAATCCTATTTCTTTAGGCAAAAGTGATGTTATGATAAGTGGTAATGATATCACAATTGTAGCAATTGGTAAAATGGTGGAAAAGGCTTATAATGTTTGCCAATTATTAGAAAAGAAAAATATTCATGCTACATTAATTAATTTACGTTTTTTAAAACCTCTTGATATTGATACTATTACTAAATCATTTCTTAAAACCAATAAAATTGTTACACTAGAAGATAATGTTATAACAGGATTAGGTAATACTATTAAAAGTTATTTTGATACAAACAAGGTATTATCCTTTGGTTATCCAGAAGAATTTATTCAACATGGTAAAATAAATGAAATAGAAAAGATTTATCATTTAGATGAAGAAAGTATTTATAATGAAATAATGAAATTTATAAAAAAAGAATACTAGTTATTCTTTTTTTGATTAATTCCCAATATAGATCCAAAAGTAATAGTAGATGTTATTATTAAGTAATAAATAATGCGTATTAAATTTATATTGTTAAATATTATACCAAAAATAATTAATATTATAATCACTAATAAAGATAATCTAATTCCATAATAATAACCTTTATTAGGACTAATTCTTCCCATATATAATCCACCTATAAAGAAGGATATTAGCGAAGAAATCAGTTTATAATAACGAATACTATTATTATTAATAATATCATAGTAATATAGTATATTTATTATTAAAGTAAAGATCATTAGTAATATAAATATTATACTTAAAGCTTTAAAAGTTTTTTTCCAAATTATATTCATTATACCACCATTTAATAATATGCTTAATATTACGTTTTAGAATTTTCTAATTTGCTTTTTTAATAAATAAATGATATTCTATATACGAGGTGTAATATGACAATGTATATAAACAATAAACGTGTTGTAGCACGAGGAATAACCTTTATTAATAATGATATTCTTTTAATTGAAAGATATCGTAAAGATGGTAATAAAATGCTTCATTATTTTACAATTCCTGGTGGTGGAGTAGAAGAAGGTGAAACCTATGAAGAAGCTGCAATTAGGGAAACTGAAGAAGAAACAACTGTTAAAGCAGAATGTATTGAATATTTGGAAGAAGAAGATTATGGTGAAGGTATTTGTCACTGGTATTATTTAAAATATATCTCAGGTAATCCAACACTTGGTGGCGAAGAAAAAGAAAGAAATAATCCAGATAATTCCTATAAAGTTGTTTTAATTGATATGAAAGATATTGATAAAATAAATATTTTAGGAAGAGGTAAAGATTTAATAAAAAAATGTTATAAAAAATATATAATTTAAATAATTTATTAAGTTAGAAAGGAGGATATTATGCACGCATTAGTTATAATAATTATAGTTATTGCAGTTTTACTAATAATATTTACATTCATTTTAATGGCAAGTCCTAAATTAAGAGGGAAAATGTTAAGTAAACAAGTAGAATCAATGCGTTACATGCTTGATGAAAGCAAAGATGATATTGCTAAACTTAGTAGTGTTGGTGTAGATATAAAAAAGCAAATACTAGATGAGAATGAAGAGAATTTAAAGGATATAGCTAAGAAGGAAGCAGATATCAAAAGTGTTGGTATCAAAAGCGCTGCTAAAGCAGTAAAAGATGGATTAACAAAAAGGGATACTATGTACTGTAAACATTGTGGTAGTGAAATTGATAGTGATTCTAAATATTGTAAGAAATGTGGAAAAGAACAATAAGTTCTTTTTTTAAATATTTACATAATTGTAAATTTATAATATAATTATGTTAGGGTAGATGAATATGATGAATAAAAAAACATTAGTAAGTATTGTTGCAATATTAGGAATATTAACTTTAATAACAGGGGTAACTGTAGCATTTTTTAATTATACAAGAACAGGTAGTGCTAATTCCATTGCCGTAGGAAGAATATATTTTAATACAACGCAAAATGGTAGCATTACTTTCAGTAATGTTTTCCCAATAAGTAGTACCGATGCTCTAACCGATACCACAAATGCTAAAACAATGAGTATAACGGTTGTAGGGGATACGGATTATGATAAAGGAATTGAGTATCTTGTAACCGCAAGTGATGTTAACATGAATGTTGGAAACAAACAACTTCCTTTAACCATTGAGATAAGTACAACTGGAACTGGTCTTGGTACAGCAGAAACTGGAAATTATTATGCTAATAGAAATAGTTATACAACAAGCAAATACAAAGTAGAATATAAAGGAACACTTGAAGAGGGATCCCATATATTAGTTGGTTATATCGCTCCAAATGCAACTTCTGGAACCATAGAAGGTATTAATGGAACAATTAACTTTAAAGCTTATATTGATAAAGATAGAATTGCTATTAGTGATACTTATGATGGCACAGAATCAGATAATATGGGAACAACCACGGAATGGGTTAATAATCGAACAGTCTTTACAACAACCGAATGGAATAGTATATCAGGAAATACTAGTTTAAGTTTCAAAATAAAAGTTGAAGCTAATGAAGGTATATGGGTAGAAAAAGAAGTCCCAACACCAGTTGTAGTTTCAAATTCATGCTTTGGCGTGGATTTTAATGAAGGTATGACTGGAGGATATGCAAATTTATCTGATCCAAATGTTATAAACGCTTGTACCACATATTTGTCAAGCCATTATGATACAACTGAATACACAAGTAATTATGCTGGAATGGATTATGATGAATGTCAAGATATGGCATATTATGTTTATGGAACTGATTTTGATACTCTTGCTGCTGAGTATACTAATGGATATGACATTGAAAGCCCTCCTTCAATGCCTTTAGAGGATTATGAATATTTTGTTAATAATGAAATAATAAATAATGCAAGTGCAACAGGTACTATAACAAATTATGATGAAAATTGTGGAACAGCAGTGGCTATACCAAGTGCATTTGCTGGGGTTACAATTACTAGTATAGGTCTCACAGCTTTTGAGAATTCAAATTTAGAATCAATTTCAATACCAAACACCGTTATTTCAATTGATGAACATGCCTTTAGTTTTAACCAATTAACAAATGTAATAATACCAAATAACGTAATTACAATAGAGACTAGTGCTTTTCAGGATAACATTATAAGCAGATTGACATTAGGAAATAGTGTTGAAACTATAGGAGATAATGCTTTTGCTAATAATCAATTAATAAGTTTAACAATACCAAATAGTGTAACAACAATTGATGAATATGCCTTTTATGGAAATAATATTAATAATTTAACATTAGGAAATAGTGTTGAAACTATAGGGAATTGGGCATTTTCTGGATATGATGATCAGTATAGCGAAAGTGTTATATATAATAATATAAGGACATTAGTAATACCAAATAGTGTAATATCAATAGGAGATGCTGCATTTTATGGTTGTGGTATAAGTAATTTAACATTAAGTAGCGGTTTAGAAACGATTGGAGAGGATACTTTTAGAGCAAATCAATTAACAAATGTTATCATACCGAATAATGTTACATCAATTGGAGTTGGAGCTTTTTATAAAAATAATTTGACTAGTGTAACAATTTCAGATAGTGTAATAACAATAGGAGAACAAGCATTTGCTTATAATAATATAAGCACTTTGATATTGGGAAATAGTGTTGAAACTATAGGTAATGGTGCCTTTCTTGGAGGTGATTACTTTGGCGATTTATCAAATAATCATATATCTAATTTGATTATTCCAAATAGTGTAATTACAATAGAAGGATATGCTTTTTATGGTAATAGTATCAGTAGTTTGACATTGGGAAATAGTGTTGAAACTATAGAAGACAGTGCTTTTCAATTTAATCAATTATCTGGTGTTACCATACCAAGCTCCGTTACTGCAATGCCATGTAATGCATTTGATTATGAGTATTGTAATGAAAACGACGAATGTGAAGATTTTGTAATTACATATGAGAATCCAAACTTTAGTTGCACAGGAAATTAAAAAATATTATATAAAAAAAGAAAACTGTAAATTAGTTTTCTTTTTTTAATTTATCAATATTATCTTTAATCGTTTTTAATGTACGTTCATATTGACTAGTTTCCTTAGGAATATAATAGTGTTTATTTCTTAAATTACTTGGTAAGTAATCTTGTTTAACCCAATCATTAGGATAATCATGTGGGTATTTATAACCATTAGCCGTTATTTTTATATGATCAGGAATATTACCACATTTACCTGTTTCAATATCCGTTAGAACTTTATCAATTGCCGTAATTGCACTATTCGATTTAGGTGATAAACTCATTTCAATAACAATTTCAGATAGTGGTATTCTTGCTTCTGGCATACCAACACGAAGTGCTGCATTAATGGCAGCATCAAGTTTAGGACCAATCATAGGATTAGCAAGTCCAATATCTTCATAGGCAATAACAGAAAGGCGTCTAGTTAAATTTTCTAAATCACCTGCAACTAATAATCTACCTAAGTAATGTAGTGAGGCATCAACGTCACTTCCTCGAATTGATTTTTGAAGAGCACTTAAAGTATCATAGAAATTATCTTCACCTTTATCAAAGAAGAAAATCGGTTTATTATTGATGTTTTTTAAAACTTCTAAATCTACTTTATGATCTTTATTAACATAATAAGCAAGTTCTAATTGATTATAAGCATATCTTAAATCATTACCAGATATATTAGTTATATATTCTAATGATTTAGAATCTATTTTAATGTCTTTTAAATATTCTGATTTACAAGCTTTCTTTAAACCCTTCATAATATCTTTTTCATTTAATGGTTTAAGTTCAAATAAATGACATCTACTTCTTATAGCAGGATTAATGGAATGATAAGGATTGGCCGTTGTCATACCTATTAATGTAATAAGATTATTCTCAATATAAGGTAGTAATAAATCTTGTTGTTGTTTATTCATTCTATGTATTTCATCCATGATTAAAACAATACCATTATATAATTTTGCTTCTTCAACAACCACTTCAAAATCATGCTTATTATTAATTGTGGCATTTAAAAGACGATAGCGTATTCCTAGTTCTTCAGGTAATACTTTAGCGATTGATGTCTTGCCAATTCCTGGTGGACCATACAAAATCATACTGAATAGTTTATTATTTTTAATTAAATTATATATTATTTTATCTTTACCTAATAAATGGGTTTGTCCTAATATATCAGATATTTTTTTAGGAGCCATTTTTACTGCTAATGGAGTTTCCATATATATCACCAATAATATTCTATCAAATTTTGTCAATAATTTGGAGATTTTTATGTAAAATATGGATTTTATTTAATGTTTTTGATACAATTAACTATGATAGGGGATATAAGTGAGAGACAATATTGATGATTATATAAATTATTTACTATTAGAAAAAAGATTATCTGATAATACTAAGGAAAGCTATAAATTTGATTTAGAGAGTTTTTATGACTATTTTAAAGATAAAAAGACTGAGGATATAACAGAAGAAAATATTATCGAGTATCTTGCTTATCTATCTAATAAGAAAAAACTATCCACAAGAAGTATAGAAAGACATTTAACAACATTAAGGGGGTTTTATAAATATCTTTCTAAAATGGAAATATGTCATGATATTACTAAAAACATTGATAATTTAAAACTTGGTAAATTTTTACCTGTTACTTTAACACAAGATGAAGTTGATAAGCTTTTAGATATCAAATTAGATAATCCTTTCGCTTATCGCACTAAGGCAATGTTAGAATTAATGTATGGATCAGGATTACGTGTTTCGGAGTTAGTAAGTTTATCAATTAATGATATTGATTTATATAATGATACTATTTTAGTTAATGGAAAGGGTAGTAAAGAAAGAATAGTTCCCCTTGGTGAATATGCGAAAGAATATTTAGTATTATATTTACAAAATAGAAGTATATTATTGAAGAAAAAAAATGGTAATCCTATTGAATTATTTTTAAATAATCACGGAAAACCAATTACAAGAAATGGGTTTAATTTTCTTTTAAATAATATATTAAAAGAAAAAGGAATAGAAAAAAATGTTACTCCCCATACATTGCGACATTCCTTCGCTACCCATATGCTTGATAATGGGGCAGATCTAAGGACAATACAGGAACTTTTAGGTCATTCAGATATTGTAACAACAAGAATATATACACATGTTGCAAAAAAGCAAATACATGATAATTATGATAAATATGAAATAAGAGGTGATGATAATGAAATTTAAAAGAATATTTTTATTGGTTTTAGATTCATTAGGAGTAGGAGAAGCAATTGATGCTGAAGAATATAGTGATCGTGGTTCTAATACATTAGGTCATGTTAAGGATCAAACAGATTTATTCATCCCAAATTTAAAAAAACTTGGTATATTAGAAACACTTACAATGAGTAATAAAGAAAGTGATGCTTATTATACAATTGCAAGGCCACAAAACAATGGTAAAGATTGCATAACTATGCATTATGAAATGATGGGAATACGTAGTAATAGTAGTTTTCAAACATTTAATTATGGACCTTTTCCTCGTGAACTATTAGAGAAAATAGCTAGTAGTATAAAAAAGCCAATTATCGGTAATATAATAACTGATGCTAAAACTGCTGTGGCTCGATTATATAAACGTCAAATGGAAACAAAAGCCTTGATTATATATACAACAGGGGATTCTAATCTTGAAGTAGCGGCAGAGGAGGGGATAGTACCCGTAAATGAATTATATGAATGTTGCGAAAAGATTAGAGAGATTACAGAAAAGGAAAGTTGGCGTGTAGCTAGCATTGTAGCGCGTCCATTTACATATCGTAATAATTCTGTAACACTAACGGATGATATTAAAACATTTACTTTAAATCCACCAAGTAATTCAGTATTAGAATCGCTAAAAAATGCAAATTTACAAACTATTTCTATTGGTAAAGTTAATGATTTATTTAACGGTTGTGGTATTACGAAAATTATTAAATCATCATCTAATACCGAAGGGATTAATAAATTATTAGATATTATGGAGAAGAATTTTGATGGTTTATGCTTTGTTAATCTAAATGATTTAGGCATTTATCATGGAAATGCAAGAGACATTGAAGGATATAAAAAATGTCTTGAAGAATTTGATGTACAATTACCTTTGATTTTAAATAAATTAAATATTGATGATTTGCTTATTATTACAAGTGATCATGGCTGTGATCCTACATTCGAGAACTATAATCATACAAGAGAGAATGTACCAGTTTTAATATATTCAAGAAGTCTTATTAATAGTGGTCAATTAGATATATTAAATACCTTAGGAGATATTGGTGCAACCATTGCAGATAATTTTAACGTTGAAAAACCTTGGCTTGGTGAGAGTTTTTTAAATAAGTTAAAGTAGAGTGGAGAAGGGGAACTTCCCCTTTTTACTTATAAAAAAAATCTATTACCCCCCTCTTCCAAATATATGAAACAGATAGTGTAATAAATAGTATATTAATTTATTTTGATTATTAAATAGTAAATAGCATTTTAATTTAATGTAAAATGTAATAATTTACAATTACTAATTATTAATAAATTATCCATAATTTTTATCCATAATCTTTTCTGTAACGATTCGAGATATCAAAAGATATACAATCATCCATCTCAATGGTTGATGTTCTAGAACGATTCGACAATTATTTAGACGGATAAATATAGGTCTCAAATTAAGTATTACATTATATGGATTCTCTCTAACGATTCGAGATATTAAAAGATGGATAATTATGCACCTTAAATAAGATTTAAAGATATGTAAAGGAATAAAAAATGATTCTAAGGCAATTTGAGAAACAAATAAATGATAAAGTTATCAAGCTCAAAGATAATAATTATGTAGTTATATATAGTTAGATAATAAATATGTTAAGTAATATATTAATATAATAATATTATGTTTTAAAAGCTATATTTATCGTCGTTTTAACGGTATTTAATGAAATATATCGCACTTCCTATAATATATATTATGTTAAGTTCTTATAAGTATATAAAATTAATTATCTTTTATATACTACTCTTTATTATACTTAATAAAATAAAAAGACAACTAATGTGACGTGTTGTCTTTTTCATTTTCATTATCTGAACGTAATTCATGACGTTTTTTTATTTCATCTTTTTTCATTTTCTTTATAGTAATAAATGTTCCTATGCCAATAGCAAATAAAGCAAATGCAATAAAGGTATAATCCCAAGTATTTCTATAATTTTCTAATATAAACATAATCCCTCTCTACTCTACTCTTTTTTATACTTTTCTTGTTTGAATTTCAGCAATCTTTTCAAAAACTTCTTTTGCGTTTTCTTCTGTAATCGTAGTATATCCTAATTCTTTTAGTGCTTGCATTTTAACAGTATTTAATTCCTGGGTACGAGATAATTTTTCTTCATGGCGTTGTTCAATATCTTTAACAAACTTCTCATGTTGATCTTGAACCTTCCTAGATGAAGCTCCACCATTATTATATAACGTAAAGCCACTATATATAATACTTTCAAATAATATTTGTTGATCTTGATTATAAATAAATTCTCTTGGTTTAGTAAAACCAGTTAATTTAGAAACAAAAGCTAATAAATATTTCATTTCCTTATTAGTTTCCATACTTTGTAAAAAGTGATACAAATATACATAAGTATTATATGTATCTTTAGTTTTATCATCTTTTAAACGATCTTTTAAAAGGGTTGTTATATCGGTTAATACCTCAACTTCTTTACGATTAAAACCTTTTAAATCGCCAAAATTATTGCTTGATAAAGCAATTTTAACTCCTTCATTTAATTTATTATCAACTTTAATAATGTAATCGCCATCAATATTAATATCATCAAGTTCTTTGGCTGATTTAATCTCTAATAATTGCATCAATCTCGTTGCTTTTTCACTTGGCCAATCTTCTAGATTGTCACATGATAGATAATTATATAGCATTTGTCTTGACACTCCTAAATATTTTGCCAAACGTACTTTTGATACCCCAAGTTCTGATAGTATATCACCAATTTTGCTCATAAAGCCCTCCTATAATTTATTTTATCATTTCTTCATTTTTTGTCAATATATATGCCAACTTTTGTAAATCATTTATAATAAATACCACAATTTTTCATCATTAAAACGTACTTCTTTAATGATTCCGCCACCCAGGCAAATGTCATCTTGATATAAGACACATGCTTGTCCAGGGGTAACCGCTTTAACATGATCATATCTTACAATAATTTCGCCATTATCGAGATATTCTAATTGTACAGGATAATCTTTTTGACGATAACGAAACTTCGCTGTACATTCTTTTGGTCGTAAATCACAATTGAAATTTACGTTATCAATAAGACAACTATTTGATATTAAATAATGATTATCTTCGCCAAAAGATACATATAAAATATTTTTATCAAGATTTTTACCAACAACAAACATTTTATCAGTATTACCACCAATATTTAGCCCTTTTCTTTGTCCAATGGTATAATACATTAATCCTGTATGCTCCCCTACTTTTTCATTAGTATCTATATTAATAACGTCACCTGGTTTATTAGGTAAATAATTTTCTAAAAACTTTTTAAAATTTCTTTCACCAATAAAACATATTCCCGTTGAATCTTTCTTCTTAGCTGTTACTAAACCATATTCAAGAGCAATTTTACGTACTTCACTTTTATTTAAATCTCCTACTGGAAATAATACATTATCAAGCTGTTCTTTGGTTAATTGGCTTAAGAAATATGTTTGATCTTTATTATCATCAATTCCTCGTAGTAAATAACCATCTTTAATTCTAGCATAATGACCAGTGGCAATATAA
>JAEEGL017338562.1_pt1 | contig 12161 bp, 11 predicted proteins | sample 9134231 | NCBI WGS metagenome assembly JAEEGL01 (sample SAMN16246548, study PRJNA631951) | gut metagenome | biome: gut microbiome; feature: rumen; material: fiber-attached | host: Bos | place: Iran: Karaj | collected 2018-10
GAAATGCCGTATTTGGGTATCAGGGCTTTCATGAGCAAAATCCTTTCAAGGTGGTGCCCGCAGTTTTCGGCTGCGGGCACCGTTGTCATATTACTCCGCGTTCGTCATCTGCAGCACCTTGATCGCTTCGCTGCGCAGCAGCCTTGCATCAAGGAACTCGATTGCGTAATATCCGCACTGCTGGTACATGGTGTAAAGCTCCTGCAGCAGGCGCAGACTGACCGGGTCGCGGTCGATGATCCAGTAGTAGCTGAAATCACCGAAGGCAATCGGCTTGCTGCCGACCTCGGCATCGGGCATGGCATTGTTGATGCAAACCGGTCTGCCGAGGATCGTATCGTTCGCGCTGTTCCACAGGTAAGCGCCGCTCTCATCCTTCAGGGTACGAAGTGTCGCCGCGGTGCGGTCGTTCATCAGCCATGTACCGTGATCCCTGTATTCCGGATCTACGGTGAAGAAAAGACGCAGCACGTTGTCGTAAGTAAGCGCATCCGTGCGGATCCCGACCTCTGCGCCACCTTCATCGTGCAGAATGCCGATCGGCATGTTCTCGCCGGTACCGGTGATGAACGCCGCGTCCTCGGCTCTGGAAAAATCCTTCGCCAGACGCTTGAGCAGATAATCCTCGACGTCGAATTTGCTTTCGCGGAGAATATCTTCATGCAAGCGGAGAATTGTCGCCAGCTTGTGACGGCGAACACCGGATTTGGTAAATACCGGCGCACAATCAGCGACCGGGATCACTCTACCTTCCGGTACCCACGAGACCGGCTCCTTGCCATCTACGGCAAAGAAGTTGAACTCAGTATCGTAGGCTTCGATCACCGTGGCAAGCTTACGGAAGGTGCTCTCTTTCTGACGCGCCTCATTGTATCTGAGCCGCGAATTAAGCGGCAGAAGATATGTTCCGTCAGCGTATGCGCCGCCGGACAGAGTGTCGAAATTGGCGCGGGTTGCGGTTTTTACGCCTTTCCAGAAGTTGTATGCATAGCTTCCATCCTCGGCGGCCTTGTTTCTCTCGTAAAAAGACTTCATAATTGTTTCCTCCTAAAACTTGATTATTTGATTTTGGTTTGAATACTGGTTGATTTCGGTCTTGAAAACTACCCTGAAAGGATCCGAATGATCATAAAACCACCTCCGTTTCCGTTGAAAAAACCTTGAAAACTTGATTTCGCGCCTATCCCTGCTCTTGATTTCCCGATTTTTTGCGCGTGACCCCACGCCGTTGTCCGGTCGATCAGCTCCAGAGATTTGACTCCCCCTACCCCGTGTAGCAGGTTGTAGCAGGTTTTTATGGTTGTTTCAAAAATCGCTTTCCTATAGAAACGACTATTTTTTCCTGCTACAACCTGCTACAAACCCATGAGGAGGGCTTACAGCGGACAGGTTCCATCCCTGATCTGGTACCCGACGAGCAGGGTGGTGGGGTTGCCGCCGCTGCGTGGGCGCTTACGGACGACCTCCGCGATGGTGCGAAGTGCCTGATTGAAGTTGCGGCTGTTCTCGGCAAAGCAGCCGTTCTCCTGACACCACTGCCTGTATCGGTCATAGAGCAGCGCGGTCTTTGTCTCCTGCGCTGGTGCCTCCACCAGCACATCGTCCACGAACTGCGTGATCTTATCGCTGTCCTGCTGGTAATCCTGAATGGCTGCTCTCACGGATTCTGGCGGATTCAGCCCTTCCCGGCGCAGGCGCGTATACCCTTCGATCAGCCAGTTCAGGATCGCGCTCTTTTGATCCTCGCCACCGAACAGCGTTTTCAGATCTTTGTCCTGCTCTGATTCATCAAACTGCCGTTCAAACGGGATTACGATGACGCGATGGCTGGTGAATAGCGTCATATCGTTGATCGTCGGCCGGTAATTGGTATTGATATAGATTTTGAACTGCGGCCGAAAATCAAAACTGTTTTCGTGCAGGAAGCGCGCGTTCAAGGTATCGTTGCCAGTCATGCTTTTTACCAGCGCCGAATTCAGGATCAGCCCTTTGCTCGGCTCCGAGATGTTCGTAAAGCGGACGCCCGCCAAACGCGCAATATCCTCGCTGGGACTCTGGCTGGAAACATTCGGCTTCAGACCGATCATCTCCGGCCGAGACGCGCAGCCGTAGCTGCCCAGCACCTTCAAAACGCTCTCGCAGAGGGTACCTTTGCCATTCCGAGTCTTAGCGCCGTACAGGATAAACAGGCACTCGAACCGTGTATCGCCGCTGATCCCATATCCGAACGCCTTTTGCAGAAACGCTGCCTTTTCCTGATCGCCGCTGCAAATCTCGTCAATAAAGGAACTGAAACGTTGGCTTTTCGCTTCAGGGCGATACGCCACGCCGGAAATCTTGGTGAGCTTGTCCTCCGGCGAGTGCTCCGTGAACAGCATCGTATCCAGATGTAGAGTGCCGTTTTTGCAGTTGAATACATAAGGATCCGCGTCGAATTCTTGCATGGAAATCGGGTGCACGCTCTGGGCATCCTTCAGAATCGTTTCACGGACGTTGCGGTTCTGCCACTTGGTACAGTATTTCAGGTATTCCTGTTTCCGCTGCTCGTCCATAATAGTCAGGGCGTACCGGATCAGGTCATTCGCCAGCTCTTTGCAGCGCTCCATGGTAAACAGATTTCCGGGATCCGCAGCCCAGACGCCGCCATCGTACTTGTACCAGCATTTCCGCTCCGGCACATACCGAACGATGCACTGGAAGCAGTCTGCAAACAAGCGCCCTCCGCCGATATCCGTCCACGGGTAATTGCGGTTTTTCTCCGGCTGCGTTTGCTGTAGGAACGCCGTAATATCGTTCAGCGCGTTGTATGCCTCTGGCTGCACGTACCCCGGCCTCGCCGCTTCCTTTGCGCCGTACTTGGCTGCGCTGTTCCAAATCGCCTGTAGCTCGTCCCGCTCCAGCGGCGGCACACACGCTGCTGCCTCCGCGTCAAACAGCTTGCGAGCTTCCTCGGTATTGCCGTACCGCTTGATCAGACGACCGGCCTTTTTTGAGAGCGTAGCATTCCGGCTGCCTGCAGTAATCAGCTTTGGCAGCACCTGATCCACGGTCTTTGTCCCATCGACGATGAAGGCGTCGTTCTCCGCGCTTCCGAAATAGAAGCGCGCCGCATCAACAGCGTTCCCGTCAAACCACGGGAAACGCTGCAGGATCTGTTGCTTCATAGCTGCATACTTTTTCGCGTCCGAGACCGGCCTGATCGGGAAGTACACATGGAACTTGGGGCGTGCTGCCTTGCCGTTCTTTCCCTTCATGTGATTACGACTGTATCCCACGCCGAACGCGACGCCGAGGAAGGCTGCTTTCACATCCTCCGGCGATTTCCATGCCGCCGGATCCTCGCTGTGGTCGTTGTCGCAGTCCATTGGGATGACGTCGGAACACTCGAAATTCGCTTCGCTGCGCCGGTCGTCTCTGTACTTGGCGCAGACGTGATCATGCCGCAAGGCCTCGCACAGTGCCTCTGGATCGGCTATCTCCGCTCTAATTGGGTATATGGTATTCTTGGCGTTGCCCGCGCCGTTCGTCCGGTAAAGCGTGAACTGCTGCATGCCGACGCACCTCCTTCCTCGAATATTGATTTACGCGCATGTTTATCTGCCTTGCATGATCTGCTCCATGGCACGATAAATAACTTCCTTTTCTTCGGCGGGAAGCTCGGTGCGCAGCCTTCTGGTGATTGTTTCCGGCGAAACACCGAGTTGCCGGGCGATCTGCCAGAAGCGAATCCCGTTTTCGAGACATTTCACGCGAATATCCTTGTTCGGGACGTTATGTCTGTTCGGATTCATGCTGATCTCCTTTCCGCTGCCTTCAATGGCAGCAAGTCATTGGTATTTGAAAACAAAAGCCGCTGGTTTGCCCACCTTATTTGGTTCTTTTGTGTTTCACATATGGATTGTAGAAACTGAACATGACACCTAATGGCACGTTCAGTTCTTCTTTTTCATTTTTTAACCGAGAAGTAGGTCATCTAATGAACCACTTTTCCTTTTTGTGTAAAAATCTGCTTTGCGAAAATGCGTCTTTATTGCACTGTTATTTTTTTCCGCAACATCATGTCATTGAGCCGTTGGCGCAAAAAAAGAGCAGCGATACGCCCACCGCTGCGTATCGTTACTCTTGATCTGACCTGCGGGCATAAGAAAAGCCCACGCGGATTTCTCCGTGTGAGCTCTCTATGGCTTTCACCCATTATAATGATATCACAAAGCACTGGGTGCTTCAACGTGACAAAGGGTGCCATTGGGTGCCAAAGGGTGACAACTTTTCTTTCCCTATCCGGCCATTATAATGATACTGTATTTCCTGACTGCCTTATACTGACATCGGCTGACATTATATGACATCTTTCAGCTTGCTGTCGAGAGAATCAATAGCCGATCTGTGCAGCCGGTAAGTGTGCCTCTCACAGAAGCCCATTTCTGCTGCAATATCCTCCCACTGAGCTTCCTGTGCATATCGCAGAATCAGAAGCCGCGAAAGATCGTCGTTTTCTAAAAGATTGATTTTGGCGATCAGAGAATTACGCTCCGCGGTCAGATCTTCAATCTCCCGTTCCAAATCGACCTTCTTGCAGATGGCCGTTGCCATAGGCGACGGATCCGTGCTGGAGCTACGCGGCATACCGGTCAGGCAAGCGGAGGTGTTTTCCGCTTGCGACACCAGAACATCGATTTTCGCCTTTCGGTAATCGATTGCCTTCCGGATTTTTCTGATTCTGTCCAAAAGGCCCGTTGCCGTCGTAATTCTATTGTTGTATGTCTGCGAGGCAGATAATCCGGATCTATGTCCGGTTTGCAGTGAATCCATATACACATTTCTTCCTTTCCGCCGCGCTTTCGGCGGCGAGTTATGCTTTCTTCGCTCTTTTCTGCGGCTATAAAACGCAAAAAAAGAGCAAAGATACTTTTCTCGTTAGCGTCGTAGCGTTGTATCTTTGCTCTTTGTACTTTGTAATATTGTAGCTTTGTATCAGAAAAACTTGTGCTTTGCTGCTGTGTACGTTGAACTATGTAACCTTGAACTATAAAATCTTTTATCTTGAATCTTTGAAGGGGCACCGTATGCCTCGCGGTCTTTCGACACCATTTATTATAGCAAATCAAAAACCTGAGTCAATATCATATTGACAACTTTTTTGCGCTGCATGCTTGAAGTAACGATTTCGTTACTTATGCAAAATCATTCTGGATATTTATCAAGAATATCTTGATAAATCGGGAGTTGCATGTTATACTGTCTTTATCCCAGCGAAGGCGAGGTGTTTTTTAGGTGGCAATTGACTATTCTGGACTTTGGAAACTATTGATCGATCGAAAAATGAACAAGTCTCAGCTCAAAGAGGCAGCACATATCAGTACAAATGCAGTTGCAAAACTCGGCAAGGGCGAATCCGTCTCACTCGAAACACTAGAGAAGATTTGCACCGCTCTAGAATGCAACATTGAAGATGTTATGGTTTTCGTTCCACAAAAAGAAAATGGAGCTGATTGATTATATGCAATACTTGGAAAAAGATAAGATTTACTGTGGTGAGGCTGAACTACTAATGCAGAAGATTAAGCCGGATTCTATTGCTGTTAGCGTTTGGTCGCCGCCATATCATGTAGGTAAGAGCTATGAGAGTGGACAGTCCTATGAAGAGTGGCTCGCTATGCTTGAAACCGTTATTAGGTTGCATTACACGGTTCTAAAGCCCGGAGGTTTTCTCGCAATCAATATCGGAGATATCCTCTGTTATCCGGATACTAATATGCCCCGTATCCAGGCAAATAATGTAAGTATGAGGAAATGCAGCATAACAGAGGAAGACGTTCGTAGGGCACAAGCTGAGCATCCCGACTATAACAGACATCAACTTGCAAAAGTGTTGGGCTGTAGTGAGCAGACCGTTGATCGCAGGCTTCATGGTAACAATATCCGCGGGGGCAAATACAATACTCAAACAAGGGTGAAAATCGTCGGTGGTTTTTTGGAAGAAATGGCTTTGGCAGCCGGCTTGTATCCTTATGATCGTCGCATCTGGGTTAAAGATGCTGCGTGGGCAAATAGTAACTGGACAACCAATTCATACCGTTCCGTTGATGAGTTTGAGTATCTATACGTTTTTTGGAAGCCTGGTGTAACAAAAGTTGACCGCAATCGTCTTTCCAAGGAGGAGTGGTCTGAGTGGGGCAGTCGAGCAGTATGGAACATTCGCTCCGTTCAAAGAAATGATGATCATGAGGCAAAATTCCCGTTGGAGCTTCCTCGCAGAGCAATTAAGCTCTTTTCTGATGAGGGTGACACAATCCTGGATTGCTTTATGGGAAGCGGGACATCTGCAATGGCCGCAATAAAAGAAAACCGCCATTACATTGGTATTGACAAAGAACAGAAGTATGTGGAATTATCAATTGCAAATATTGACGCTTTCAAAATGCAAGGCGAACAACTGACACTTACCGATATGGGCATTCAAAAGTGACAACTCGCCATTGCGCAATTCTTCTAAGGATCTCAAAGGATACGCGAACACGTATCTTTCTGGGATCCTTTCCTTTGTCGTCCTTTCCCGGGAAGAATAATCCTGGGTAATCATGTAGATAGTTTGGATTCACTGTGAGAAGCAGGCCGTTTGGCACACAAATATTTTTGATCTCATCCAACGGCTGCCCCGCATTTCCATCTTCAGAGAGGTTAAGCATCCTATAAATGGGCTTCACGAACAAATGAACAGTAGGGGCGACAGTGCCATCTGTCATGCTGTAGATGGGAGCAATTGCAGGATGAAAAACATGCGATACAGAACGTCCTCTTGCGAGCATCGTACTATTAATCATATTTTCAGAGGGTTCTTCCCAAATGCCGTCACCAGATACCTGATAAGGTGAAATCACAGTGTGATCAAAGTTATCCCGAGGCCCAACAGATTTGATATCCAGAAAAACGAATGCGCGATCTGTAAAGCCCCTTGTAATGGCTGCGATTTCTTCTGAGATCAATACAAACCTATTATCTGCTCCGGACGGTAAGCCGATTTCTCGGATCTCATAGTTTGCAGCAATAAGCCGGTTAAGCTTATGCCCGATAGCATGCTCACCAACTTCAATCCACGGAATCTGATCACCAACGGGCGCCCTGCCCCTATTATCTGGGGGATACTCTGCCCAAAATGCATTTAGGTAGGATGCTTCGTTGTAATCGAATTCCAATTCCTCATAGTTATCAGCAATCGTATCATTGATTATTTGAGAAATGTAGTGTTCAATCTCAATTAGCATTCGAGGATTCCTGCAGAAAAAGTCTTTCGCTCGATTGTAATTTGCACATAAAAGATCCCTGTATTCGTAAAACATGTTTTTCTCCCTTCTCTATGCCTTGCTAATGGTTACTACGGTAGATTATTCCAATGCAATGCCGACCTCTCTTAGAAAACAGAGTGTTCCATCATACCATTCCCGCTTGCGCGTTTCATCCGTATCGCTGCCCTCTGGAATGAATATTATCATCCCCTGGCGAGCACGGGTGAGCAGAACGCGATAGGCATTTTTGAGATAAAGCCGGCGTTCTTCCGACGCAACGTTCTGCCAGCGGTTGCCGACAAAATTGTAGTAGGTCCACTCAGCTCCGTCAAAGCGGAAATCAGCATCCCAGGCAACGATAGAATAATCGAGCTCCAGTCCCTGGATATCGAACTCTGAAACCACGTCCTCCAGATAATAGCTGGAGCGCACATCGTCCTTGCCGTTCAAAAACCAATTGGCAACGTTGATTTCATTCTTTACGAAAATGCCCTCAGGCTTCAACCGAAGCGCTCCGCTGCTCGCCAGCATGCCATAGCGCGTGGTACCCTGGCACTGCTTGCGTACCCAGCGTTTTGCAGTGTTCAGATCCCGCGTGAGGCGAACAGGGTATTTGTCCTTAATCCGCTGATAGAGCTCCTTTGCCTGTTCAGTGTCCACGTCGAGAATCGCTTTGACAAATGCCGCCAGATCCGGCGTGCGGAACGAGCGCACCGACGTCGCCAGGTGCAGTTTTTCACGCTCAAATATGTTCAGATCTGCGATCATATCCTGCCAGGCGCGATCGCGGCGATACTCCACGTCATTAAGCTGCGGTGTGATATAGACGTCCCAATTCGAGAACGCCCTGCGCAGCGAATCAAACCATTCCGGCAGGCCGGCTTCGCCCGTATTGATCTCCTGTCCGCCGCCGACGAGACAGGCGATCACTGCCCAATCCCGGTGTCGGTCCATGGTGCTAATCAGGAACTCCGGCTCGCTGTACGAAAACTCCGGAACGCCCTTCTTCGTAAGCATGAACTTGGCGATCATATCGTGTGTCCATGCACGCTGCGCCTCATCGAAGATCGCTATACGCTCCGGCGGAATATGATCGTTGCCGACAAACGAATCGCGGTATTTGTGTATGATCTGTATGAATGCGGAGGAGCTGCGCAACGCATCCGCCTTCGAAACGTGGTTGCCGCGCTGTTTCTCCTGCTCGACCTTGTCTCGGGCAAGAGCTTCCTGCAGCACCGTCACCAGCGGATAGTTGCCGGAGAGGAATACCGCATGCTCACCGCGCTGGGCGTCTGAACGCTGAATAGCAAGATTCAGGCCGACCAACGTTTTGCCGGCACCGGGCACACCAGTGACGAAGCAGATCGACTTGCGGTGATTAGCCTTGCTGTGCTCGATGATCCGGTTGATCTCATCGGTCGTGACCGTCAGGTTCTCAGCGCCTGCATCACTACGAGTAATGTCATGCACGTTGTGACCGCGATATAGCGCCTGCGCCGCTTCCACGATCGTCGGCGTTGGCAGATACTCCGAATTCTCCCATGCTATGTAGTCAAAATAGGGTTCCGTGTACCTGGTACAAACCGTTTCAATAACCTGTGCGATGTTCCTTGCATTGCAGGACAGCGGCTCAATGATGCGGTCCCGCTCGCAAATCACGTTTTCAACTTCCGAAGCACGCGTAGATACCATGATCGGCACCAACAGCTTATTGTGACTCTCTTTCTGGAAGTTACGAAGGTCCAGCGCATAATCGTACACCTGATCATACGTGCTTGCACGATACTCAGTGTCGCCGCATTTGAATTCCAAAAGAAAAACGATATTGCGGTACAGCACGACCACATCTACACGCTTACCCATTCTGGGGATCGTGTATTCGAATATAACTCTGCCATCGCCAAAGCTGCGGAGCTGATCCTTGAGCACCTCCACCTCGATTTCCCAAGTGTTACTCTGCTGGATGGTCGTCTCGGCAGAGATGTCATTCGAGTGAATAATACCAAGGATCTCAGTCGGCTGCTGATGGATGAAATCCGCTATTTTTGCAGAATAATATGATCTCAGGTTACGCATACATGACACCAAAAACGCCTATCGTGCGTCTTTCCTCTCTATTCAAGGATTTTATCCAAAAAATCATTCAGTGTTATACAGTCAATGCCGTATCTTCTGCACACATTTGGAATATGATAATCACCAGAAGATTCATCCCCGGGTCGCTCATCGCTAACGATCGTTGCTCCTTCAAGTGCAGCAGTAGCAATTAAAAACGGATCCGCGCTGGAATTGCCTGTGGATTTCATCTTGATCAATGTCGGGAATTCACGTAATACGTCAGTTGCCTTCCGCTGAACTTCCTCTGAAAGAGGCAAAAACAATTGATCGTTCCGTTTGCTCCATTCTACAAGATCATCATCTTTCAGTTCATCGCGCACTTCCACTGTAGAAATAAGAGCACCGGAGGTAATCATATCCGTCACCTTCTCCCAAATAGGGGCGAAGGTCGTTTTTTTGAGACTATAGTTTTTTGCAGCATTAATCAAGGAACAAGCATCAATCGCATATTTTCCCATTACGCCATCACCGCCCTTGCAATATCGCCATAGTATTTGCTTTTGATATTCATGATTTTACAGGCTTCTCCCATTGTAATTCTTCCAGAACTCTGCGCAGTCACAATCATTCTTGGCAAAAGATGTCCATGACTGTTAACATAGCGAACATGGAAGAAAAACGGGATATCTTTTCCTGCTCTCGCGGCTTCAATGGCTTTAATGTTATCTTCAAAAGCAGCATTAATTTCTCTGTACATATCATAATACTGCTTATCCGTAATGATCGAAAGATCGTGTAGCCTGCGGAAAGCAGCAACGGTGCTTACGCCAAATTTGTCCGCCAAATTCATAAGGGCGATGTTGTTCCATTCGCCTTCCCTGGAGATTACGCTGGCAGCGATCCTTTTGAATTCTTCACGCTCCATCAACACTTCTGCAGCAATGCGGTCGCACGTTTTTTCTTCGTCATCATTACGTTCATCAGCGTCAATTAAGCAGAGAGATGAGGAGCGCCGAATAATATGCGCTACTTCGTGGAAAAGAGAAAACGTCTTTGCTCGCTCAAAGTCTTTATTATTTATGGCGACAATAGGAAACCGATCCTCATAGATGGACAGTCCCTTCATTTCGGACAAAGAAACCGAAGATATCTGCGCCACAATAATCCCATGTCGCTCTAATACGTCACGGAAAAAATTGAAAGAGCTGCTGCCGTATTCCTTTTTATACTTAAATGAAAGAGGCAGCTCTAAAAAATCACGAATAACTGCCGCCACAGTTTCGACATTGTCAGAAGCATTAACCGTCGGAAGAGGGATAGCAGGATACAGATCATCATCGGAAAACTCTAATAGTGTATCCCTATCCGTGCAGATGCGAGATATCTCATCCCACAGTTCATAGCTCATTACGCCATATTCTGTTCCAAGCGCTGTGCGTCGGTCTGTATAGCGTTTCGGCTTTTTTGCAGGGGTTTCGGACAGATAAAAACAGGCAAATGGCAGCTTATAGATTTTTGCCAGGTCTTTTGCCTCTCGTATGGATGGTAGTTCCTCTCCAGATTCCCATTTACTAAGCTTTTCTGGAGAAATCCTTGGAAAGCGCATAGAAAGCTGATCCGGGGAAAGTGCAAACGGTGTTTCACCCCTGGCCCAGACAAGCATATCTTTATTTATAAATGCGAGGTTCTTTTTTCCCATTTTCCTTCTCCAATGTTTTTCGGCTACCGCTTTTGAACGTTTGCACCGTTAAGCAATCCCGGTACAGCACGCGCCGGACATCCTACAGTTTTTTGTTAGCTATTAGCTATTTCCTCTGATGCGTTTTTTTGAACCGGAACGATCTCTGAAATATCATCAAGGCCACAACCTAACACTTCGCAGATTCTATAGAGAGATTCTACCTGCACGGATTGGCCTTTACCCATTTTTGCAATCACATTCGTCGTTAATCCAGCTTTTTTCCTAAGCTGGGTCTTCGTCATGTTTTTGTCTATGAGCATTTTCCAGAGCTTGTTGTAGCTTATAGCCATGGCCTTTCCTCCAATCCAAGTTGGCGTTGCACCAAGTATATTATACCTTGCTTGGGCCATAATGTCAATATTTGATTGACAATCTCAATCTTTCCGTTTGCGATATTTGAAACGGAACTTGTTTCTCTGTGGATTATGTTCGTTTCAAAGATGTACAAAAACAGCGACCACATGGATATCTCCACATGGTCGCTATTTCTTTTGCCGCCCGAGGCTGCCCTTCGTGTTTTATTGGTTACACTCCGGCGCACACCCTTGGCGGGTGGTTTTTTCTTTGCGTTTGCGCTCTTATTCGGGAAGAACGTCTTCCCTGAATTCAAAGCCGACGGTGAAATCGTCCTTGTATTCGTTGAAGAGCGAAGGCAGGATCTCGGCGAGATGCGTGAACTCCTTGATGTTGTGCAGCAGAAGGCCCTTGGCCATCATGCCGGGATTGAAGGGACCGCCGCCGGGTCTTCCCTGAAAGTCGGGAATACGCTCGACGCCGTTCGGCGTGGCCTTATAACCGAACCAGAGGCGTGTGCGAAGCTCCGAGCCGGTGGGCGTCGGCCGCACGAAATGAACCATGATCACCGGGCCGGGCGTAACGACCGCCGTTGCGCCGACGGCCTTCATGCGCTCCATGTCGAAGCCCACGTACCAGGGCGGAACAAAGGTCAGCGTCGCCGAGACCGGAGGCGCGCCGTCCCGCATGCTCTCGCGGATCTTGTGGGAGGTGTTCCAGTAGCGCTCGGCATAGCTCAAGGAGCTGTCCAGCCCCTGCTCCACGTTCTGCGTCTGCGCATA
>JAEEGL010548474.1_pt1 | contig 12160 bp, 11 predicted proteins | sample 9134231 | NCBI WGS metagenome assembly JAEEGL01 (sample SAMN16246548, study PRJNA631951) | gut metagenome | biome: gut microbiome; feature: rumen; material: fiber-attached | host: Bos | place: Iran: Karaj | collected 2018-10
CGCAGCCAAGAACATCGCAAGCAAAACCTACATCACGCTTGCGCCGTACACGGTGGCCGCCATCGTCTATTTCTGCATCAACTACCCCGCTTCCAAGGGGATCGAAGCCATCGAGAGGAGGATGCGCCGTGGCGACAAGCAATGACAACGAACTGATCCGCGTGGAGAAGGTCACAAAGGAATACAACAACGGCACCATAAAAGCCCTGTTTGAGAGCGATCTGACGGTCGCCCGCGGCGAGGTGGTGGCGATCATCGGTCCCTCCGGCTCGGGAAAATCAACCCTGCTGCGCTGCCTGAACATGCTCGAGACCCCCACCTCCGGCCACATCTATTTTGACGGGGTGGACCTGGCCGACAAGTCGGTGGACATCAACCTGCACCGCCGGAAAATGGGCATGGTTTTCCAGCACTTCAACCTGTTCCCGCATATGACGGTTCTGCAGAACATCACGCTCGCCCCGCTCACGCTGAAGCTGAAAACGCCGGCGGAAGCCCGCGCCAAGGCCGAGGCGCTGCTCGAGCGGATCGGCCTGCCGGACAAGATCAACGAATACCCCAATATGCTCTCCGGCGGGCAGAAGCAGCGCATTGCCATTGTCCGCGCCCTGGCCATGGAACCCGAAGTCATGCTCTTTGACGAGCCGACCTCCGCCCTTGACCCCGAGATGGTCGGCGAGGTGCTGGACGTCATGAAGGAGCTTGCACGAAGCGGCATGACCATGGCCGTGGTCACGCATGAGATGGGCTTTGCCCGTGAAGTGGCCGACCGCGTCGTGTTCATGGACAGCGGCAAGATCCTTGAGATCAACTCGCCGAATGAGCTCTTTGACAATCCGCAGAACCCGAGGACGAAGCTCTTCCTCTCGAAAGTTCTCTGACAGACTCCGGATGATAAAACCGGGATCCCGCGCTGCTCTTATGTGCGCGGGATCCCGGTTTTCTTTTCTTTTTCTTTTACGGTATATAGACGACGGCGGTTTTCCGCAGGGCGGAAACAATCTGCAGGACCGCTGCGTAAATCAGTCCTGCCGCGTAGATGATGATCAGCAGACGGACTGACCGGAGACTGAAAAGGCAGCCGACGGCAACGAGGATATCCGCGATTCCGACGGCAAGCGTGAGTTTCCAGGAACCCGCCTCGTTCCTTCTCGCCTCCAGGGCGCGCATCACGCTGATCCCTCCGCTGAAGGCATGGATGATCAGCAGATACAGAAGGACGTAGAGTTTCGGGATCTCTGAGGCCGTCGCCGTCAGCAGGCCGAAGTCGAGAAGCACCAGGCCCTTGAACAGCTGAATCCTGCCCCCCGCCATATGCCTTGCCATTGAAACATAAAAGACCAGGCTCCGGAATCCGGAGAGGATCAGCGACACAGACAGGAGAAATACAATCAGTTCATATCCATCCTGGGGGCTCCACAGAAGGACCACGGCAATCAGAATCCTGAAAAGTCCTCCGAGGATATTTCTGAAACGCTGGACAGCTGTCATTTCTCCCGCTCCTCTCTGATGGTTTCAAGCAGTTTCCGGTAATCCCGCATGCCCCGGAAGCCTTTTTGCGTATAATCCACGGAAAAACCGGCAAGGAGATTCCCCGACTGGAAAATCCGGTTGGTCACCAGGCTTTTCTGTGAAAGGGCAGCCAGGAAATACTGTCCGAGAAACGTGTTGTTTTTCTCGTTTTCCGCTGCGCTGAGGTATTCTGCCTGGTATTGACTGACGTCAAACGCCGGGATCTCTTCACCGCTCAGCCGTTCTCCGAAGGCTTTCCAGTCGGCGCAGGCATCCGGCTGCCGCCGGGTGAGAATTTCGCGGATTTCCGTCTCCCAGGGAGCGGCGGCCTCCCGGTCATACTGTTCCTTTCCGAAGCTCCCGCTCACGCCGCGAAGATACTTCATCGCGGCGATCATCTGGCAGAACGCCAGATAGTACTCCTCCGGATTGTCCTTGATGACCTCCTCATAACCGGACCATGCCGGCAGATAGCGGTAGCGCATGAAGCTGTAATCCGGCAGGTGGCCCGCCCGGCCGTGACCGAGATTCATCACGCTGTTCTCGCTGCTCTGATAAACGGTGTTGGTGTAGATGCCCTGCTCCAGGTCATCCGGCGCCCCGGGATTGTGGCGGAAGCGGACCGCCTTCTCCTTTCCGTCCGGCAGAATCTCAGAAAAATGATAGTCCGTGTTGTTGATGACCAGAGAGGGAGTCCCGGCAAAATTCCGGTGCGCCCAGGTGTCGGCAAGGACATGCATTGCGAGGCCGGCCGCCTGCAGGTTTCTGTTCTTTGCGTTCTCCACGGTTTCCAGCATCAGGTCGCTGTTCGGCATGCAGATCAGCCGGAATTTGTTCCGGTAGCGGCGTGTCCAGCCCCTGCGGGACGGCGCTTTGAGATCTCCCGGCAGAAAATGAAAGGATGCCCAGATCCGCGTGATCTCCTGCAGGCCGATGATATCCGTGCGCGCGTCTGCCATCTCCATCGACAGCTGTGTCGTTGCGGCGGCCTTCGGCCCTCCCAGCTTTGTAAGCAGTGTGACCGTGCAGAGGTCCGTCAGCTGGGCGCTGTAGCAGATATCAAGGCTTTCTTCGTGGGAATAACCTGCGAGAAAGGCGGCGGCATAGGTGGCGTAGTAATGAAAATCCATCTGCATACGCCTTCAGTTCCCTCCCTTCGCTCTGAGCTTCCGTACTTTTCCTGCCGAAGCGATCATGCCGATCAGAATGGAGAGAGATGTCAGATCGATCAGAAAGGTAATCACGGTACTGAAGGTCAGCTCGTTAAGCGTCCCGTACAGGACGGCGAGAACGGTAAGCCCGATGCTGAAGCCGAGATTGAAAATGATCATGACCCAGGCAACAAACAGATAGAAGTGCCTCTTCCGCTGTCCCCTTCCCTCTCTGACGGCCGAAAAGCCCACATAGCAGTGCACAAGCAGCGGAATCAGCAGCATGATCAGCAGGGTAACTATCACCGCGGCTCTTTCCCCGGCGGTACCCGAAATGTCTGTCAGAGGGCTTCCGTCTCCGTTCAGGTCCATAAAGAGACTCATGACCGACTTGATTCCCGACCATGCGCCGAAAATCACCACGCCGAGGCCGTTGGTGACCAGCGCATCCTCTGCCCTGCGAAGATTCCTGTCCATAGTATCCTTCCGTCCTTTATCCAAAATGGAAAACCGGCAAACGGTCCTTTTCCTGTCCGCTCAGGCAGGACCGGTGTAGTCTTCCAGGCGCCGGATGCTGCCGCGGCGTTCCTCGGGAATCTGAAGCGCTTCCAGGGCCTCCTCCGGCGTCGTGCAGACACGGAGAAGCGCGAGGCAGGCCTCGCTCAGGAAGCCCCGGCCGCTCATTTCCCGGAGGAAGGCAAGCATCGTGTCATAAAAGTGATTCGTGTTGAGCAGCACCAGCGGTCCCTGCACAAGGCCGAGCTGCTTGAGCGTCACGGTTTCAAAAAACTCATCCATCGTGCCGATCCCGCCCGGAAGTGCGAGAAAGGCATCGCTGACCGCCAGCATTTTCTCCTTTCGTGCGCTCATCGTCTCCGTAATCAGGAGGCTGTCGCAGTCCGGCAGCAGGAAACCCGGTTCTTCGAAGAGCTTCGGCGCAATGCCCAGCAGCATTCCGCCCGCACGCTTCGCGCCCTTCGCGCAGGCTCCCATCAGGCCGTCGGCGCCGCCGCCGAAGACAAGGGTGTGCCCGGCTTCCGCGATGAGGCGCCCCATCGCTTCCGCCGCCTGAAAATAGACTTCCGCCGGCCGGTTGGACGAGGCTGCAAAGATGCAGATGTTCACGGAGTCTCTCCTCCGTTTCCGATCCGGCTGTCCTCTGCGGCCGGTTCCCGCAGTTCCCGGATCTTCCGAAGCAGATGGCTGACGTTTTTCTGCAGGCGCTCCATGCTCAGACTTCCCCGATCCAGCGCCGCCCGGATGTTTTTGGCGTCGCCCGTGTTCCCGGGCATGAAAAGCTCTCCGCCGGCTGCGGCAACCCTGCCCGCTTCCGCCCCGGGATAGTGGGAATCCTTTCTGGTCACGCCGGGTGAAACCCAGTCCGTCATAACGATTCCGTCAAAACCGAACTCGCAGCGAAGAAGTTCCAGCAGGCCGCTGTGTTCCGAAGTGTGAACCCCGTTGAGAAGATTGTAGGAAGTCATCAGTGCCGCCGGGGAGGCCTCCCGGATGCAGATTTCAAAGCCGCGGAGATAAATCTCCCGCATGGCCCGCTCGCTGACGATGCTGTTGCTGTTGTAGCGGTTGTATTCCTGGTTGTTGGCCGCGAAATGCTTGACCGTCACACCCCTGCCGGGATGCGCCTGAACACCGCCGGTCAGCGCCGCAGCGAAGCGTCCGCTCAGCAGGGGGTCTTCGGAAAAGTATTCGAAGTTTCTGCCGCAGCGGATGTCGCGCTGGATGTTCAGTGCCGGTGCCAGCCACAGATCGACCTGCATCCTCTCCATCTCATCCCCGACAATATCTCCGCAGGTCCGGGCAAAATCAAGATTCCAGCTCTGGGCAACGGCCGTTCCGATCGGAATCGCCGTCGTGTACTGATGCAGAATTTCCGCCTCCCGCGGCGTTTTCGGCGCAGTTTTCTCCAGTGCCCAGCGTGCCGGCTTCGGCAGCAGCGCCAGCATCGTTTCGGGGATGGACCGGGTCGTGGAGACCGGTCCTTTCTCTCCGAGATAGTAGTCTCTGCTCAGCCGCAGCCCGGCGGGTCCGTCCGCCATGACCAGGGGCTTCAGCCCGAATTCCTCGGAGACGGCGCTGGTTTCTCCCGCGGCGCCTGCCACCGCAAAGGAGGCATTGCCCACAACATTGGCGAGTCCTCCCTTCGGATCGAAAGCGCCGAGACTCATGTTCACCAGCTGCTCGGGGCTGAGGCCGAGGGTCTCGGGGCTGATTTCTTCCTCTCTTTCGAACCGGACTTCCTGTCTGGGGATGGCGGCCGCGTCAAGCTCCACTATCGGGACATCCGGCAGGAACATGTCGATTCTCTCCAGTTTCGGCTTCCAGTCCGTGAAGTCCGCCACGCCGCAGAGATTTTTCGTCTTCCGCGTGACGACCTTCTCTCCCAGCCGCAGGCGCGCCGCCGCTGCAGTATCTGCGCTGCTGGTTCCGAGGCGCAGGAAATAGTCCCCCTTCTCCAGCACCCAGGAGGCCTCTCTGCTGTCGTAGGAGGCCATCTCCGACAGGCGGAAGTGCAGTGCAAGCTGTTCTTCCTCTCCGGGCTGCAGAAGGCTGCTCTTGCTGAAGGCGATCAGTTCCTGGAAGGGCTGATCCAGCTCCGCCTCCGGCTTTGAGACATAAAGCTGCAGGGTTTCCCTGCCGGCGCGGGTGCCGGTGTTCTTCAGCTTCACCGTGACGGTGACCTCCTCGCCGTTCAGCTCCGTCTTCACCTCTCCCGTCTCGAATTCGGTATACGAGAGGCCGAAGCCGAAGGGAAACAGGGGCTGAACGCCTGCGGAGTCGAAATAGCGGTAGCCGACATAGATGCCTTCCCGGTAGCGTGTCTCATCCCGGTCCCCGAAGTCTCCGACCGCGGGATAGTCCTCAAAGGCCGCCCAGCTTGCGGTGAGCTTTCCGGAGGGGTTCTGCTTCCCCAGAAGGATGTCCGCCAACGCGCAGCCGGTTTCCACGCCGAGCTGAGACAGGAGAAGGATGTTGTTCACTTCCCCGGCAACCGGCGAGAGGTCCACGGGTCCGCCGACATTCAGAACCAGCAGAAAACGGAGATACTGTTTCTGAAGCTGCAGGATATCCCGGATCTCCGTCCGGGTCAGGGCGATGTCCCCGCCGGTGTTTTCCCGGTCGTTCCCTTCGCCCGCGGTCCGCGCCAGAACATACAATGCGCAGTCTCCCTGTCCTTCCAGGGGGAGCTCGTACTCCGGCTCAGGCATGGCGGCGCCCATACCGGCAACCAGCACATTGGTATGCTGTTTTCTCGCCCGGGCGCGGATCTCCCGCAGGAAATCCTTCTTCGCCTTTTCCATGATCCTGTCATACTGGTAGAGCCAGCCCTTGGTGGTGATGCGGAAACCCGCCTCTTCCAGGCCGTTTTCCACATTCACAAAATAACGCGAATTGACCTCGCCAGAGCCGGTTCCGCCTTTGACGGTGCGGCGCGCGCCGCTTCCGTAGAGTGCGAGCTGACCCGCCTCTTCCAGGGGAAAGCTGCCGTCAGACTTCAGCAGCACCGTGCATTCCGCCAGGCTTTCCCGAATCCGTTCCAGATGGGAACGTTCGTAATCCAGCAGTTCCATTCCTCTCTTTCCTCCTCTTTGCCCCAGAATCCGCTCTGTTTTCTACTTTACGCTTATTATACGCAAAACGTCGTCCTCCGTCTATCTTTTTTTCCTTGCGTTTTCCCGGAGGAACGCATATAATCCATTCGACTTCCGTTTGAAAGGGATTTCAACCGTCTATGAACAAGCTGTTCTCTCTGCTGCGTCTCAAGGCAGAGCTTATTCTCCTGTATCTGAAGGCGATCGCGAAATGGCTGCTGCTGTCCGTCATCACCGGGATTCTCTGCGGCGCCCTCGGCTCCGCCTTTCACCTCGGCGTGGACGCCGTGACCGCCTGGCGGACCAATCACGCGGGCTTTCTGTGGCTGCTGCCGGCTGTCGGTCTTGCCATCGTAGGCATCTATTCTTTCTTCTCCGTGGAGGGGCAGAGCACCGACAGCATCATCAGCGAGGTGCAGTCCGGCAAGGGGCTGAATCTGAAGCTGATTCCGGCCATCTTTCTCTCCACCCTGCTGACGCATCTCTGCGGCGGTTCCGCCGGGCGCGAGGGTGCCGCGCTGCAGATGGGCGGTACCCTCGGTTTTCACATCGGCAGGGCACTTCATCTGGACGACCGGGATCTGCGCACGGCAACGCTCGCCGGGATGGCGGCCTTCTTCTCCGCTCTATTCGGAACCCCCCTCGCCGCCGCCGTCTTTGCCATGGCGGTCATCAGCGTGGGTCTTCTGTACCATGCGGCGCTGATTCCCTGTCTGATTGCCTCCCTGACCGCCTTTGGCGTATCCGGTCTTTTCCATGTGCCGCCGACCCGTTTCGCTGTCACAGCGCCGCTGCTGGCACTGCCCATGCTGCTTCGGGTCGCGGGCCTCGCCGCACTTTGTGCTCAGCTGTCTGCCTTTTTCTGTATCTTTTTGCACCGCTCTGAGCATTTCATGGAGAAACACCTGCCGAACCCATTCCTCCGCATGGCGGTCGGCGGTGTCCTTCTGCTGGGGCTTTCTCTGCTGTTTCCGAGCGGAGACTACAACGGGACCGGATCCGCTGTCATTGTCCGTGCGGTGGAGGGAGGGCAGGCTGTGCCGGCCGCATTTCTGCTGAAAATTCTTTTCACCTCTCTGACGCTTGCCTCGGGCTACAAGGGCGGCGAGGTCGTACCCTGTTTCTTCATCGGTGCCACCTTTGGCTGTGTGGTTGGTCCGCTTCTGGGGATCCCTGCCGGGTTTGCCGCCGCGGTAGGTCTCATCAGCGTGTTCTGCGGGGCTGTCAACTGTCCGATTGCCTCCATCTTTCTGGCTGTAGAGCTCTTCGGGGCAGAGGGTCTTCTGTTTTATGCACTCGCATGTGCGATCAGCTATGCCCTGTCCGGCTATACCGGGCTTTACTCCAGCCAGCGCATTCTCTACGACAAGCTGAAAGCCCAGTATATTGATGTGCATACCAATGCGCACCACGAGGGCGAGCAGACGCCGATGTCGGAAAAATACCGTTAAAAGCGCAGGGCCCTCAAGGCCCTGCGTTTTTTGTTTATCCGAGTTTTTCCACGGCGATGCGCATTCTGCGCAGCGTTTCCTCTCTCCCGAGAATGCGGCAGATCTCCACCGCCCCGCCGGGAGTAACCGCCTTCCCTGCAGCGGCGATCCGTACCGGCCACATCACCTTCGCGTTCTTGACGCCCCAGCTTTCCGCCAGTGCCGTCATGGCGCCGAGAATGGCTTCGTCGGTCCATTCCGGCAGCGCTTCAAAGGCCGGGATCATCTCCCGCAGCACCGCAAGGGAGCTTTCGGCATCCGATTTCGACTTCTTGTGAGTGAAGAGCTCCGTCCCGTAGTCCGGCAGACTGTCGAAGAAGTCCAGTTTCTCCGGAATATCCGTCAGCACCTCGGTCCGCTGCTGAAGCAGCGCGGCAATGGCTTCGGCGTCACAGGCTTCGTTCTTCACTGCCTGCCGGATATAGGGGCGGGCAAGCTCGGCAAACTGCTCCGGCGGGAGAGCACGGATATACTCCGCGTTAAAATAGCGCAGCTTCTCCAGGTCGAAGATGGCAGGCGATTTTGAGATTCCCGCGATTTCAAAAATCTCCTTCAGCTCCGAGAGGCTGAAGATCTCCCGCTCGCCGCCCGGACTCCAGCCGAGCAGGGCAACATAGTTGATGACCGCAGGCGTCAGGTAGCCCTGTGCGATGAGATCCTCATAGGAGGGGTCTCCGTGGCGTTTGGACATTTTGCTGTGCTGGTCGCGCATGACCGGCGAGCAGTGTACGTACTTCGGAATCTCCCATCCGAAGCCCTCATAAAGGAGGTTGTACTTCGGTGCGGAGGAGAGGTACTCGCTTCCGCGGACCACATGGGTGATCCCCATCAGATGGTCGTCCACGACGTTGGCGAAATTATAGGTCGGCAGTCCGTCCCGCTTCATCAGCACCTGATCGTCCAGGCTTTTGTTCTCCACACGGATATCCCCGAAGATTTCGTCATGGAAAACCGTCTCTCCCTCGTGGGGAATCTTCTGGCGCACCACAAAGGGCTCACCCTCCGCCGCGCGGCGGTCCGCTTCCGCGGGACTGAGGTTCCGGCAGGGGTCGTCCGCTCTGCCGAAGTCTCCGCTGTCCTCCTCGCTCTCGGTCTTTTCGCAGAAGCAGCGGTAGGCATGGCCCCGCTCAATGAGCAGCTCCGCATACTTCCCGTACAGCGGACGGCGTTCCGTCTGGATATAGGGTGCGACGGGTCCCCCGACGTCCGGTCCTTCGTCGTGGTCCAGGCCGCATTCCTTCATGGTTTTGTAAATGACATCCACCGCGCCCTCCACCAGGCGGCCCTGGTCGGTATCCTCAATGCGCAGGATAAAAGTTCCCCCCGCATGGCGGGCGATCAGCCAGGTGTACAGGGCGGTTCTGAGGTTGCCGACATGCATGTATCCCGTGGGCGAAGGGGCAAAACGCGTACGCACCTTTCCTCTGGGAATCCGTGCTTCCATTTCTTCAAACCAGCTGCTTTCGGTTTTCTCCGGCATGCCTGTTTCCTCCTGTTTTTCTGAAAATTCCCTAACATATTATTTTACATTTTTCCTGTTGTCAAGGGAAACTTATTTTGTTACAATCAATTGAATATCACCACAAAATATGGTATGATATGCGCAATTCTGATTTATATGGAAATGGAGAATCGACGTTCATGGATCAGCAGACCGAAAACAGAAAAAAGATCATGCTCTCCGGCATTCAGCCGTCGGGAGACCTTCATCTGGGCAATTATCTGGGTGCCGTAAAGAACTGGGCCGCCCTTGCGGAAGAATTTGACTGTTTTTACTTCATGGCGGATCTCCACAGCATCACGGTCCGGCAGGTCCCGTCCGAGCTGCGCCGCCGTTCGGTTTCCCAGCTCGCGCAGTACATTGCCTGCGGGCTTGACCCGCAGAAGAACACCCTCTTCATCCAGAGCCACGTGCATGAGCACGCGGAGCTTGGCTGGATTCTCAACTGCTACACCATGTTCGGCGAGCTCAGCCGCATGACCCAGTTCAAGGACAAGAGCGCGAAAAACGCCGAAAACATCAACGGCGGGCTTTTCACCTACCCTTCACTGATGGCCGCGGATATCCTGCTGTATCAGGCGAGCTTTGTTCCGGTAGGTGAAGACCAGAAGCAGCACTGCGAGCTGACACGGGATATCGCCATCCGCTTCAACAATCTTTACGGGCCCACCTTTACCGTGCCCGAACCCTATATCCCCAAAGTCGGCGCGCGGATTATGAGTCTTTCGCAGCCCGGTTCCAAGATGTCGAAATCCGACCCGCAGGGCTGCGTGTTCCTGCTCGACCCTCCGGAGGAAATCGCGAGGAAGTTCAAGCGTGCGGTGACCGATTCCGATACGGAAAACTGCGTGCGCTACGACCCGCAGAACAAACCGGGTGTTGCCAACCTGATGAGCATCTATTCCTCCGTAACCGGTCTGAGCTTTGACCAGATCGAACGCGATTTTGCCGGCAAAGGCTACGGCGTCTTCAAGCCCGCGGTAGGCGACGCCGTGATTGAGCTTCTCCGTCCGATCCGGGAGGAGAGCAACCGGATGATCGCCGAGAAAGACTATCTGCAGTCCGTGTATACCGACGGTGCCCGCCGCGCTCAGTCCGTCGCGCGGAAGACACTGCGCAAGGTCTACAAACGCGTCGGCTTTGTCGAAAAGCCCTTCTGAGCACTGATTCCCGGCCGTTTCTGCCGGCCGATTCCATAGTCTGGAGGCTTGTTTATGCAAGCTTTAAGCTTTTCCGTCTGGAAAATCATACTGGGGCCCGCCTTTGCCTTCCTTATCAGCTTCGCCATGACGCCCCCCGTCAAGCGCTTCGCCGAGAATGTCGGCGCCATCGACATTCCCAACGAGAGGCGCATCAATGACCATCCCATCCCGCGCATGGGCGGCCTGGCGATCTTCTGCGGCTTCGTGGTCTCGGTTCTTCTGTTCGTCGATCTCAGCAAGCCTGTTATCGGCCTGGTGCTGGGTGCCGTCGTCATCGCCGTCATGGGGATGATGGATGACATCCTCACGCTGAATCCGTGGGTCAAGCTGTTCGGGCAGTTCCTGGCGGCAATTGTCGCCATCCGCTGCGGCATCGTCTTCGATGCCATCTCCAATCCCGGCTTTCTGAATGCCGGCACCACCATCGAAATCGGCTGGCTCTCCATCCCCGTCACCATTCTCTGGATCGTTCTGTGCACCAACGCGGTGAACCTGATCGACGGGCTGGACGGGCTTGCCGTTGGCGTTTCGGCTATCAGTTCCTTTTCCATGATGGTGGTTTCCTTCCTGGTTCCCATCAGCACCGGGAATGTTCCCCTTCTTCTTGCCTGCCTCACGGGGGCCTGCATCGGCTTCATGCCCTATAATCTGAACCCGGCCACCATCTTCATGGGAGATGTCGGTTCCCAGTTTCTCGGCTTCGTGCTTTCCTGCGTGTCCATCATGGGTCTGTTCAAGTTCCATGCCATTATCACCTTCCTGGTGCCGCTTCTCTCCCTGGCGATTCCCCTCGGGGACACGATCTTCGCTTTCTTCCGCAGGATTCTGCACGGGCAGAGCCCCTTCCATGCCGACCGCGGACACATCCATCACAAGCTGCTCGCCATGGGCATGAGCCAGAAGCAGGCTGTCGCGGTGCTGTACGGCGTCTCGGCGATCTTCGGCCTGGTCTCCGTGCTTCTCGCCGGACCCGGCACCGGCATCCGGATTGTCTGCATCGTGGCGGCCTTTGCGATTTCCGTTACGGTCTGGCTGTTCGTCTTCCGGAAGAACCGGAAAGCCCCTGCCGAAGGCGAGGCCTCTCCTTCCGGAGAATCCCCCGCGGAGCAGGAGCCGAAAGAATGAAAGTCGCGGTTTTTTCCGATACGCACGGCGTCACCATCCCGATGGTCCGTGCGGTCCGGAAGTTCGAGCCGGATGCCCTTGTCCATCTCGGGGATTATGACCGGGATGCCTCGGTTCTGCTGCGGGAATTTCGTGAGCTGCCGCTCTACAACGTCAGCGGAAACTGTGACTGGGAGCCTCTTGCGCCGAACGTCCGCATTGTCTCTTTCGGTCCCGTCAGGGCGTTTCTGACTCACGGCCACCTCTATCACGTGGATTACGGCCGGGTCGACAGCCTTGTCTACGCCGCGCAGGAAGCCGGAGCACAGCTCGCGCTCTTCGGTCAAACGCACATTCCCCTGCAGGAGGATCTCGGCGGCGTGAAAGTCGTCAATCCGGGCACTGCGGGGAAAGGCCGCAGCAAACCCTGGGCGATGCTCGAAATCTTTGACAACGGCGGCATCGGCGTGACCTTTCATGATCTGTAATCTGATTCGGAGGAAGAAAGCTTGGACGAACTGATTTCTGTACTGGCCGAAGAACTCGGTCAGAAGGAAGAATACGTTGAAAATGTAATCCGACTGCTCGA
>JAEEGL011280970.1_pt1 | contig 12160 bp, 7 predicted proteins | sample 9134231 | NCBI WGS metagenome assembly JAEEGL01 (sample SAMN16246548, study PRJNA631951) | gut metagenome | biome: gut microbiome; feature: rumen; material: fiber-attached | host: Bos | place: Iran: Karaj | collected 2018-10
AGGAGCGTACTGAGGCTGGTAAGAAGTACTTCTCAGTTGCTTCAGGTGGTGGTACCGGACGTACACTTCATCCCGATAACATGGCAGCAGGTCCTGCTTCCTACGGTATGACAGATACTATGGGTCGTATGCACTCAGACGCTCAGTTCGCTGGTTCTTCATCCGTTCCCGCTCACGTTGAGATGATGGGTCTTATCGGCGCTGGTAACAACCCGATGGTAGGTATGACTGTTTCTACAGCCGTTTCTATCGAAGAAGCTGCAAAGGCTGGTAAGTTTTGATATCTGAACTTAATAATGAAATTAAAATCCTCACTCCGATTGGAGTGAGGATTTTTACTTGCCCTTCACAAATTTGTAGGTCGCATTCTTAACACCGGATTGCTGAATAAAACGTCTGCTGTAATCCCCAATATATCAATAACAGCAGACCGGACATCGTTAGAAACATGGTGCTATCGGATGTTTTCGAAAAACACCATGCGAATTGAGCGCCAAAAACATGGCGTAATCTGACTTTCCGGAAAAACACCATGCGAATTGAGCGCTAAAAACATGGCGTAATCTGACTTTCCGGAAAAACACCATGCGAATTGAGCTCCAAAAGCATGGTGAAATCTGACTTCCGAAATAGCACCATGCAAAACACCTTTAAAAAGCATGGTGAAATCTGACTTTCTGGAATGACGCCATGCAAGGCACTCTTAAAAAGCATGGTGAAATTAGCATTTCCCAAAAGACGCCATGTCACACCCAACACTCCCGCACAAAAAAGCATGGCGAAATAGGCATTTCCAAAAAACACCATGTCAAAGCCCGGGCAAACTGAAAAGAGAATCCCTCTAAGCTCCCCAAAAGCGAGCCCGTCCTAAAGCCAATCCCAGGACCAACACTTCGAAATCAGCCAAAAGCGAGCCCGCCTTAAAGCCTATCCCCAGGACCAACCCTCGAAATTCCCAGTCCCCTCCTGACTGTCCTGACCATACCTCCGCAAATCACAGTCCAATTCTAAAATCTTTCAAAAGAAAGTACGAAAAGCAGCCCATTTGTGCACGCTTTGTGATACAATATAAAATGCATTAAAGTTTTGTTATTAATTCGGGGGTAATTTCATGATTTTTAAGAAAAGAATAGTAGCTGGCATTATGGCGGCATCACTTATTTTCACATCTGTACCGGGAGTAAGTGCGAGCGCAGCGACCAAGCTGACTTATAAAGATCTCTATGTTAAGACCATTACATTTGAGAAGAATGCAGTTCTGCCTACATCGGATGCTTCATCATCCGCATCATCGGCGACTACACCTGACGCATCTGGAGCAGCATCAAGCGGTGCATCAGCTCAGACAGGATTTGCGGATCCTACTAATGGAACAGGCGCAGCTTCTACAGATGTAGAGCAGCCGGAGATACAGAATGAGACCATTAAGGTTATGAATGGAATGCAGTTCGTCATTTCCACTACCAGATATGGCAAGCTTATTAACACAAAAAAGAACAGCAAGAACTTCAAGTACAAATCTTCTAATAAGAAGATTGCCAAGGTTGATAAGAATGGTAAGGTAACCACTCTTAAGACAGGTAAGTGTGATATCACAATCACCAACAAATCAGATAAAGAACAGTTCATTCTTCACCTCAACGTTGTTAAGCATGTAAAGGTTAAGAGCATCAAGCTTAATAAGACGGAGAAGAATTTCAAGAAGACAGGTAAGACCTTCACTCTTAAGGCTACGATCAAGTACACCTCCAAGAAGACCGGTGATGTTCCGGTTTGCTGGAAGTCTTCTAATACCAATGTGGCCAAGGTTGATGAGTATGGTAAGGTTAAAATTGTAGGCTATGGACTTGCGTATATTACATGCAGTGCAGGTTCCAATAAAAAATCAGCCAACTGTAAGATAAAGGTCATTGATCCCAAGAATCCCAGCAGAGGATTTGGCGGTGATGGCGAAGGTGGAACCACAGGCGGAAGACCTACCTACAACACAGGTAAGGTAGTAGATATTTCCAGTCACAACGTTGTTTCAGATTGGGAGAAGCTCAGAGAGAATGCAGATGCTGTAATCATCCGTATCGGATACAGAGGCTACGGCTCAGGCAGCATCGTTCAGGATAGCAGCTTCGCAAGCAATGTTTACAACGCTCAGCAGTACGGAATTCCTTACGCAGTATACTTCTTCACCACAGCTGTTTCAGAAGCTGAGGGACGTGAAGAGGCTGATTGGATCGCTAACAGAGTAGGCGGAATGAATCTCTGCTTCCCTGTATTTATCGATACCGAGTATTGTAACGGCGAGCACAACGGACGAAGTGATGGATTGTCACAGGGTGCAAGAACTGCAGCAGTTGGCGGTGCTTGCTCACAGCTCCAGGGAAGAGGCCTTGAGGCAGGTGTATACGGTTCCACATGGTGGCTTAATAACCGCGTAGACATGGGCAGCCTTCCTTATAATGTATGGGTTGCACAGTATGGTTCAACCTGTACATACGGCGGAGGAAAGCTCCTTTGGCAGTACACATCATCAGCTCCCGGCTATGGTGTAAAGACAGGCGGACGTGAGTGCTGCGACGTATCCTACTGGTACGACTAATAAAACCGGGCATAGCAGATAAGTCATAAAAAGCACAGTATGTGAAAAAGTTAATATGAAAATCTAAGCCTCAGGTACATCGGTGCCTGAGGCTATATTAAAGGTTAAAGGGGAATTACATGAATCAGGATTTGTTGGGGAACATTTATAACGACTTTTTTGGACCGGGATCAGGCGGTGACGGTAAGCCGCCGGTATTTGATGATCCCAATAAGGAAAAAGAGATAAAAGAGCGCGTAGAGAAGGACTTTAAAAATGAGAAGGGCAGCTCCGGTGTTAACGGACCGGAATTATCCTTTGGTGATGAAGGTAAGTCAGCACCGGATAAAAATCCGGATATACTTTCAGGGGAGAAAAAACATTATCAGGATGCTGATGAAGCCTTAAGAGAAGCAAGAGCTCTGTTTAACTCAACGCATTTTGCTAAGAACATTACTGAAGGGAATGACACAGGAGCTTTAACACCCCAGAACGACCAGACTCCCCAGTCCGGCGCACCGCAGATGCAGATGGCAACCTCAGCTCCTGTAGAGCCAAAGCCCCAGGAACCTGAGACTGACCCTATGGATGACTTAAATTCTCTTATAGGTCTTGCAACCATCAAGCATGACGTTAAAGAGCTTACAGATTTTGCCAAGGTCCAGAAGCTTCGTAAAGATGAAGGTATGAAGGCTGTGCCCGTTTCACTTCACCTTGTATTTACAGGTAATCCCGGAACAGGTAAGACCACAGTAGCAAGAATCATTTCCAGAATCTACAAGCAGATAGGCGTTCTTTCCAAGGGACAGCTTGTTGAAGTTGACAGATCAGGACTTGTTGCAGGCTACGTTGGACAGACAGCTCTTAAGACTCAGGAAAAAATCAACGAAGCTCTCGGCGGCGTTCTTTTCATAGACGAAGCTTATTCACTTTCTCAGGAGAATGACGCTTTCGGTCAGGAAGCAATTGATACGATCCTTAAAGCAATGGAGGATCACAGAGATGATCTCGTTGTAATCGTTGCCGGCTACACAGAGCCCATGGAGAAGTTCATCAACAGCAATCCCGGCTTAAAGTCCAGATTCAATAAGTACATTGAATTCCCGGATTATTCAATCGATGAGCTTGAAGCTATCTTCAACATGAACTGCAAAAAGTACGAGTACGAAGTGGAAGAGGATACAGCTAAGCACATCCGCGAGATGATCACAGCAAGGAAGCTTGAGAGAACTGAGAACTTTGCAAACGCTAGAGAAGTGCGAAATCTCTTCGAGGAGATCGTAACCAATCAGGCCAGAAGAATTGCAGAGATCGAGTCACCTACAGCAGACGACATCAGACTTATCAAATCTGAGGACCTTATGGAAAAAACAGAGGATGAGACTAAGAAAGATGAAGAACCTGCTGAGGAGACTGCAGAAAATAAAGAAGCAGCCGAAACCACTAACGAATCAGTAGAGACTGAAGTGTCAGAGGAGACAGCTGCCGATGTAGAATCTGCTTCAGAAGCAGAGGATGTACAAAACGAAGAATCCGCTTCAGACAGTTCCGAACTTGAAGACGTGCTTCCCGAGGAACTTGCCGACGATAGTGATGGTGGGTCCAAGGAGGAAGACCATCAGGACAGTGGCGATTCTGATCTTGCCACCGAATAAAATAGCGATCAATGTAACAGATCCATCAAATCCCATTCGAACAAATTTGAATGGGATTTTTTTTAGCAATCTTTCACTGATAATAACAGGAAGAGCATCATAAGGAGCTACGCCCATATCAGCATTCATGTAGAAAGACGCTGCGATTACAAAGCACAAAAGAGCAAGTGCAAATACGATTGCTCTGTAGGGCCATGTGGTAAAAATATACTCAGGTATTATCTGTTTCCAAAGCCATCCGAAGAACTGAGCAATGTATCCGATGAAAACCATGTTTGCTACAGTTCCTGGACCTATAAGATTCCTTGCATACAGGATTACAAGAATGAAAAGAACCAGATTAAGTCCAAGCTGCCATGTTCCAAGACCGATGCCAAGTCTGTTTGAAAGGGTTACGTTCATGAATGTACAGGGGTCAGTTCCAAGATCAACCTTTATAAGGAATGAGAGGAAAAATCCCATGAGGAAAACTCCAATCGACATAACCGCCAGTTTCTTTTTAAATAATGGATCCTTAGTGAATCTATCTAGTAAAGCCATAATAAACCTTCTTTCATATCTATATTCATTGCAAAAACAGAACGCTAAAATATGACCTGTTTTCTGCATGCGACCTTACTAATTTAGAGCATTTTGAAAATATTGTAAAGTATTAGTTAAAGAGTCTTAAAAAACAATTAAATCCTTCACAATAGTTATATTGAGTGCGATTTTTAGTGTATTATACAATTACAAATAATAAGGGGAATTTCGATGAATATTTATTTATGTGGCGTTAATGAAACGCTGTCAGAGGCTATAGATAATATCAATAAAAACGATAAAGAAGGCAGAACTTTTGCCTTAGACGAAGAGAAGGACAGGTGCTACGTGGGAGATGAGAAATTCAGGGAAGCGCCTGTGATAATCAATTATCACAACACTTATTATGCACCTACGTTGGTATCTGCAAATTGAGGGGGAATATGCTTAGAAACGAAGAAATAGATCAATTGACAGGGCTGCCAAATCTGTATTCATTCAGAGCTAATGCACAGAAAATGATCGATGATCCTGAGCTTAGGAAAAAGGATCTGGTAATCATTTATTTTGATGTGGAGAATTTCAAAGCCTACAATGCCAAATTCGGTTTTGAGGCAGGAGATCGCTTTTTACAGAATATGTCAAAAAGCATCAAGAAGATTTTTCAGGAGCTTTTGGTTGCAAGATTTTCAGATGACCATTTCGTTGTACTGGCCTATGCTAACTCCATAGAGGCCAGAATTAATGATGTCTACAGAAGAGTCAAGGGCTACAATCCCGATGCAGACGTACAGATGAAGGCAGGAGTCTACGAGCTTGAATACGACGACTCTGATATAAGTATGGCATGCGACAAGGCAAGGATGGCTTGTGTCAGCATTAAAAACAGCTATGATGTCATCGTTCGCGTCTATGACAAAGAGATAGGCAACAGAATAAACCTCGCTAACTACATCATTCATAACGTAAATGAAGCGATACTCAAAGGCTATATAAAGGTGTACTATCAGCCCGTCGTAAGAGTATTAAGCGGTAAAATATGCGGTTTTGAAGCTCTTGCAAGATGGATAGATCCTGAGCATGGATTTCTTATGCCCAGTGTGTTCATTCCTATTCTGGAGGATGCACATCTTATCTACAAGCTTGATGCCTTTGTGGTAAGGCAGGTCTGCGAGGATATTAAAGAGTTTACAGGGCAGGGATATAAAGCATTTCCTGTTTCTGTCAATTTTTCCCGTGCGGATTTCCATCAAAGAGATATGTACCGCGTAGTTAATGACGCGGTTACAAGTAATGATATTCCCAAAAGTCTTATTCATATCGAGATTACGGAAAGCGCTCTTGAAGATGAATCCGGCATTCTTAAGGGTACCATGGACAAATTCAGACAGGGCGGATATCAGGTCTGGATGGATGATTTTGGCAGCGGATATTCTTCATTCAATCTGCTTAAGGACTACGAATTTGATGTCCTTAAATTCGATATGAAATTCCTTCAGGATTTCGCATCAAAACCCAGAGAGACTGCGATTTGGGAAAATATAATAAATATGGCGGAAGAGATCGGCATACAGACTCTGGCTGAGGGCGTTGAGACCCTCGAAACCTGGGACTTTTTAAAGCGCGTTGGATGTGAAAAGGCGCAGGGGTATTTCTTTGGAAGACCCATGAGCAAAGAAGAGGTGGTTGATTATCTTGATGAGTACGGCGAAAAGGCATTAGGAGACAGTTCTGCGGAACCAAGATATCAGGATCTTCTAAATGATGATAATGCTATTTTGCTGGAAGAAGAAAGTAATGAAAACCTTGAAGAACAAAAGGCCAGCCTTGCTGAGGAGCTGTATATGTCCAATTCCGAGATGTATACCAAGCTTGCAGCCAAAGGTTTTGCCGCACTTTTGGAATACAACTCCTACTCTCAGTTCCAGAAGTATTCATTTTTCATAGTGGCTGATCTGACTAACGATAAGCTTTTGAATCTCCATTTAAGTAAGCAGAGGAAGATTCTTGATAAGCGCTATCGTTCAGAGGATTCCTATGAAAACATGATTGATGAGATCGTAAGAGATACGGTTATCCAGGAAGAAAAAGGAGATGTGTCCACATTCTTTAACAGGGACAGACTTATCCTGGCATATCACAGCGGAATAGCCAGCGATGACATAGAATTCCATAGAATAGCCAATGCTAAAGTGGCTCCCAGATGGACCCATACCACCTATGAGATAGTGGAGGAAGATGGAAAGCTTGTTGCTTACTTCCTGTCCTTTGATATTGATGAATATAAAAAGTCCAAGGAACTGGTAATGCAGATGGCGGAAAGAGACACCCTTACAGGTCTCTATAACAGGCATACTGCGGTTCCGCTTATCAGAAACAGACTCTACAGACGTCAAAAGGGTAAGGCAGCGATGATCATGATGGATGTAGATGAATTCAGAGATATCAATGACAGGTTTGGACATCTTGCGGGAGATGAGGTCCTAAGGAGAATAGCCGCAAGGCTTGATGAAATTTTTGGAAGAGATGGAATAGTCTGCCATATCGATCAGGATGAATTCCTGGTATTTGTGGAGGATGTGGAAGAAAGTGATCTTAAAAGCAGAATAGACAGATTCAGCGGTAATACCTTTGAAGTCAGGTTCCATAATGATCTGATTCCATTTACGGTGTCCTGCGGTTATGTAATTCATCCCGATCAGGGAAGAGGATATCACGATCTGTACAGAAAGGCCGAAACTGCACTTTGTAATGCCAAGAGTCACGGCAACGGTCTTGCTCAAAAGTATGAAGATAGTTGATGCCCAAGAGGAGCACAAAAATGTCTGGTTCAAGAAAAGAGAGCATAATAAGGCATTTTGTTTTCATAATAATGCTGGCGCTCTGTACGGTTATCACAATTAAAAACAATGTTCACATAGATAACGGCGATGATATGACGACGTTTCAGTATTTTGCTGTTTATCTTTTTAAATTCTCACCGATAATCGTATTTTCGGCACTTGAAGGTATTATTCCTTCAATAGTTTCATGTGCCATTCTTTTTCTTGCTAAGACAATGATTAATAAGGAGCTTGCTTTTACAACTGCTATCTATATAGTCGGCGGTGCTCTTACGTATTATGCGTCTATGGCAGGGATGTTTGCCAAAAAGCGCAAAGCTCTCATTATGATGTTTGTTTATATGGCTCTCTATGGAAGCGTATGGGGCGGCGTACTTGGAATATTGGCAGGCAGGGGATTTATGGAATTTCTGCCATCAAGAAGTATTTTTTATTTCCTGAATGAGTTTCCGGAAGCCTTCGTTGCTGTAGCTATCATATATATTACTTTTGGCATTGCGCCTAATAAGGTTAAGGGGTTGTTCTTCTGTGGCGTTTTCTATAGAACGGATGTGGATCCCTTTAATAAAAGAATCGCGGATATTCGCTACTCTAAGCTGAGCCGCGCGGTAACCATGACTATTTCCATACAGGCAATAGTACTTGGTATCTGCGCTGCAGTTTATGCCAACACTCTTATACCCGGTATGCAGAGAACCGCCAATGGTGCGGAGAGTCCTGAGGTCACAGCTATTATTCAGGATATAGACTGGAACAGCGTCAGCAATGCCATCATATTGGAGCAGCACGTAAGTGATATAGAAAAGGCCAGAAACCTGAATTACGGAGTGTTTGTTTTTACCGGGCAGACGCTGATTTTTGATACGAAGCTCATCATGCTGATTCTGATAGTAATTATTCCCATGAGTGTAATTGCCAATCAGTTTGCTCAAAGCAGAATCTCGCAGCCTATACAGAGGGTGGCGGATGCTGTCGGAGCCTTTTATGAGTTCGGGGCATCGAAGCTTGATGACAATCTAAACAGACTGCAAAATCTGGACATTACAACAGGGGATGAGATTGAGTACATGTACCGGACTTTCGTAAAAACGGCGGAGACCATGGTCCAGTATGTAAAAATGATCCAGGCACAAAGGACTTTGGCCGACGAGCTGAGAGCGCAGCAGATGGCCAATGAGGCAAAAACCAATTTCCTCTCCAGTATGTCCCATGAGATAAGGACGCCTATCAACGCCATGCTGGGCTTTAACGAGATGATTCTAAGGGAGAGTAAGGATCCTGAGATCACCAAGTATGCGTCTAATGTTAATAATTCCGGCAAACATCTGCTGGGGCTTGTTAATGATATTTTGGATTTCTCCAGAATAGAAGCGGGCAAGACAGAGATTATTCCTGTTGAGTATGACCTCAGTTCCATGATAAATGACCTTATAAATACCACCAAGGTAAGGATGAAGGGCAAAAATCTCGAGCTGAAAACTAATATTTCAACGGAGCTCCCGCTGATACTTATGGGCGATGAGATCAGAATAAAGCAGTGTGCAATGAACCTTCTGACCAATGCCATAAAGTATACCAATGAAGGCAGCATCACTTTTTCTGTTGATCACAGGAAGGTTGATGATGAAACAATATCCCTGAGAATCAGGGTTAAGGACACAGGAATCGGTATCAAAAAAGAGGATATGGAAAGACTCTTTGCTCCCTTTGAGAGAATCGAGGAGAGTAAAAACAGGACCATCGAGGGTACCGGCCTTGGAATGAATATCGTCAAAAAGCTTCTGGCACTGATGGATTCAAGACTTCTTGTCAGCAGCCAGTATGGCCAGGGAAGTGAGTTTTCATTCAGTGTAAAGCAGAAGGTTCTTAACTGGAATCCCATCGGTGATTTTGCAGCCACCTATGAGGAGACACTTATGGGGCAGGCTACTTACCACGAGAGCTTCCATGCACCTGATGCAAGAATACTTGTTGTTGATGATACCCTTGCCAATCTTACGGTTATCCAGGGACTGCTTAAGTCCACCCAGGTAAAAGTGGACCTTGCAGAAAGCGGCTACGAGGCTTTGGAAAAGGTTTGTGCCAATAAATACAATATTATTTTCATGGATCACAGAATGCCCAAGATGGACGGAATCGAAACTCTTCATGCCATGAATGAAATGGAAGAGAACATAAATAAGGATGTTCCTGTTTATGCTCTGACCGCCAACGTAATAAGCGGTGCCAGAGAGATGTATCTAAAGGAAGGTTTTGCCGGATACCTGCCAAAACCTGTAGATTCCGCAAGACTTGAAGATACCATAATGAAAAATCTTCCTGAAGAGCTGATCATAAGACCGGGAGAAGGCGGATTTGAAGACATCATTGTTGAGGAAGGAATCAGCAGTGAGGATATGGAAGCTATCGAGATCATGACCAAGCTTGAGGGGATTGATTTTGAAACGGGCTCCACCAATTGCGGCGGTCCTTCAGCTCTTAAGAAAGTGGCTACGGACTTCGTCCTTTCAATTGACGCTAAATCAAAATCCATCGAGGATGCATGGAAGTTTGAGGATTATGAGAATTACACCACCTATGTTCACGGACTAAAGAGCAGTGCAAGGGTAATAGGAGCAACGGAGCTTTCTAACCTGGCTGCATACCTTGAACAGTGTGGAAATAAAAAAGATATCGACGAGATAACAAGGCGCACTCCTGAACTGCTTGAGCATTACAGGGCATACAGTGAATACTTAAAGCCCCTTAACACAGCAGATGAAAATAATGAGGAAGAACTCAAAAAGCCTCTCATTGAATCCGATGAACTTAAGGGTGCACTAAAGAGTCTTAGAGAATTCGTCGAAGGTAACTATTTTGACAGTGCAGATGATGTGGTTTCCATGATGGATGACTATCGGATGCCTGATGATTTTAAGGATACTTACAAAGAGATTAAAAGACTTCTCTCTGCTGTTGACAGAGACGGTCTGTTAAAGCTATTGTAAGAAAGATGTTTGTAAGAAAAGAAGGTGTGAGTATGGATAAAAGAGTACTTCTTATTGGATCACCTAAAAGCTTTATGGTTAATGCCATAGCAAGAGGCTTACAAAACGAAGACTATGAGGTTGTGCAGTGCGAGTTTTCAGCAGGTGCGATCAATAATATAGAGGATAAGCCACAGCTCTATGTTTTATATCTTGGCGACCTGGATTATTCTGATCCGGAAATGAATGGTCTTTCGGTACTGAGATTTTTGGATGATGCCATAGACAAGGAGCATTTCTTCTTATATGAAGTCGGTAACACCGATGAGCTTGCTTACGCAGCCAATGTATTGTCTAAGATAAAGGTTACGGAGACTTATCTAAGGCCCCTTGATGTCAAGATGCTGGCAGGCGATCTTGATATGGCTGTAGAGAACTGCAGACTTGGTGAGGATCAGAAAAAGAAGATCCTGGTTGTGGATGACGACGGCACCATGCTTAGAATGATAAAAACATGGCTCTCTGTAAAGTACAGGGTTTACATGGCTAGCTCAGGTAAAATAGCCCTCACCTTCCTTCAGAACAACAAGGTGGATCTGGTGCTTTTGGATTATATGATGCCACAGATGGATGGCCCGGAGGTCCTTAAGCAGATAAGGGCCAACAGTGAAACGGCTGACATTCCGGTTATGTTCCTTACATCCAAGAGTGATAAGGAAAGTGTTATAACCGTTGCGTCACTAAGACCTGAGAAATATCTATTAAAAACGATGCCCAAGGCAAAACTTATTCGCGCAATAGACGAATTTTTCTTCGGACCCTATGCGTGAGTACAGCTTACTTTAACTAAATATATTGGAGGAGAATACGTATGATAAAAAGACTTGCAGATGGCATTAAAAGGATGCAGGCACCTATTGTGGTGGGCCTTGATCCCAAGACAGATTTTATTCCGAAAAGGATCCTTGATAAGGCTTTGGCAGAGCATGGAAACACAGCGGAAGCTGTAGCGGAGAGTTTCTTTGAATTCAATAAGGAAATAGTGGATCATATCTATGACCTTGTTCCCGCAGTGAAGCCCCAGGTAGCGATGTATGAGCAGTACGGACTTCCGGGACTTGTTGCTTATCAGAAGACCATCGATTACTGTCATGAAAAGGGCCTTCTCGTAATTGCCGATGTAAAAAGAGGCGATATCGGTTCCACATCTGAGTCATATGCCCTTGCACATCTTGGAGCATCCAAGGTTGGCGATACACTGGTTAAGGGCTTTGATGCTGATTTTGCAACGGTTAATCCCTATCTTGGTTCAGACGGTGTAAAGCCTTTTATAAATGTATGTAACGAGTTCGATAAGGGTATATTCGTACTTGTTAAGACTTCCAATCCCAGCAGCGGAGAGTTCCAGGATAAGATATGTGACGGCAAGCCTCTCTATGAGACAGTAGGCGCTCTGGTTGAAAAATGGGGTCAGGAATCCATGGACGGAGATTACAGTAATGTAGGCGCTGTTGTAGGTGCTACATATCCTGAGATGGGTAAGGTACTTAGAGATGTTATGCCCCACGCCTTCATCCTTGTTCCCGGCTACGGAGCACAGGG
>JAEEGL011754346.1_pt1 | contig 12160 bp, 13 predicted proteins | sample 9134231 | NCBI WGS metagenome assembly JAEEGL01 (sample SAMN16246548, study PRJNA631951) | gut metagenome | biome: gut microbiome; feature: rumen; material: fiber-attached | host: Bos | place: Iran: Karaj | collected 2018-10
CAACGCCCTCACCCATGTCTCGTTCGGAAGCAAGCTGAAGGATCTCGGAGACGCGTTCACCATCCAGTTCCAGGACAAGAACGGAAAGACGGTGGCCAAGGCCGAAGAGCTCCGCGGACACACCTACGAAGGTACTCAAGGGGTCCTCCGCGAGACCGGAGACACCCCTATCCCCGTCCATGTGACCGGCGTCGAACTGGACAAGTCGAGCGTCACTCTGGCCGCCGGCAAGACCCTGAAGCTGTCCGCAAAAGTCTCTCCTGACGACGCGGCCGACAAGTCCGTGTACTGGGAAACCAGCAATCCGCTGGTCGCCACCGTCGACGAAAACGGGAACGTGAGGGCCGTGGCCGCCGGCACCGTGACGATATCCGTCACCACCCATGACGAGCACATGTCCGACTACTGCACCGTGCACGTGTCTGCCGAGCCGTCGCCTACTCCCGAACCCTCCGGGTCCGACAACACCCTTCTTTACGCGGGGGTCGCTGTGGCGATAGCGATTCTGGCCGTGCTCGCATTCTTCTTCATGAGATCGCGCGGCAAGATCTGAACCTGAACGGGCGGGATCCTCCGATCCCGTCCTGAAACTATTTAGCCGGACGCCATAAATCATGGCAATTTACACCATGCATAAGTCCGGCAGTTCGCAATCTGTTTTGTAACGCCGCCTTGACGGAACACTCCGAAGCAGGATGAACGGACAATGTTCAATAGCTCTCATTTTCCAGAAATTCCTTGAGCGAACAGCAGATTATCCCGGTTCCTCATAACTACATATTTCGGGAAACTGTCCGGTATCCTGGCGAGATTTCCGGATTCTCTGCCTAAGGTCTTTTTAATCATCGATAAGCCTGCCGGCATACGGGCTGTTTTTCAATGGATCGGCGTACTCGCCGGGAACCGCTTAAGACATCGGCCAGACATCAGAAATCGAGGTATACTCTGTGTACAGGCATAAGTCCGGTAACATATTTTTGATGATTGCAGACCGCGCGGACTCCGCTTTATTGAAACAGATCGGGTGACGCTCTGCCCGTCTCTCCCGGCCATCATCTCATGACAGGCGGACAGACCAGGATCGTATCCGCAATTTGTATACCAATATGGAATCAATTAGTATATCAATATGGAATCAATTACTCTGCTGGCAAGCACTATGGCGAACATCGGGAGAGAGGACGAAACACAGGAATTCAAAGAAAGCACGGCAGAGATGAACGAAGCGATGGAAGCGATATGCGCCATGCTCAACAATTCCGGCAGAGCCCGTGTGTTCTTCGGAGTCAGAGATGACGGAACCGTGATCGGCCAGATGATCGGAAAGAACACTCTGAAGGATATCTCTAAGAGCGTTCGCGAATCCATCGAACCCCCCGTGATTGCCAAAATTAAAGTGCTGAATACATCGGATGGGAAAGAGTACATCTCGGTGGAAACCCAGGGCACTGTCCGTCCGTACTCGGTAAAAGGGAACATACTGGTCAGAACCGGCGCGGAGAACCGCAAGGCTCCGCTGTCGGAACTCAGACGGATGATACTGAGCTCGGGCGATAATCTTCTGGACACTTCCTCTTACAATCAGGAACTGACATTCAGGGAACTTTGTACCCTGCTGAGGGACAATGGTTTAGACGTTCAGGACGACGAACGCCTGAGGAAGAGCTTCGGTCTGCTGAACAGCGACGGGAGACTGAATTATCAGGCACAGCTTCTGTCCGACCAGAACGACATCCCTCTGTCAGTGGTCATGTTCCGCGGGACAGACAGATCGGACATGACTTTCAGGAAGGATTACGGCGGCCGTTCTCTGCTGACCGAGGTCAACCAGGTCCTCGACTTCGTACAGGCTCAGAACGAAGTATCCGTCCGGGTCGGTCCCGGAAGCAGGAAGGAGAGAGAACTTTTCGACGGTAATGCGTTCAGGGAGGCGTGGATCAATGCCTGCGTACATAACAACTGGATCGGCCACATTGCCCCTGCAGTCCATATATTCGACGACCGCATGGAGATCATATCCTACGGAAGCATACCGTACTGGCTGTCGCTGGAGGATTTCTTCTCCGGGAAGAGTCTTCCAGTGAATGACGCTCTGATGAGAGTCTTTGTACAGACGAGGCTGACCGAACACACAGGGCACGGCATCCCGGTGATAACCTCCGCATACGGGAAGGAGGCGTTCGATCTGACCAGCGGAACGGTTACAGTCACGCTCAGATTCCGCGGATTGCGTTCCGCAGCATCTAGACACACAGGGGAGTATCCGCTGACGGAAAGGGAGATGAGCGTACTGGATGCGATAAGGTCCAATCCGAATGCCAAACTGAACGACATCGCATACATGAGCGGCGTGAGCAGGTCATATGTGGGCAAGATCGTGATCAAACTGAAGGAGAAGGGCTTGATCGAACGCATAGGGAACCAGCGTACAGGGTACTGGAAGACCCGTCAGGCTTGAGGTAGCGGCGGCAGCGCCCTCAATCGGTCGAGGTAAGCACTATCATCATCTGCGGGAACGGGAAGTTTTTCCTTTCCCCGGACTGGAGCGTAATAAAACCTCGTTGTTCCTCCGTATTCCGTACCTTGCGCAATCGATACCTCACACCTTTGACGGCCGAGGCAATTGTACCTGACTACAAAGTATAGCAGTGGCCGCGGAGGCAGGGTTGCTTCGGATTATCCTGTAAACTGCCGGAGTACTGCTGTGGAATGGCTGTTTTTCAATGGATCGGCGGACTCGCCGGGAACCGTTCCGGGGCGGATCTGTGCAAGTCTTTTCCGGATCCGGAAATTCCCGCCGCCCGCGGAGGACGACAGGATCAATAATTGCGCGAACCCGGAGTTTACTCCCTGGAGAGCAGCATTATTACGGAGGCCGCCGCGACGATAATTCCGCCGGCAACGGACACCCATACCCCGATCTCCGGGCTGACGGATATGAAATCGAAATGGTAATATTCTTTGGCATTGACGCAGTTTACGGCGAACAATGCGGAGAAAATTACGTTCACGATACCCAGAACCGCCGCGAGAGCGGGAATTGATTTTGTTTTCAGTCTGATGCAGAGAATGCCGGCGATCACGGCAACGGCTCCGACGATGATGGCTACGTGCGGCGCGTACGAATAAGCCTGTTCGTTAAGCATGTCCGTGAGCAGATCGAAACCGGAACGGACCGTTCCGATAAAATTGAACCAGCCCATGAGAAGGCTCAGGATGATCACGACGCCTCCGGCCGTCAGCAGGAACGCCGCAAAATACCGGATGTTTGCGTTTGAATTCATTTCAGTTTCACCTTGTTCTGATCGTCCGCCGGCGGATTCCGCAGCGGAACGTGGAGAACGACATATCGTGCGTATAAAAATATAATCGGAAAATAGTTTCCGCGGACGGAAGAATCGCGTATTTCGCCGCTTTCCGGCTCTTCCTTTGATATAAACTCCCAGCAACCCCACGCACATCACGGCGATAATCACCGCCACGCCGGCGTAATACCATACGGAATCCATCATGCTTCCGGAATCGCGGGCAAGTCTTTAAGCATAACCCTCCCGGCGGACCCGGCCGGGAAACCGTTAATACCGCAGTCTGGCATACACAAACCAGTAACGGGAGATATGCTTTATGAAGAACACGACTTTGATTGCCATAATCGCGGTGATAGCGGCTGTCGTCATAGCGGCGGCCGCGTTCGCATTGGGCGGTTCCGGCGGCGACAACAAAGAAAGCCCGGACGAACCGCAGACATACACGGTGACATTCGATTCCCGCGGCGGATCCGGCGTGCCCGCCCAGACAGTCAAGGCCGGCGCCCGCGCCTCCGAGCCTGCCGCTCCGGTTCTGGATGGTAACGTATTCGAAGGATGGTACGCCTCGGCCGACGGAGGAATCAGATTCGATTTTGACAGCACTATTACGGGAAATATAACCCTGTACGCCCGCTGGGCAGAGGATTATAAACTGATCTATACCAAAAGCGATTTCGAGTCAATACAGAGCAGCGCCGGAGCCAGATACCGCCTGATGAACGACATCTCTCTCGGCGAGTGGAAAGAGCCGCTGCACACATGGTTCAGAGGGGTGCTGGACGGCAACGGGCACGAGATCTCATACAGTTTTTCCGGAACCGCATCCTGGAGCAAAGCCGTTACGGAAGCCGGAACCGGAGGATACTCCTACGGGCTGTTCGGAAATCTGGACGGTGCGGAGATACGCGATCTCAAGGTCCGCGCCAGCGTTGTGATGGATATTCCGTACAGCACGGCGGAGATCGATGCCGGGATTATAGCCGGTTCGGCTCTCGGCGGAAGCATAACCGGATGCACGGCCGACGGTACTTTCTATCTGAAATCCAGACTCTCCGCCAATTGTTTCATCTATGCCGGCGGACTGGTCGGAAAGACCGTAAAAGAGGCGCTGAGCGTCAGGGACTGTACGGTCGGAGCGTCCGTTGCGGCGAACGGGATGTCCGTTAGCATCGGCGGGGCGGTCGGATACGCGAACTCCCCGGTGAATGCTGAAGGTTTTGCCATGAGCGGCGAGGTTACCGGTCTGGGCGGAAAGATCTATGTTCCCGCCATCGGAACCGTGAGATCGGTAGCTAACGTTGGAGGAGTAATAGGATATTCCGGCGGCTCCTCGTCATCTGGCAACGCTGTCATCGCTACGGAAAACGTGAAGGTGATCAGAACTGCTCACATCGGCGACGATACATCCCATCAGAACTCCGATCCCGAGCATCACATCGGATCCATAGGAAACGGAACCATAGCCGTGAGCGGAGGATCGAACATCGATCTGAGCGGCAACCTCGGTCCGTACGACGAGACGTACAAAGGAATCAGCTGGAACAGCTGACCGGGAGAACCGGGGAAATTTCCGGTACGGAGAGGGTGCGGTGACGGGATTTCCGGACGATTCCAGGAGAGCCGGCGACGCTCTGGTTCTGTATGCAGAGAACGGCGTGTTCCTGGAGGATATAGACGGGGAGCTCCACCTGATGGACGGCAGGACGGATTAGGTGATATCATCTGAACCGCGCGGGCCGTCCACTTACCTCACGGAGGACGGGAAGCTGTGCGCGGTTGTGCGCAACGCTTTCGATGCCGGGGAGATACGCCGTACAGCCGTGGGGGGCACGGCGGTCTCGGCATCCGGCAGCGAGTACGACGCCGGGATGATGCTGAGAATGCTCGTGTCGGCGGTCCGCTGCGGTCCGGAAACTGATATATCTTATCTGGAGGGCAGGATGATCGCGGAGATCCTGAGGGAGTCGGGCGCGTTAAGCCCGGAATCCGCCGTGCCCGCGGAAGACACGGGATTCAGAAGAATTCCGCTCTCGATACTCAGGGGGTCCGGCGAGCGCGCGGTTTTCACGGAGGACGGAAGAATTTATCTGAAAATTACCGGCAACGTCCCGGAACGGAAAAGGCGATCTCCGGATCTTAATCGCTGCGGACGTCGAAGCTGATCACCTTGTTGCAGGTGATGATGACGGATTCCTGACGGAAAACCCCGCAGACGGCTCTGGCGATATCGTATACCGTCTTTCTGGGAGCGCCGATCAGAGTGATCAGCAGGCTGTTCTCGTCGACCCAGGTGCCGTCGTCGTGAAAATATCCGCCCTCCATGACCTGTACCGAGAACGGGGTGCGGAAGTCTTTGCAGATTTCCCTCAGCACCGCTTTGTATCTGTCTGTCTCGTAATGCTGCTCTCTGCTGTCTTTGTCGCGGAGCCCTACGTATATCCTCGCTTCCAGCATGATCCTCTCTCCGGAACGCCATCTTCCGGAAGGTAATAAATTCTCCGCAGACGGATAAACGCATGCGGAAAACGTTTTGCCGGCTTCTCCGGAAACCGGCAAGGGTTTCAGTCGTTTATGTCGGCTTTGGGTTTTTGAAGACCATCGATGGTTATTCCCGATTTCTGGCAGTAATCCCAGAGGGCGGCGTGGATAGCCTCCTCGGCGAGAAGAGAGCAGTGGATCTTCACTACCGGGAGGCCGTCCAGAGCTTCCATCACGGCTTTGTTGGTGATCTCCATAGCCTCCTGAACGGATTTTCCCTTCACCATTTCGGTGGCCATGCTGCTGCTGGCTACGGCCGCTCCGCATCCGAACGTTTTGAATTTGCAGTCGCGGATTATCCCGTTTTCGTCTATGTCCAGGAATATCCTCATGATGTCTCCGCACTTCGCGTTTCCCACGGTCCCTACTCCGGACGGATTCTCTATCTCTCCGACGTTTCTCGGGTTGGTGAAGTGATCGATGACCTTATCGCTGTATTCTCCGTCGTACATAATCATGCCTTCTGTTTTTTAAGGAAATCGTCGTAAAGCGGCGAAAGGGATCTCATAGTCTCCACGGTCTGCTTCAGACAGTCCGCCGCGTAGTCTATCTGCTCCATGGTTGTTTCTTCGGGAATGGTGATTCTTATGGATCCGTGGGCGATCTCGTGAGGAAGGCCGATTCCGAGAAGAACATGGGAGGGATCGAGGGATCCGGACGCGCACGCCGAGCCGGTGGATACGCAGATGCCCTTCATTCCGAGACTCATAAGCATGGATTCTCCCTCTATGAATTCGAAGCTGAAGTCCGCGTTGCTCGGGAGCCTCTTTTTTCTGTCGCCGTTGAGCCTGGAATAGGGGATCTCTTTCAGAACGCGGTCTATGAGATGATCGCGGAGCATTATCAGCCTCTTGTTGGCCGCTTCCATATTTTTGCAGGCCAGCTCCGCCGCCAGCCCCATTCCGACCACTCCCGGAACGTTGGTGGTTCCGGCTCTGCGTCCCTCTTCCTGCTCCCCGCCGTGCATGAACGGGGGAAGTTTTATCCCCTTTCTGACGAAAAGGAATCCGACGCCTTTCGGGCCTCCGAATTTATGTCCGCTCGCGCTCAGCATGTCTATATTCATCGATTTCACGTCGAGGGGTATGTGTCCGAAGGCCTGTACGGCATCGGTGTGGAAGATGATTCCCCTTTCGCGAGCCAGTTTTCCTATGGCGGCTACGGGCTGGATCGAACCTATCTCGTTGTTCGCGGTCATTACCGAGATCATGACGGTGTCTGGCCCGATTGCTTTCTCCAACTCGTCCATTTTTATGATTCCGCCGGAGTCCGTGCCGACTCTGGTCACGCGGAATCCTCTTCTCTCCAGATAATATGAAGTTTCCAGAACTGCGTGGTGCTCGATCGACGAGATTATAATATGCTTTCCTTTCTTCTCCAGCATCTCCATTCCGGAGATCAGGGCCCAGTTGTCAGACTCGGTTCCTCCGGATGTGAAGAAAATTTCCGAGGGGTCCGCGTTTATGCAGTCCGCTATCTGTTTTCTCGCTTTCTTAACGGCCGCCCGGGGGGTTCTGGACATCGCATGGATGCTCGAGGGGTTGCCGTACTCTTCCGTAAAAAACGGGATCATGGCATCCAGAACCTCTTTTCTCATCCGGGATGTCGCCGCGTTGTCTAGGTAAATATTCTGCATGTCGGTGCCTCTGAATCGGAGTCTGCCGCCGGAACTGGCCGCAGCCGGGTCTGAACGGATATCCGCGGTTCCGTATTTAGTAATTCCTATCAATTTAATAGGAATTAATAAGCGGAAAAAACCGGCCGTCCGCGGGGGCGTCGGGAGGGAAGGCCGAAGCCCAGCGCCAGATACTCCTCCCGGGAGAATCTGTGGTAAGTGAGTCTCCCGAGCTCTTCGGAGAGGCAGTAGACGTCGGTATCCAGATCCGGGGGGAAAACGAGAATCCAGTCGAAATCGATCCATTCCGATCTGACGAGCTTCGAACCGGGATATTTCTTTCCGATAAAGGCGCGGAATTCCTCCGCGGAGGCGCCGGTTTTGATCAGAGACGCTACGTCTTTCACTGTTTCCCTGACCGGAAGCGCGGCGATGCGCCGGCAGTCCTCTTCGGAGACGATGACCCTGAGGCGTCCGGGGAGCTCTTCGAGAACGATGTCCGGGAACGAGGAGGACGCTTCGCGGAACTCTCTCCCGATCGAGGAAAAATTTCCGCCGCAGGGGTAGTAGAGGGACACGCTTCCCGTGAAATCCCCTATCTTCAGGTACATCTCCTGTATCGTAGTCAGCGTTCTGGAGAACAGTTCGCTTCCGTTCATCGAAATCCCTATCAAACAAGTAGGTATATGAGCGTTGCCGTCAGAACCATTACATATCCGGGCAATGTGCGCGGTTCATGCCGGTCTGCCGGAATGCGGGGAAGAGATGAGCGATCCGAGAGCATGGAATCCGTGGCACGGTTGCAGGAAATACAGCGAGGGCTGCGCCAACTGCTATATGTACTATCTCGACGAAGCCAGAGGTGTTCCGGAGAAGTCTTCGGAGATCGCGAAAACCGGCGATTTTTACAAGCCTCTGATGAAGGACGGCAGCGGGAGGTACAGGGTTCCGGCCGGTTTCATGCTGCGGGTGAACATGACCTCGGATACCTTTCTCGAAGAGGCCGGGGAATGGCTCGGCGAGATGTGGAGGATAATCAGGCGCAGGCCGGACGTGATCTTTTACGTGCTTACGAAAAGGGCCTACAGAATCCCGCACTGTCTTCCGGAGGACTGGGGCGGGGGATACGAGAACGTTTCTCTGAACATAACCTGCGAGAGCCAGTCCGCATTCGACGAGAGGTGGCCGGTTCTGGAGAAGGTTCCCGCGAAGCACAAGGGGCTCAGCCTCTCGCCTCTTCTTACAGATATAGACATAACTCCGGCGCTGGAATCGGGGCAGATAGAGCTGGTCAGTCTCGGAGGAGAGGGATACGGCGGAACCACCCCGTGCAGGTACGAATGGATGGAGAAGATAAGCAGGGATTGCGGAGAGTACGGGGTGAATTTCGTGGCGGAATCGGTGGGTTCCGTGTTCGTGAAGAACGGATCCGTGTTCGAATCGGACTCTCCGGCGGTTCAGGCCAGATGGGCGTTCAACACCGGCCTCACGCATATCTCGGGGAAGCCGGAATACAGGCTGTACAGTCCCTACGACGGGCATCTGCTGGGGGAGGACGAGCTTATAGCTCCGGTTTTCAACAAAAACAGGTGCTTCAGGTGCTCCTGGCTTCATCTTTGCTCCGGCTGCATCGGATGCGGCGGATGCAAGGACGTCGCTCTCGCGGATATTGACGGAAACGAGGTCGCCGGCAGGAAGCAGTCGGTGAACAGGATTCTGAGATCGAGAAATATAGAGGATTATTTCCGGAATCAGCGATGCTCCGGCGGCGGCAGCCGGACCAGCCGTTCCGGCTCTCGATATCAGGCATCCTCATTCCCGGAGAAGCGCTTCCTGGCGAAGTTCGCGCAGTAAGCGATCGCCATCATCACGGCCACGCCCAGCATCACGGGGACGAACAGGTATTCGATCGACCCGAATCCGCTCATGACGCAGGTTATCGCGGTGGCTCCTCCGGGAGGATGGATGGTGCCCGTGAGCATCATCACGACTATTGCCGCGCATCCCGCTATGCCGATGCCGGCCCATTTCCAGTCATCGAAGTTTCCGGTCTGGATGAGAACGAAAGCCACCGATATTCCGATTATTGCCGAGAACAAGTGGCCGAAGAACACGTTCTTGGGCTTCGAGAAAGGAGCCTTCGGAGCTCCGTAGATCAGGACGGCGGTGGCTCCGAACGACGCTACGAGATAAGGGTTGGACAGCGTCTGGTCCAGGTATGCGAGGAAAGCCAGCGCCGCGAAGGCCGCGACAGCCGTTATGACTATAGTCGCTGTGCAGTACTTCTCGCTCGGTCTGAAAGGATTCTCCATATTAACACGCCTTCTCCGGGCCTGCAGGGATCTTCTCCCCGCAGGATGAAATCGTTTCTTCACTCGATCTTCAGGACGGCCATGTCGCCGGCCACGGTTCCGTTCGCTTTGATCCCGAAAGACTTCACGAGGACGTCCAGCACGCCGGGGGTGACGAATCCGGGGAGCCTCGGCCCGAGCATTATGTCCTTCACGCCGAGACTGAGCAGCGTCAGCAGCACGAGGACGGCCTTCTGCTCGTACCAGGATATGTTGAACGACAGCGGCAGGCCGTTTATGTCAGTGCCGAAGGCCTTCGCCAGCGCACCGGCGATGACCACCAGGGAGTAGCAGTCGTTGCATTGTCCCGCATCGATCACGCGCGGTATTCCTCCGATATCTCCGAGATCGAGCTTGTTGAACCTGTACTTGGCGCATCCCGCCGTCAGGATGACGGTGTCCCCGGGAAGGCTCTGAGCGAACTCGGTATAGTACGTTCTCTCCTTCTCGCGCCCGTCGCATCCAGCCATGACGACGAACCTCTTTATTGCTCCGGTCCTGACCGCATCGACGATTTTATCCGCCAGTGCGAGCACCTGGGAGTGCCCGAAGCCTATCGTCAGAGAGACATCGTCGATCTGGGAAGGCGGAGGGCAGCTCCTGGCCATGGCTATGACTTCGGAGAAGTCCTTCTTCCCGTCCTTCGGACCGATGTGCTTCACTCCTTCCACGCCGGCGGTTCCGGTGGTGAAGAGCCTCTCCCTGTAGGAGTCCTTCGGGATAAGGACGCAGTTGGTGGTCGCGACGACGGGCCCGTTGAAGGATTCGAACTCTTCCTTCTGCTTGTACCAGGCGCCTCCGTAGTTTCCGGCGAGGTTTTTGTACTTCTTGAACGCAGGATAGGAGCTGGCCGTCAGCATCTCTCCGTGCGTGTACACGTCGATGCCGGTGCCCTGAGTCTGCTCCAGAATGAATTCCAGATCTTTCAGGTCGTGTCCGGTGACGAGGATCCCGGGATTCTTGCCCGCGCCGGTTCTTACCTGAGTGATCTCCGGGACGCCGTATTTTCCGGTGTTGGATTCGTCCAGCAGAGCCAGGCAGGCCGCTCCGGTCTTCCCGCATTCCATATTGAGGGCGATAAGCTCATCGGCGGTCTTGTCTTCGGCAAGGGAGGCCATGCCTCTTCTTATGAATTCCATGACGGCCTCGTCCTTTGCGCCGAGGATGCGCGCATGGTGATAATATGCGGCCATCCCTTTCAGCCCGTACAGCAGGAGCTCCTTGAGCGACCTGAGGTCTTCGTTTCTGTCGAGGGAGAGGACGTCTTTGCATCTGATTTCTGCGTCCTTCCCGATGAGCTTCTTCGCTTTCCCAGTCTGGCCGTCTACGGCCTTTTTGTCGAAATTGGTGTTGCTGAGGGTCATGAAAAGGCCGTCGACCATGATCTCATCGGCGTCTTCTCCCTTTATTCCGCAGGCAGCAAGCTCTATGAGGGTCCCTAAAAGAATATCCTGGCTCCCGGCGAGTTCCCCGGTCTTTCCGCAGACCCCTCTCTTCACACAGCCTGTTCCCGCAATCGTCTCTTCGCACTGTCTGCATAGCATTTTGATCGTCTTCCCGCCTAGCGGCAGGTTTCTAAAAGATACCATGTTATAAATACCGCCACTTTCTGCTTGGAAACCATGGACAAGATGTGCACCGTTTACAAGACAATGGACTACCTTTCGAAGAGATGGACCGTCCTGATACTGCACGAGATGAGCAAAGGGCCGGAGTGGAAGAGATTCTCGGAGATAGAAAGGTCCATGAAAGAGGTGACAGCCAAGGTTCTTACCGAGCGCCTCAGGGAGCTGGAGGCGGAAGGGCTGGTCGAGAGGAGAGTGGACACGTCCTGCGTGCCGATGAAGAGCGAGTACCGCCTCACAGAAGCGAGCAGGGAACTCATGGGGGTTGTCCGCGAACTCAAGATGTGGGCTCTGAAATGGAAGATCGACAACCCTGTATGCGCCAACACCCATTGCAGGCTGTGCACCCTCTGACGGGCGTGTTGCCGCGGAAGGGGCGCGCGTATAATGCCTTAATCCGCGGTTTTTAAGGTTACACCTGGCCCGGTACGGCCGTGCCGGATCCGGGAGCGTCAGAATTTCCGGGACTTTTTAAGTCATATTATTAAATCAATTACGGCATGACGCATCATGACCCGCGATCGCTATTTCGATGACCTTCTGTCAGATTATACGGACAAAAGCCCGTTTCCTCTGGATCCGGACTGCGGGGGCCGGCCGGGGGTCGCGGAAAGCACTCTCAGGCTGTCCGAACTCGCCGCCCGTTTCTCCTGCCCGGTTTCCGCGGCGGCGGCAGCGGTGTTCGCGTATGCGGTCTCCCGTTTCACGTGCAGCCGGGACGTC
>JAEEGL012418054.1_pt1 | contig 12160 bp, 12 predicted proteins | sample 9134231 | NCBI WGS metagenome assembly JAEEGL01 (sample SAMN16246548, study PRJNA631951) | gut metagenome | biome: gut microbiome; feature: rumen; material: fiber-attached | host: Bos | place: Iran: Karaj | collected 2018-10
ATGTCCACCCCGATGAAGTTCATCTCAGGATAGAGTTTAGCAAGCCCAACGGTATATTCACCCTTTCCACATCCAAGTTCAAGCACAATGGGGTTTGCGTTTTTGAAATACATTTCACGCCAACGGCCCTTCATCTCGAACGGAATGTCCGAAATAACACCATAAGGATATTGAAACACATTCTCATAACGTTCCATATCGGCAAACTTCGCCAGCTTTCCTTTTCCCATATTATTCTTATTTTGAGCGCAAAGGTACGAAATAATTCTTAATTCTTAATTCTTAATTCTCAAATTATTCATACCTTTGCAAGTATGAAACAGAAACTGCTCTTTATCTGCCTTGGCAATATCTGCCGTTCTCCGGCTGCAGAAGGCGTTATGCGTCATTTATTGGAAACATACAGAATAGAACATCTCTTCGAGATTGATTCTGCCGGCATCGGTTCCTGGCATACAGGTAACCTTCCTGATAGACGCATGCGCCAATGCGGAGCCAGAAGAGGTTATCTTTTCAATCATCGTGCCCGACAAATCAGAGACTACGACTTTGAACACTTCGATTATATCATCGGGATGGATCATGAAAACATGGCTACATTACAACGTATGAAAAACAGCCAGCCTACATCTAAAGCCCGTCTCCTATGTCTGGCTGATTATTTGAAAAAACATAAGGGCCAGGAAACTGTTCCCGACCCTTATTATGGTTCTCAGAGAGACTTCGAGTTTGCACTCGATTTGATAGAGGATGCTTGTATGGGCTTACTTCATAAGTTGGTGCCCACACTCTGACAGCTATCCTATTCTGTGATTTCTTCCTTGATTTCGGAAGCAGTCTCAGCGGCAGCTTCCTTCACTTCCTCGACCTTCTCAACAGCGGCTTCTGCTACATCAGCAGCGGCTTCCTTTACTTCACAACAAGCCTCTTTGACTTCTTCCACTTTCTCAGCGGCTGCTTCCTTTACTTCAGCAGCAGCCTCCTTTACTTCTTCCACTTTCTCGGTGGCTTCTTCCTTTACTTCGCAACAAGCCTCCTTGACTTCTTCCACTTTCTCGGCGGCTTCTTCCTTTACTTCGCAACAAGCCTCCTTGACTTCTTCCACTTTCTCAGCGGCTTCTTCCTTTACTTCAGCAGCAGCCTCCTTGACTTCTTCTACTTTCTCAGCAGCTTCTTCCTCTACTTCAGCAGCAGCCTCCTTGACTTCTTCTGCCTTTTCGGAAGCAGCTTTCTTCATCTCATCAATCTTATCGCCGACAGCCTCTGTAAGATTATTAAATTTCTCCTTGGCTGCTTTGATGTCGTCACCATATTTCTCATTGATAGCATCTACTGCACCATCTAACTTCTCACCAACAGTATCGGCCATTTCACTTATTTTTTCTTTGGCTGCTTTAATGTCATCACCATACTTCTCATTTATAGCATCTTTGGCCTCTTCGAACTTGTCACCTACAGTATCCGCTATTTCGCTGATTTTGTCCTTGGCAGCTTTGATGTCATCACCATACTTCTCGTTAATGGCGTCCTTGGCATCATCTATCTTTTCGCCCAAGTCCTTAGCTACGTCACTAACCTTGTCAAGAGCCTCATCAGCCAATTTGCCAAGTTCTTCCTTGTTGCCACCTTTGATGGCGTTAATTAATTTACTGAAAAATCCCATAATCTTAAAATTTAAAGAGTTAATAAATTGTCATAATTTGCCCCAAAAGTAAATAAAAATTCCGAAACCTCCAAACATTCTGTCACTTTTTTTGCACTTATAAAACGCTTATGCTGGAAAAACGGAATACTTCTCAAATGGATTTCGTCAATTCTTCTTTAAGCATCATTCCGTCCTTAAAAAAAACGCATTTGCGACAAATTTTGAGGGGTATATGGGAAATTGTCACATCTAAGTGGGTATTGTCGCAACAAAACAGTGGAAAAAAGATGGAAAAAGTTGGAATGTAATGTAACCCATCCTATATTTGCAATGTCAAAACGACAAAACATCAGAATTAACAAACATAGTATTAACATTAAAAATAGAAGATTATGAAGACTCATAAATTTTTTGCGAATAGTAAGAAGGCAATGGCATCCTTATTCCTGGTAGGACTAGTAGTAATGGCATATTGGTGCTTCAATAATGAAGACTATTACCAAGATACGTATTTCACCCATGGCACGGACAGTCATACAGCCATGATGAGCAGCACGAACAGTTCGTCATACAACGCTGACATGAAACAGCTGAAGGAAATCAATGAGAAGATTGCCAAGTTGGAACAGGAAAAAGACAATATGTACAAGAAACTAGAAAAAGCCAAGGCTCACCGGAACAAGAATTACGGCATGGTGGCGGGTCTTTACTCCCAACCGTCTATGGAGGTGGCTGAGATCTCCAATCTCGAAGGCGGAATTGCCAAAATCGATTATAAGATCGGGAACCTTAAAATGCAGGAGAAAAACATCGCCGAAAAAGATGGCACAGACGTTCAGAACCTGGCTTTCATAAAATAAACATTTGAAATATTGAAAAGAGGAAGAAGTTAAATGCTTCTTCCTCTTTTCAATATTAACACCTTGCTGCGATATAGTTACTCTACAGTGGCAGATTCTACCTTGCCCTCATACTCCTTCTTGAGATCCTCATAATAATGTGCTATCGTAGTCTGCAAATAGGGTTCCACGAGAAGCATACCGATACCAAAAGTAAACATGCTGAGGATTACCCAGCCGATGAAACTGAGTTCCAAAAGGAAAAGTTCCATTTTATGTCCGTGCATCATAGCCATCGACTTCTCAATGGCGGCATTGTTAGAAAGCTCAGGGTCATCCTTCAAAATATAACAAGTCATACTATAAGAGAGGGCCTTGATAATGCCAGGGATTATGAGAAGTAAAGTCCAAAGGAAAATATAAACATACATGAGCAAATTGGTCGTGAAGATACGCTGCCAATTGCCCGTATAGCCGTCAAAGAGACGGGCATAATCTGTATTTTCCCTACGGATAAGACGGAGAAAATAAACTGCAAATCCCCATAACAAAGGTATGCAGAGAATAGTCCACAGACTGCTGAGTGCCGAACCTGTATACTCCCCGAAGGGGAAACTTACAGTAGAACTACCAGCAAGAACGATTACGCAATAAATAATAGTGGCAATAACGCCCTTGTCCCAATTGCCTTTTAGCGAGGCAAGGGCACGATCTTTGTAAACACTGGATTTCTCCATAAACTTGTGATTATTTAATTTAGTCAATAACTACTGTTGTCCAGCCGTGCTTGTCCTCTATAGTTCCATACTGAATGCCACGCAACGTGTCATAGAGTTTCTTCGACATCTCACCCGGCTTTCCATCCTCAGAGAATACATAGCTCTTGCCTGTCTCCAAATCATCAATCTTAGAAATAGGTGAAATCACGGCAGCTGTTCCACAGGCTCCTGCCTCTTCAAACGTAGCAAGTTCTTCCTCTGGAATAGGACGACGCTCCACTTTCATGCCCAGGTCTTCAGCTACTTGCATCAGACTCTTGTTAGTAATAGAAGGCAGAATACTCGTTGACTTTGGCGTCACATAGGTATTGTCTTTAATGCCAAAGAAGTTAGCAGCACCACATTCGTCGATGTATTTCTTTTCCTTGGCATCGAGATAGAACTCACAAGCATAGCCCAGATCGTGAGCCTTCTTATTGGCCAAAAGGGAAGCAGCATAGTTACCACCCACCTTATAAATACCAGTGCCGAGAGGAGCTGAACGGTCATGATCACGGATAATGACATAAGGATTGGTGGCAAAACCGCCCTTGAAATAAGGGCCTACAGGAGTTACAAAGATGAGGAAACAATATTCTGAAGCGGGATGCACGCCCACCTGCGCACTGGTTCCGATGAGCAGCGGACGAATGTAAAGAGTTGCTCCACTTTCATAAGTTGGAATCCACTCTTGATTCAGACGAACCACCTTCTTCACCATTTCGCAGAACATTTCAGTTGGAAGTTCTGGCATCAGAATTCCACGGCAAGTGCTCTGCAGACGGGCTGCGTTCTCCTCCATACGAAACACACGCACCTTGCCATCAGGGCATCGGTAAGCCTTAAGACCCTCAAAAGCTTCCTGTCCATAATGCAGACAGGTAGCAGCCATGTGAAGTTTCAGATACTCATCGGAGCAAACTTCAATCTCACCCCATTTACCATCGCGATAATAGCATCGCACATTGTAATCCGTCTGACGGTAACCGAAAGACAGACTTGCCCAATCGATATTTTTCATTTCGCTTAATATATTTAGTTTTGAAATTCAATTCTGATTGCAAAAGTATATAAAACATAGCATATTTGCAACATTTTTGTGTAGAAATTTACGAACTACTGACAGATCCCACAAATAATGCTTTCCTAAAACACGAGTCAAAATGTTGAAAAAAACTATAAAGTTAAAAAGAAAAGAATATCCAAAAAAAGACATCTGCATATTTAACACTTTAAACAATACAACTAGCGCTCTACTGTTAAAAAATATAAATATTGTTGATAGAATTACCTTTTAAACAGCTATTTGTATTAACTTTGCTACAATATATGCACATGGTGCAACTACTAAACATCTATTGATTATGAACGACGCGGTTCTGGCGGCTTTACTGAATCTCTTTGCACTCATCAGCGCAAGGAACAAATCCCCTTTGGACAAATGCGTCAAAATCATAGATAACTATTTAGGAGCAGATATAGGACTCCGAAACAAACGACCTTACATCGACCTTTTCACAGACTTCGTAGATTTGCACGAAATGCAGTCAGAAGCTGACGATGAAGTCTCCATAACTCCTGTCTGTGAAGGATTGAAGAGCAAACTTGAAGGAAAGGATTTGATGCCGGTTATCCTCCGGCTTTTGGAATTCTACAGAGAAACTACAGATCATTTCAACCGCAATAACGAACTAATTATCAAAATTGCGAAGCAACTGAATACGGAAGAGTCCTTATACCAGCAATTCTGCGATTTCGTGGAATGCAAGCCGTCAGAAACCGTACGCATTCAGACTCATCCTGGTTATGATGGATACTTTTGCACATTATGGCTAGAAAAAGATCGCGTAATGGTCTTTTGCTATTATGGAAATGACCAAGTACTGCTTGAGGACATACCTTTGAGGGCGGGTGAGTTTGAAATATGGCACCGAAGTGGCGTACTGAAAAACCATAAGGGTGCCCCAATCTATCGAGCCACGATGTTGCGAGTTTATCAGGACACGCAAAAACAAGAAACAATATCTTTCTGCGGTCGCGACATCAACTTCAAGTTCCCAAACAGCGACAATGGTATGCACAATTTCAGTTTCAACCTTCACAGCGGAGAACTGGTTGCTATCATGGGAGGCAGTGGCACAGGTAAGACCACGTTACTTTCGCTCCTCAACGGAACATTGGAACCGCAACAAGGCAGTATTACCCTCAATGGACACGACACCCATAATGAAGCTGTACAAAGACTGATTGGCTTTGTGCCACAAGATGACTTACTCGTTGAGGAACTCACGGTGTATCAGAATCTCTACTACACTGCTCGACTCTGCTTTGACGGAATGAGCGAGGAAGAAATCAAGCAGCGTGTGATAACAGTTCTGAATAGCCTGGAGATGGAATCCATCAAAGACTTAAAAGTGGGATCACCGCTTAATAAGACCATATCAGGCGGACAGCGTAAGCGTCTGAACATTGCCCTTGAACTTATCAGAGAGCCAACTGTTTTGATGCTTGATGAACCTACTTCCGGCCTGTCTTCTGCTGACACAGAACACGTGATGGGACTGCTTAAACAGCAGACCTACAAAGGGCGGCTTGTCATCGTGATTATCCATCAGCCATCCAGTAGTGTCTATAAACTTTTCAGTCGTCTTTGGCTGCTTGACAAAGGAGGCTATCCAGTCTTTGACGGAAATCCTATTGAAGCCATTACCCATTTCAAGAAAGCAGCCAATTATGCTGATGCCGAGACAAGTACTTGTCCTTTATGTGGAAATATAAGTCCTGAACTACTGCTCAATATCATTGACGAAAAAACTATCGACAGTACTGGAAAAATAAGTTCCTTGCGCAAAAAGAGTCCTAAGGACTGGCACGAAATGTATCTGAAGCAGCGTGGAACGATGGAGAACGTTGACACCAGTGACATTCCCCACTCCGACCAAAACCAGCCAGACAAGATACGCCAATTCCTAATTCAGTTGGAGCGCAATGTTAAAACTAAAATTACTAACAAACAGTACCTGCTTATCACACTGCTCTCGGCACCACTATTGGCCATCATCTGTTCATGGCTCACACGCTATGCTCCAGAATCAGGCTACACGATCATGGACAATAAGAACTTTGTCTCGTTCTTATTTATGGCTGTCATCGTGAGTATATTTACGGGTATGAGTGGTTCTGCTGAGGAAATTATTCGTGACCGTTCGCTACTGAAGCGCGAGAAGTTCCTCCACCTGTCATACAGCAGCTACATCTCTTCGAAGGTTGTGCTGATGGCCGTTGTATCACTCATCCAGACATTCCTTTTTGTTCTTTTGGGACAAGCCATAATGGGTTATCATGACCTCTTCTTGAAATGGTGGCTTATCCTTTTTGTTACATCATTTGTTGCCAACCTCATCGGTCTGCTGTTGTCGCAATGCCTCAACACCGTAGTGGCAATCTACATAACTATTCCAATTCTACTCATTCCCCAGATTCTGCTCTGTGGACTCGTAGTGGATTTCAGTGACCTCAACAGCAAGAGCACAACTAACAATGTGCCTCTCATCGGTGATGTGATACCTTCAAGATGGGCTTTCGAAGCATTGGCCGCGACCACTTTCACTGACAACGAATACGAAGCACCTCTCTTCAAATATCATCAGCGCCAGTATCAGGACGAATATACACAGGCATCATTCCTTTACGAACTTGATTCTCAGTTAGAAACTCTTCATGACGAGATTGAGAACGGAAAGCCTCAAGATCCCAAGCACATGGCAATAATCAAGTCTGAACTGCCACGTCTGACTCAATTCTGCGAAGCTGAGCCTTACCAAGGCAACTATGACTACCAATCATTAAAAACCTACATGAAGAAATGCGACAAGATAATTAGTAAGCGCAGCAATCAGGCAACCCTCGATGCAGATAAAATAGTAACAGACCGTATTAAAGAAATAGGTCGAGATAAATATCGCAAGATACGGACAGACCATTATAACCTTAAGTTGGAAAGCGTTGTTATCAACGACATGGCACCTGCCCCTTACGAAGTCATTAAAAACAAAATCGTAGCCCGGATGGGACAAATTTATCTGGCTCCTGTCACTCGTGACGGACGTGCTCCATTCTACTCATCTTACAAACAGCTGGGGAATTTACCCATCAAGACACTTTGGTTTAATTTATCGGTTTTGTTAATCATGGCTATCGTTTTAGGCACTCTCATATATACTGATTTCCTAGGCCGTTACATCAGAAAAAAATAATATAGAAAAGATATAAATTATAGTATTAACCAAAATTTTTGAACAATGAAGAAAATCTCATTAGTAATCGCATTTGCAGCAGCAATCGTGCTTGCAGGATGCAATGGTAACAAACAAACCAAGAATGGCAGTGAAACTGATTCTACAGACGTTTTCGTAGAACAGCAGATCAAGGCTGGCATGAATATGCATCTTGACAGTCTTACCGAACTCTGGCTCCGCCTGAAGCCGTCTTCTTTCTATTCCACAACGCAAGACGGTAAGATCATACTCTCTCAAGATGAAAAGAAGGTCAAGCCAGAATATCTTTTTAATCCTGAGGAGCTAGCCTCAAAATTGGAGACCATGTCTTACAAATATCGTGCTTTAGCCGTTTATGCGGTTGACAAGGAGGTAGCTAAACTCTATGACATGAAAGACGTTTATACTCCAGCCATCAAGAAGTTGGCTGCTGAACTCAATGACCCATCTCTGAAATTCATTGATGAAAATTCAGAAAAGATGGAATACACAGAACTCAACAGCCAAGCTTATAAAATTGCAGAGGAGAATGGCCGCGCCAACCGTTACTGGGAAGTTGCTGCATCTTCTATCATTGAGCAGATATATCTGATTGCTAATAATCAGGACAAGTTCCTCGCCAACTTCACTGACAAGGATGCTGAAGACATGACTTATCGCACAATCTTGCTGTGTGAGTCTTTCCAGGATCTCGCTGAATACCATCCTGATCTTGCTAACCTCAACAATGTGATTCTCCCCCTTGAGAAGCTGGATGCTCTCACCGTTGATAAGCTCCGTGAGCAACTCACCGAACTTAAGGCTGACATCGAGAAATCTCGTGCACAGCTTTTTGAATAATCTCTTGACAAACAGAAACAATAAAGCCTCCTGAAGATTTGCAGGAGGCTTTATTGTTTTTTGATGAAAATCTTTTATTTCCCCTCTTTGAGAAGCTTTTGAATTTCCTCGTCTGTTTTGGTTAACTTATCACGACACAATTTGATAAGTTCCTGAGCATGCTTCAATTGCTCGGACATCTGGTCAATATCCAGTTCGTCATTTTCCATTTTGCGCACAATTTCCTGTAGCTGGCGCATTGCTTCTTCGTATTTCATATTGTCAAATTTTAATGTCTAACTATTGAACGGACGGTACCTTTTGCTAAACGCGTCTCCAGTTCATCTCCAGTCTTCATGAGTGAACCATCCTTCACGACCTTACCATTGGCAAATGTAATGCTATATCCCCTTTGAAGTAATAATTCAGGATTCAGTGCCTCCACTTTCTCTTTCAACAACTCTAGCAGATGGCCCTCACGGAGAATTTTACGTTCCAAAACAGGTTGTATGTCATGGGAGACAATGTCTAACAAATGATGCTCCTCTTGCAATCGACTACTAATGGATAGCAAAAGATTGTTTTGAAGCCTATCGATACACGCTTCCTGCCGGGTTTTGACCAGTGAGAAAAGTGAGGGAATTTGCTGTGAATAATGCAAAAGCTGTATTTTTTGTACATCCATCTGCTGCCTGACTTTCGATGATATACGCTGTTCTGCATCCTCAATGAGGTCGAGTACAACTTTCAAATGATTGATAAGAAAAGCTGCTGCTGCAGTCGGTGTCTTCACTCGTGTATGGCTCACCATATCCAGCACACTCTCATCCCGCTCGTGACCGATACCAGTGATGATAGGTATGGGGAAATTAGCAACATTTTCTGCTAAAGCCAATGTATCAAAGCCAGAAAGGTCGCTGGTAGCACCACCGCCACGGATAATAACCACGCAATCGAACTTTTCATTATTCTTAAAGCCTTGATGCATTTTATAAATCTTTTCCAATGCTAAAATAACACTTTGCTCCACCCCTTCACCTTGCATAGTAGCAGGAAAAAGTTGTGTATGGAAGCGAAAATCGTATTCATTGTTCTCCAACTGATTTACAAAATCACCGTATCCAGCAGCATTTGCACTAGAAATAACAGCCACTCGCTGACAAAACATTGGAAGTTGAAGTTCTTTTTGAAGTTCGAAGACACCTTCTTCTTTCAACAGACGAATAATCTTCTGACGCTTTCGGGCCATGTCACCCATCGTGTAAGTGGGGTCGATATCAGTGACTATCCAAGAAAAGCCATAGCTTTCATGAAATTGTGCAAAAACTTTCAGCATGACCTTCATGCCTGCATGAATCTGCTGCCCTGTAATGCGCATAAAATGAGGCTTTACCAACTGCCAAGTATTGGCCCAACACTTAGCTGACGCCTTAGCTACAGGCGTATTGGAGCCCTCTTCTTTTTGGATGAGTTCCATATAGCAATGACCACGTACCTCCCGGGCTTCGGAAAGCTCCGCTTCCACCCAGTATTCATCGGGCATCTCAAGAGCCAGCGTTTCCCGAACTAATGTATTCAGTTCAAATAATGTCAATGTGTTCCTCATCTATTTATTCCCATTTACAGACTTCTCTTTTTCCAGAATCTTCGCAAAGTCAGGAATGCCATACCCATAGATATTATCGGGCCACTGATAACGGTCACCACTCTGACGAACCAATTCTATAAGTTCACATGCCGTTTTATCCGGAAGAGCTTGCCACAAACAAGCAACAGCTCCAGCTATCAAAGGAGATGCAAACGAAGTTCCATTCTGCTGTGCAATCTCACCGTCCGCATTAATAACGCTACAATAGCCACCCAATGCCATCACATCCGGCTTTACACGACCATCTGCTGTCGGCCCGACACTACTAAATACGGTATTAATGCCATCACTTGTAACTGCGCCAACAGTCAGAACGTCCTCAGCATCAGCTGGTATTGTTATCTTCTTCCACGAATCATCACCAGAATTACCCGCACTACATACCAATACAATACCTTTCTGTGCCAACATCGAAGCCATACGCGAAATCATCATAGAATGCCCGTCCAATTGGCGGTAAGGGTATTTCTGCTCGTCATCATCGTATTCAGAATATCCTAATGAGGAATTGATGACATCAACACCCACACTATCGGCAAATTCAGCTGCAGCAGCCCAAAAGTCTTCTTCTGAGCGACTCTCAGTCTGTGTCTGCTCACATCTCAACAACCAATACTCTGCTTCAGGAGCAGAACCCTCAAACAGATTCTTTTCATTGACAGCCATTACCGAAAGAACTTTCATGCCATGACTGTGTTCGCGATAGATGTTATGTGACGGAGGAAAGACGAAGTCACGTTCACCTATTTTATTTATTCGCTTCAGAGCAGGGATATGATCAGCATATTGGAATCCCCCATCAAGTACAGCAACCATCATACCTCTTCCCCGAAAGCCTGCCTGATGGAGTTGGTCAAGATGTATTTGATGCAATTGTAGAGCTGTCGCATCATCAGTACCATCCAATTCAGGAAACGCGACAGTCCGACGCGGACATTCAAATTCTTTCAGCGAATCTGGTTCAATATAAACCAACTCGATATTACGAACAAATGACAAATCACCTAGTGATTTCAAAAGAGCAAGACTATCACCAAAGACCAATACGGAATTGTTCCATTTGCTTTGGGATACTATCTTGACACCTCGAGCTGCTATTTTATCAAGATACAATTTCGAAAGAGGAAGATCCGTAGAATCTAGTTGGAGACGCTGCCGTATACGTCGTTCGATAGCCCGTTGTGAGAGGAAAGCCTCGGGCATTTGAAGGGAATAGCCACAACCTTGTTTGTCAAGCAGTGAAACCCTCATCATATAATTACGGGCAAGAATAATGCAGGGGGACATACTTAACAGGACAACAAACAAGGCAAAAATCCTTATAGGCGGCCAAATTTTTCCTTTAACGGTCATAGTTATCATGATTCTTTAATTGGCCACAAAGATACAAAGTTTTTGTTACTTTGAATGAAGAATTAAGAATTATTTCGCTACTTTGAACAAGTTGCTCCATCTGTGTGATAAAAAAGAACGTGTTCTTTTTGATTTGCGCTCAATTTTCAGTAACTTTGCACCCAAATATACAAAGAGAACTGAATGGACAACAAACAAGCGACACTTGAACTGGGTACGAAACCAGTGGGTCGGTTGCTGATGCAATATGCGCTGCCAGCTATGGTAGCCATGACAGCCTCAAGCCTCTACAACATCATTGACCGAGCCTTCATCGGACAAGTTGTAGGACCTGAAGCTATTGCAGGACTTGGCATCACTTTTCCGCTAATGAACTTGAGTGGTGCTTTCGGAGCAGCTGTAGGTGTTGGCGCTTCTACTTGTATTTCAGTGAGACTTGGACAAAAGGACTATGAAGCAGCTGAACACTTGTTGGGTAACACCGTAACACTCAACCTTATCGTGGGTCTGTTATTTATGGCAGTATGCTTCCTCTTCCTTGACCCCATCTTACTTTTCTTTGGAGCCAGCAATGTAACACTTCCTTATGCCCGTGAGTTTATGGAAGTAATCCTCGCCGGTAACATAATCACCCATATGTATTTCGGTATGAATGCTGTTTTACGAGCCGCAGGAAAACCACGACAAGCCATGTATGCTGTGCTTTTCACAGTGGGAATGAACATTGCCCTGATTATTGCCTTCGTGTGGTGGTTCCGATGGGGAATCCGCGGCGCAGCACTGGCAACAGTCACTTCGCAGTCGATGGCATTATGCTGGCA
>JAEEGL014383894.1_pt1 | contig 12160 bp, 11 predicted proteins | sample 9134231 | NCBI WGS metagenome assembly JAEEGL01 (sample SAMN16246548, study PRJNA631951) | gut metagenome | biome: gut microbiome; feature: rumen; material: fiber-attached | host: Bos | place: Iran: Karaj | collected 2018-10
AACTCTGCAAAGAGAATAAGATCGACGTGATCCTCGCGGTCGGCGGCGGCAGCACCATCGACTGCTGCAAGGCGATCGCGGCGGGCGTCTACTACGACGGGGATCTGTGGGAGATGGTGGCGAGCCGCCACGGTCTACTCAAAGCCCTGCCCCTGGTGGATATCCTGACGCTGGCGGCGACCGGCTCGGAATTCGATGCCGGCGGGGTGATCTCCAACCTCGAGATCAACCAAAAACTCGGCAACGTCTACACCTATCCCGCCGTCTCGATCTGCGATCCGACTTACACCTACTCGGTCTCGGCGTACCAGACCGCGGCGGGCACGGCGGATATCATGTCGCACGTCTTCGAGGGGTACTTCTCGCGCACGCCCGACAGTTCGCTCTCCGACTATATTGCCGAGGGGATCCTCAAAACCGCGATCCAATACCTGCCGGTCGCGCTTGCCAAACCCGACAACTACGAAGCGCGCGCCAACCTGATGATGATCGCGTCGGTCGCCTGCTCGGGTATTCCCGAATACGGGAAGCAGGGGACGGGCTGGCCCTGCCACTCGATGGAACACGAACTTTCGGCGTTCTACGATATCACCCACGGCGTCGGGCTCGCGATCCTCACCCCCCGCTGGATGCGCTTCATTCTGAAAAAGGATCCGTCCTGCGCCTGGCGCTTCGTGCGCTTCGCAAAGAATGTCTGGGGGCTTTCCGGCGACGACGAAACGCTCGCGGAAGCCGGGATCGCCGCGCTCGAAAACTTCTTCCGAGAAGCGAAGATCCCGATGACGCTCTCGGAACTCGGTATCGGAACCGAACACTTCGCCGAAATGGCGGCGCACGCGAACCGCGGCGGGTATCTGAAGAACGCGTTCGTTCCGCTGACGACGGAGGATATCGAGGAGATTTACAGGCGGTGCCTGTAAATCTCCAATGAATTGCGCCGCCCCCACGGGGTTCCCGCCGAATCGCGGACGCGATTCGCGGGGAATGGGCCGGGCGCATGAATTGCCTGTCGGCATGAATTGACCTTCGGTCATGAATTGCCCTGCGGGGCATGAAGGCGCAATTCCATTCACGGAGCGAAGCGAGAATTCACGAACGGCAAAGCCGTTCAATTCACGGAGCCGTCGCAGACGGCGAGAATTCATGACGCGCAGCGTCAATTCACAAAAAACGAGGTCTTCTATGAAAGAACGGAAGAAAACGATACTCTGGATCCTTTTGGTCGCTCTCTACGTTGCGGTCGTAATCGTTCTCGCTCTCGTTATCCCGATCGTCTTCGGGCGGGATAACGACGTGATCAGAAAAGTCCGCGGCATGGTCGCCGTGGTTCTGATCGTTCCGGTCGTTATCCTGATCGGTGCGCTCTTAGACCTTCTGGACAAAGAAAACCGCAAGGAATGGAAACAGTCGATCCGGGACGACCGGGTGATGCGGGAGGAGTTCCGCGTACCGGACGACGTCGAAACCGTGTGGACGTTTCTCCCCGGAAAAACCCGGCTCGCGGTCTCGATCGTTCTGATCTTTCTCGGTATGATCGTCTCTTTGGGCGCCTGCGCCGTCTTCTCGTTCGTCTCCCTTGACGCCGCGCTCGAGATCGGCGTCATACTATCCGGGCTTGCGATCGTCGTGTACGCCTTTTTCGTGATGTTCAGAAACCCGGTTTGGGGGATCGTTCACGCGCTTGCGCCTTTCGTTTCGTTCTTCCTCGTTCCTCTGATCCTGTACGCGAACGGCGTAACAAGGTCCGGGGTTCTCGTCGGCACGGCGTTCGGCTGCGGGATCCCGCTTTACGTCGGGTTCCTGTTCCTGACGGTCCGCCTGCCGAACAAGAGAAGACAAAAAGCAGAGGAGTCGTACCTTGCACAGTTTTCAGCCGAACACGACGGTTACGACCGCTTCCGCACCCTTGCGTTCAACGAAGACAACGAAGAGATAGAATTCCATCAATTCCGCCTCAAGGACGGAAAAACCGTTGAAATCGGGATCGAAGGCGAAAAGTTCCACATCGCGATCCTCTCGACCGTCACGATCAAAGGACGCCGCCTGCCCATGATGCCGATCCTTTACGAAACGCAAACCGGCATAGAAAAATGCGACGTGCTGAAAAAGTACCTTTGATCGTCAAAGACCGCCTGTGATCCCGCGTTCGCGGATACGTCGCTTCGCGACAAGATGAAAGGAAAAAACATGACCGACAACGTTGTATTTCGCTTGGAGAAAAAAGAGGACCGCCGTTTCGTTGAGAATATGATCCGCGAGGCGTTCTGGAACGTCTACCGCCCCGGGTGTCTTGAGCATTTCGTGATCCACGAACTGCGCTCGGATCCGGCGTTCATTCCCGAACTCGATTTCGTGATGGAAAAGGACGGCGAGATCATCGGACAGAATATGTTTATGAAAACGGTGATCGACGCCGATGACGGCAGAACGGTGGACGTGTTGACCATGGGACCGATCTGCATCACCCCGCCCTTAAAACGGCAGGGATACGGCAAGCGCCTGCTCGACTATTCGCTTGAACGCGCGCGAGAGATGGGTTTCGGCGCGGTCCTGTTTGAAGGCAATATCGGCTTCTACGGCAAGTCGGGGTTCGATTACGCCCGCAAGTTCGGGATCCGCTACCACGACCTTCCCGCCGACGCCGACCAGTCGTTCTTCCTCTGCCGGGAACTGATCCCGGGGTACCTTGACGGGATCACCGGGGTATATCAAACCCCCGTGGGCTACTACGTCGACCCCGACCGCGCCGAGGAATTCGACCGCAACTTCCCTCCGAAGCAAAAACTGAAACTCCCCGGGCAACTGGTATAACCAAAACATCCGGCAAGACAACAAGACCGAATCAAACCGCAAAGGAGAAAACCGCATATGTCTCCGTATTTTCTGCATTATCTGGAATCCAACGCCGTCTGCGTCGTGATCTTCGGCATCATGCTGGCGCAGAACCTGCTCAAGCATGACCGACAGGAGAAACAAATCAAATACGACTTGACGCTCGTCGCGTTCATGGGTTACTTTATCACCGACACGGTCTGGGCGGCGATTCTTTCCGGCGTGCTTCCGTCGAACGACGCCCTGGTCTGCACCGTGAACTTTCTCGACTATCTGTTCATGGCGTCGATCACCTTCTCGTGGCTGCGCTACGCGATGGCGGTCGAGCAGGTGAAGAACCGGGACGCCGCGAAAAAGGTCCTTACCCTGCTCATTCCGTTCATCGCTTCGACGATCGCGCTGGTCGTGATTTTCTCGATCGCGCCGGAACTTCTCCTGACCGGGGAAAACCAGACGACGCTGCTCTTCCGCGCGTTCCTCGTCACCGTCCCGATCATCTATATCATCACGTCGCTCTTCTATTCGCTCCGGCGCGTCAAGGACGAGACCAACCCTGACGAGAAGCGCAAGCACGTCTATATCGGGTGTTTCCCCCTGATCGTGATCGTCGGCGGGCTGTCGCAGATGTTTCTGCTCCCCGACGGGGCGCTCTTCTGCTTCTGCTGCACGATCTTTATGCTGATCTTCTATATTCAGGCGATGGAAAAACAGATCTCGGTCGATCCCCTGACCGGGCTGAACAACCGGGGGCAACTCTCCCGCTACGTCTCGCAGGGAACGCATAAGGACGGGACGACCTACGTTCTGATGATCGACGTCAACGACTTCAAGCGCATCAACGACACGATGGGACACGCCGAGGGCGACCGTGCGCTCGTGATCGTCGCCGACGCGCTGAAACGGATCGTCGACGCGCGGACGTACCCGACCTTCCTCGGGCGGTACGGCGGGGACGAATTCATCCTGATCGCGCAAAACGCGAGCGCCCCCGAGATCGACCGGATGATCAGCGAGATCCGAAGCCGGATCGAAGAGGACTGCTTCCTGCAGCAGGTGCCCTACGTCGTCTCCGTCGGGATCGGCTTCGACGTGATCGAGGGCGAGGACGACACCTACCAGAAGTGCATTTCCCGCGCCGACGACAACCTGTATATCGACAAAAAGAACTGCAAACTGAACGGTCAGACCACACTACTGAGATAAAGAAACGAGGAACCACCGATGCAAGCGAAAACCAAAGGGTTGCTTGTCAATCTGCTGCTCTACGCCGCGGCGTTTGCCGTCGGCGCGATCCCCTTCGCCCTGATCGACGATCTTCTGCTCGCGGAAGCGGCGTTCACCGCCGCGGCGACGCTGGTGATCTTTATCGTCACGTGCTTTGTCCCCGACACCTCGCTCTACGATCCCTACTGGAGCGTCGCGCCGGTCGTGATGCTGCTGCTCGCGATGGTGAAATACCGCCTGTTTTCGGTCAACGCGATCCTGTTCTTCGCTTGCGTCTGCCTGTGGGCGATCCGCCTGACCGGGAACTGGGCGCTGACCTACAAGGGGCTCTGCCGCGAGGACTGGCGCTACCGCCAGTACCGCGAGAAGTGTTCCCCGCTCGGGTTCTTTCTGATCAACTTCGCGGGACTGCAGTATATCCCGACGATCGTCGTGTATCTCGGGCTTGTCGGCGGGTTCGGAGTCCTGCAAACAGAGGGGTTCAATCCCCTGCTCCTCGTCGGTCTTTTCGTGATGCTGACCGGGGTTCTGCTCGAACTGGTCTCCGACCGGGCGATCCACCGTTTCCTGCGCGAACACGCGGGCGAGGGGCGCACCTGCGACGCGTCGATCTGGCGCTGGTCGCGGCACCCGAATTACCTCGGGGAGTTGACCTTCTGGCTCGGCGTTTTCCTCTGCTATCTTCTGACCGGGGCGGGCAAATGGTATCTCGGGCTCGGGTTCCTCTCGATCTTTCTGCTGTTCCTCTTCGTCTCGATCCCCATGATGGAAAAACACAATCTCGAACGGCGCGCGGATTACGCCGCGTACCGGGCGCGGACCTCGGTCCTGCTCCCCCTCCCGCCGAAAAAGGAGAAACGCAACACAGATGACTAAAGCAAAAGTTCTCGTCGCCATGAGCGGCGGGGTGGACAGTTCGGTCGCGGCGTACCTGCTGACGCGCGACGGCTACGACTGTATCGGCTGCACGATGAAACTCTGCCCGGACGACGTCGCCCACGAGGGCGGCTGCTGTACCGCGGACGACGCCGCCGACGCGCGGAGCGTGGCGCGGCGGGTGGGGATCCCGTTTCACGTTTTCAATATGACCGACGATTTCAGGCGCGAGGTGATCGACCGCTTCGTTTCGCGCTACCTTGCGGGACGGACGCCGAACCCCTGCGTCGACTGTAACCGGACCATGAAATTTGCCCTGCTTCGACGGCGGGGCGAGGAACTCGGCTACGACTGCCTCGCGACCGGGCATTACGCGCGGATCGAGTACCGGGACGGGCGCTGGACGCTGCGCAAAGCGCGCGATCCCTCGAAAGACCAGAGTTACGTCCTCTACCACCTGACGCAGGTGGAACTGGCGAAAACCCTCTTCCCTCTTGGCGACCTCACCAAAAGCGAGGCGCGCGCGCTTGCCGCCGAGAACGGCTTTCTGAACGCCGCCAAACCCGACAGTCAGGATATCTGCTTCGTCCCCGACGGCGACTACGCCGCGGTGATCGCCCGCTACACCGGCAAAACCGAACCCGAGGGCGACTTCGTGCTCCCGGACGGAAGCGTGATCGGGCGGCACAAGGGCATCAGCCGCTATACCGTCGGACAGCGCCGGGGGCTCGGCGTCGCGTATTCCGAGCCGCTCTACGTCAAGCGGATCCTGGTCGCCGAAAACAAGGTGCTGCTCGGGCGCGACGAGGATCTTTACGGCACGTCCTGCGACGTTTCCGACGTCAACTGGATCGCGGGCGAAACCCCGTCCGCGCCGGTCCGCTGCGCGGTCAAGATCCGCTACCGCCAGACCGAACAGCCCGCCACCGTCACCCCGCTTGAAGGGGGGCGCGCGCACGTCGAGTTTGAAAGCCCGCAGCGCGCGATCACGCCGGGACAGTCCGCCGTCTTCTACGACGGGGACGAAGTGCTCGGCGGCGGCGAGATCGAATAAAAACTTTTAGTCCATTGAAAGGAAACGCGAATGAGTTCCGTGCAAGAAAAGAGCAGTGCTAATCGAAGAAAAGATATAACCGGACAGCGCTTTGGGAAACTGTTGGTTCTCTCGATGGCTGACGATTACATTTCGCCGTCCGGTGTTAGACTTTCTCGTTGTAACTGCCTTTGTGATTGTGGCAATTCCACCATCGTTAATATGAGTGGTCTTGTTACCCAAAGAACTCGTTCATGCGGGTGTTTGGCTAATACTTGCGGATTGTTGAAAAACAATGCGGAACTGGTTAAAAAATACGACTTTAAGAAAAACGACGAAATCGGTCTTCCGTTTGAAAAACTTACGGCGAGATCGGGACGAAAAGCATGGTGGAAATGTGAAAAATGCGGAAACAGTTGGTTCGCTACTATTGCAAGTCAAAATGACGCGATAAAACACGGGTGCCCGTATTGTTCCGGTAGAAACGTGCGTGTTGGCGTAAATGATCTGGAATCACAATTCCCCGATATAGCAAAAGAATGGAACTATGAAAAGAATGGTCAAACAACTCCGGACATTATCTCTGCTAAAAGCAGCAGAAAAGTATGGTGGAGATGCAAAGAAGGGCACGAATGGGAAGCAACTGTTGCCAACAGAACATTCCATCAATCTGGATGTCCAAGATGCAACATTGAAAGCGTCAATTCGTTTTGTGAACAGGCTGTTTATTATTATGTCAAAAAGGCTTTCCCCGATGCAATTAACGGCGACCATCATATTAAAACCGAACTCGACATTTTTATCCCGTCTCTAAACACCGCCATTGAATACGACGGAGAACCTTGGCATTTATCCGAGAAGAAAAAAAGATTAGATGAAGCGAAAAATACCCTATGTGCATCAAGTGGAATCCGTTTAATTCGTATCAGAGAGCCAAGACTCTCCCCCATGAAGAACTGCGTCACAATCAACAGAACTGATTCGACCACAAGCAAATCCTTAAACAAATCGATCTATGATCTTTTGTCTCTGCTCCAAGCGGATTTGTCCATAGTTGGCACAATTGATACTGACGCCGACGCCGGATCAATCCTTGCCCAATTTGCAACAAAAAAACTCAACAATAGTTTGCAGTACTGTTTTCCGGAAGTCGCAAAAGAGTGGCATCCAACAAAAAACGGCAATCTAACTCCTGATTGCGTCAGCAAGGCATCAAGTAGAAAAGTTTGGTGGTTAGGAAAATGCGGGCACGAATGGCAAATGATAGTCTCTGACCGAACGAAAAAGGAGTATGTAAACAAACACGGACACCATCGCAAGCCGTACGGTTGCCCGTTCTGTAGCGGAAAAATGCTTTTGCCCGGGTTTAACGACTTGTTGACAAGATGCCCTCAAATTGCAGAAGAATGGCATCCCGAAAAAAACCTTCCGCTTCTCCCAAATGAAGTTATGCCCGGAAGCCAAAAGCGCGTATGGTGGCTTGGAAAATGTGGACATGAATGGCAAGCAAATGTCTATAGCAGAACCAAGGGCATAGGCAAGTGCCCATACTGTTTCAAAACCAAAGCATCACCGAATGATGTTTGACTTATGATCGCTTATAATAAGAGATAATCTTTTTGCAAGGGAGCAAAAAATGGGATTTGATCCGAAAACCGACAAATACCCCTACCCGGAAGATACCGACCGGCACTACATCATCTTAAAGAAGAACGACGGCGAGATCTTCGACGAGAACTACCCTTACGTCGACCGCAGTTTCGGCTTCCGCTTCAAGCGGTTCTGGGTGCGCGTGTGCCTTTATATCTTGGTCTTCCCCGTGGCGAAGATCCGTCTGGGATTGCGCGTCAGGGGACGGGGGAACCTGCGCCGCCACAAGGAACTGCTGAAGGGCGGGGCGCTCTCGTGTTCCAACCACGTCCATTTCTGGGACTATATCGCCGTGATGAGCGCGCTCCGTCCCCGCCGTACCGACGTGTTGGTCTGGGCGGAGAACGTGCGGGGCGAGAACAAGAAACTGATCCGCCTGGTCGGCGGGATCCCGATCCCCGACAGCGGCGTGCGCGCCACCGTCGCCTGCATGAAGGCGACCAAGGAATACCTTGGCAACGGCGGGTGGCTTCACGTCTACGCCGAGGGGAGTATGTGGGAATACTACCGCCCCGTCCGCCCCTTCAAGAGCGGGATCGGGTACCTCGCCTGCCGGACCGGAAAACCCGTCGTACCGATGGCGTTTTCCTACCGCAAGCCGGGCTGGATCCGGCGCAAAATCTTCCGTCAGATCGCCCTGTTCGACCTTGTGATCGGCGAACCGATTTTGCCGAACGAAGCCCTCGATCTCAAGGAACGCGAGACCGACCTCGTCTCGCGGTGCCACGAAGAGGTCTGCCGCCTCGCCGGGATCACCCCCGAAGAGGACCTTTATCCCCCGATCTACGACAACTCGAAGCGGGTGGACTACTACACCGATACATACGGCAAGAACTACGGCGGGAAAGCGAAAGGAAATAATCGGAATGGATAACGTGAAAACGCCCGTCGCGCCGCCCGAGCGCGACAAAGTGATCGTCCGGACCAGCGTGATCGGGGTTTTGACCAACGTGGCGCTCGCCGGCTTCAAAGCGGCGGTCGGACTGCTTGCCAACTCGATCGCGGTCCTGCTCGACGCGGTCAACAACTTCTCCGACGCGCTCTCGTCGGTCATCACGATCATCGGGGCGAAACTCGCGGGAAAGGCGCCGACCAAAAAACACCCGCTCGGCTACGGACGGATCGAGTACCTTTCCGCCCTGATCGTTTCGGCGATCGTCCTCTACGCCGGCGTGACCTCGCTCGTCGAGTCGATCAAGAAGATCATCTCGCCCGAAGAGGCGGACTACTCCACCCTCTCGCTGATCATCATCTCGGTCGCGGTAGTCGTGAAACTGATCCTCGGTCTCTACGTCCGGCGGCGCGGGAAGGCGGTCGGTTCGGGCGCGCTCGTCGCCTCGGGTTCCGACGCGCTCTTCGACGCGATCCTCTCCACGTCTGTTCTCGCCTGCGCGCTGGTGGCGCGCTTCACGGGGCGGTCGTTCGAGGCGTACGTCGGGGTTTTGATCTCGTGCTTCATCATTCGCGCGGGCGTCGGTATGATGGCGGAAACCGTCGCCGACGTCCTCGGTCAGCGCACCGACGCCGACACGGCGAAAAAAGTCAAGTCGATCCTCTCTTCCCTGCCGGGCGTGCGCGGCGCTTACGACCTGGTCCTAAACAACTACGGTCCGAACAAGGATTACGGCTCGGTGCATCTGGAGGTTCCCGACACCATGACGGCGGAGGAGATCGACCGCCTGACGCGGCAAGCCGAAGCCACCGTTTTTTCCGAGACCGGGATCATTCTGACCGGGATCGGGATCTACTCGTACAACACCGGAAACGACGAGGCGGCGGCGCTCCGCGACAAGGTGAAGGAGATCGTGCTCTCTCACCCCTTCGTTTTGCAGATGCACGGCTTCTACGCCGACGAGGAGAGCAAGACCATGCGCTTCGACGCCGTGATCAAGTTCGATACCGACAGGGAGACGGCGCTTAAAACCTTGACCGAAGCGGTCACGGCCGCCTATCCCGATTATACCGTCCGGATCAGCCCTGACGTGGACGTTTCAGACTGAAAAACAAGGAAAAACAACGACCGCCCCCGGGCGGAAAAAGGAGAACCGAATGGACCTGATCCCCAGTTTTCAAGTTGACCACACCCGGATCGTGCCGGGCATCTACGAATCGCGCGTCGACACGGTCGCGGGCGGCTTCGTCACCACCTTCGACGTGCGGATGAAGCGGCCGAACGCCGAGCCCGTGATCCACCCCAACGCCATGCACACGATCGAGCATATCGTCGCGACCTACCTGCGCAACGATCCCGAATGGAAAGAGAAGATCGTCTACTGGGGACCGATGGGGTGTCTCACCGGGTTCTATCTGATCGTCAAGGGACGCCCTGCGCCAAGCGAGTTGCTCCCGCTGCTGCTCGCGGCGTTCGACCACTGCGCCGCCTACGGGGGCGAGGTCCCCGGCGCGACGCCGGAGGGGTGCGGGAACTACCTGCTCCACGATCTCAATATGGCGAAATACGAAGCCGAACGCTACGCCGACCTGCTCCGCGTCTCCCCCTGCTTCGAGTACCCCAAAGCCGAACGCGTGATGGTCGACGGCAGGACATTCTTCGATTCGTGAAAACAGACTGCGAAAGGAACCGTATCTCTTGAAAAAGTATCTGCTTGTGTTTCTGATCTCGATGATCCCGATCGTCGAACTTCGCGGCGCGATCCCGGTCGCGGCGGCGAAGGGACTTCCCTTCGGGTGGACGTACGCCCTGACGGTCCTCGGGAATATGCTCCCCGTGCCCTTCATCCTGCTCCTGATCCCCGTCCTGTTCGCCTTTATGCGGCGGCACCATATCCTCGTGGGACTGGTGGACTGGCTTGAACGCAAGGCGCAGAAGGGCGCCGAAAAGATGGAAAAACGCGCGGGCAAAGCCGCGACGGCGGAAACCGAAACCGCCGACGCGCCCGTAGCCGTAACCGAAGAGCCGACCGAAGAGACCGCCGCCCCCAAAAAAGGCAGCAAAGCAGCCGGGGCGCTCGCGTTTCTCGGACTGTACCTGTTCGTCGCGATCCCGCTTCCCGGGACCGGGGCGTGGACCGGATCGCTTGTCGCCGCGGTTTTCGGAATGAAGAAGTGGCGGGCGCTCTTCGCGGTGTTCCTCGGCGTGCTGACGGCGGGCGTCATTATGACGCTGGCGTCGTACGGCGTCGTTTCGGCTTTCAAAATCTTCGCAAAATAAGCCGCTGCCCGACTTTTTTCGGTTTTCCTATTGACAAAGAAAACCGGGTGTGCTATACTACCGCACGAACCGAAACAGAATACAGATCAGGGGTGCCGGCGGGAAACTTCCCGTGGCTGAGACGGAGAGATCCGAACCCTTCACCTGATACGGATAATGCCGTCGTAGGGAGATCGTTCAAACGACTACCGCACGGGCGTATCCTGTGCGGTATCTTTTATATCCGAAAGGAAAAAAACAATGCAAACCAACACGCAATCCCCCGTCCGTCGCCTTGTCGAATCGGCGATCCTCGTCGCCCTCGCCTCGGTGCTCAGCCTCCTGAAACTTGCCGAACTTCCCTACGGCGGTTCGGTCACCTGCGCCTCGATGCTCCCGATCCTGATCGTCGCGTACCGCAACGGTCCGCTGTGGGGCCTCGGCTCGGGGCTTGTCTTCTCCACCGTGCAACTGCTCACCGGTCTTTCAGTGTTCAGTTGGGTGACCGGGTGGCAGTCGGTTCTCGCCGTAGCCCTGCTTGACTACGTTCTCGCCTTCGTCGTCTCCGGTTTGGGCGGCATCTTCCGCAACCAAAAGAGGACCCAGGCGACCGCCCTCGTGTACGGGGCGCTCTTCGTCTCGGTGCTTCGCTTTCTCTGCCACTACGTCTCGGGCGTGACCGTGTGGCGGAACATCTCGATCCCGCTGTCGGCGGCGTACCTCTTCTCCCTGGTCTACAACGCGACCTACATGATCCCCGAGACCATTATCCTGGTCACGGCGGCGTTCTACCTCGGCTCGATCCTCGACTTCTCTTACGAGATCCCGCGCCGCTTCCCCGCCGAGCAGAAGCAAACCGCTCTGCGCTCGGTGCTCGCGTTCTTTGCCGGATTGCTCCCGCTCGCGGCGCTGATCTTCGACGTTGCGAAGATCGCCCCGAACCTGCAGGACGGGGAGACCGGAAAATTCACCTTCGCAAACGTGTCGCAGATCCCGTGGATCGCGGTCGCTGTCGTTTCGGGCGTCGCCGTCCTGCTCTCGCTCGTCTACTTCCTTATCGTCGACCGTTACCTGAAGGTCAAGGACGAGCCGGCATACGCCGCGGAAAACACCGACGGAGCCGCGCGGTAAGTTTTCCTTGACAGAACGGCTTTCATCTGTTATACTATTCTGCGTTACCGGGTGGCGCGATCGCGCGGTATGGCGCCGAAAGGTATTACCGTGAGGAAAGTCCGGGCTTCACAGGGAAGGATAACGGATAACGTCCGCCGGGGGCAACCCCAGGGAAAGTGCAACAGAGATATACCGCCGCCGTAAGGCGGTAAGGGTGGAAAGGCGAGGTAAGAGCTCACCGGAACCTACGGTAACGCAGGTTCCCTGTAAACCCTATCCGA
>JAEEGL014934975.1_pt1 | contig 12160 bp, 5 predicted proteins | sample 9134231 | NCBI WGS metagenome assembly JAEEGL01 (sample SAMN16246548, study PRJNA631951) | gut metagenome | biome: gut microbiome; feature: rumen; material: fiber-attached | host: Bos | place: Iran: Karaj | collected 2018-10
ACGTGTAGGTTTCACCGGCCTTGAGTTCGCCGCTGAAGAGAAGGACGCGATCGTCGCGGAACTCCTTGTGGATGGCCCAGCGCCAGTTGTCCGACTGCGGCAGCCAGGCAAAGCTGCCGGAAGTGATGAGGTTCTGGTTTTCAGGCTCGAAACAGGCGGGCAGCAGGTCTTCGATGACGATGTCGTCGCGCTGGTCAAAAGACTTCACGGTCAAGCGCACGACGACGATGTCGCCCTGCATGATCTTGCCGGGGTCAAGAATGCGTCCATCCCTGTCGAGATAGTCGCGACTGACGAAGAGCCTGTTCGTTACGGGAGGCGTGTTCACGGCCAGCGGAACGGCGGAGAAGGATCGGCGCACATAGCAGACGTCTTCTCCGGTGTTCATGACACGGCAGACGGCGTTCCCCTGCCCTTCTGCGGATTTCCATTTGGCAGAAGCGCCCTTCGGGAAGACAATCGTCTCCTGTTTCGGCCCTGTGACAACGGAGAGACTGGCCGAAACGACAGGTTTCTTCTCTTCTGGGCCGCGTGCGGCGACGTATGCGAGAAGCGCGTTGATGGCAAGGGCGTTGTCCTGCGTGGTGCCCCAGTGTCCGACGAGCTCATCCTTTGCCGCGGCGATCTTGTCGGCGCAAATCATGCAACGCGGATTGCCAGGATCGATGGCCGACCAGGCGCCAAGCAGGTAGGCCGCCGAACGCAGGTCTGTGGGGTCGCCCACCTTTTCGAGAATCTCGCGGGCTCGCTGCGGGTCGCCGGCGAGAATGAAGGCGCGGGCAAGCTTCCCGAGAGATTCTTCGGAAAGCTTTTCAGTATTTTGGTACTGCTCCATCATCAGTCCTTCGTCCGGTTCCCCGAGCAGTGCGTAGCAGAAGGCGATTGTGCACAGTTCATTCTGCCCCGACGACGCATACCAGCGACGATGGCCGAGGATGGAAGTCAAGGCGCCTTTGTCTATCAGATCGCGCGCATATCCCGCCCGATAGGCCTCCGCCAGAAATTCGATAACATAGTACGTTGCGAAACGCGAGGCGACGGCGGCCCCGGGCCACATTGAGAACCCTTCATAGCGCTGCATGGTCAAGACGCGCACAATCGCCCCGTTGATGAAGAAATCAGCGCGGCTGCGGAGTTCATCGTCGAAATAGCCTTCCGGCATCTTGTTGACCATAAGGAACGGGAAGGCGCTGGAGGTCGTCTGCTCGGCGCACCCGTACGGATAGGAAGTGAGGTAATTGAATGCCGAGCGGATGTCGCACGCGGGGCGGGGCAAGATTTCAAAGAGCTGGCTAGCGGAGGACTCGAGAATGCCCGTCGCGGCCAGAAATTCCGCCGATTCGCCGGGCGGAATGGCCGTCGCCGTGTCGGCCGTGCGCCAAGGGGCGGCCGGGCGGACCGGGATTTCAATCGTGTCCTCAAAAGTCTCATCGGCGGTTGAGACGCGCACGGTCACGCTGGCGGCGCCGATTTCATCGGTTGCCTCAATGGGGACGGTGATGGTGCGGCGCGTGTGGCCGGCCATGGAGAACGGCTCCGGAACCTTGTCAACGGTGACACCCCCGCCACATTCGATCCCGAATTTCAGGTCGGCGGACGACGACGTCATGTTGTCGAGCGAAATGGAGAGGAAAGACTTGTCACCGGGGGCGAGGACACGGGGCAAATCGGGCTGGACGACAAGATTGCGCCTTACGCGGGAGAAGGCTTCGCCAGATCCCGTGGCGGACGTGGTCCATGCGATGGCCATGAATCGCAGCTGCCCCGTGAACTCCGGCACGTCCACGGGAATGACGGCTACGCCGTTGGTGACCGCCACATCGTATGTCTTCAACGAGACCGGCCGGAAGCGGCGGGCGGAAATGGGATTCAGGCGCTTGCCGAGGTCGAGTCCCTCGTCGTCGCCGCCGACATGCGAAAGGAAGCCCGTCAGTTTCGCGTCGGTCACCTGCATGAGGCGCGTGTAGATGTCGTAGTAGTCGATGAACCCGTAGCGCGCCGCGAAGAAGAAGGCCGTCGGATCCGGGGTCTTGAGGTCCGTGAGGCCGCAGATGCCCTCATCCACGGAGAAGAGCGTCACACGAGCACCCTCAGTTGCCTCCGGGGTCGAGCCGGCGACGCGGACCGTCACATCCGCCGTTGCGGAGGGACGGATGACTTCCGGCACCTCAACCGAGACGCTAAGCGCGCGTTCGGGCGGCTGAACGCCGACGAAGCACGTGCCGACGGCGCGGTGCGGCGCCCAGACCTCTTCGGGTTTGGCTGCGCGGACAACGGAGGCGAAGACCTCGACGCCGGGCGCGATTGTAGCCGTTATCGGCATGACGATCTCAGTTGTCTTGTCCGTGATGGCGACGGAACGCGACTGGAGAACCTTGTCCTGCTTGATGACGATGAACAACTCTCCGGCGAAGGGCGCCCGGATTTGAAGGCGGGCGTTTTCTCCCGGGGCGTAGCATTTCTTGTCGGGGACGATTTCAAGCTTGGTGAATGAATCCGTCGCAACAGGGCGTTTCTCGCCCCAGCTGGCCCAGAACTTGTGCGAGGCGGAGGCGCCTGTTTTGGAATCGGAGATCACGAGACGGTATTCGCCCCATTCCGGAACCTTGAACGAGAATTGGCCCTGGCCGTCAGTGTTGCCTGCCGGAATCTTCAGCCCTTCCAGGACGGCGTTTTCGGATGACTCGCGATGCCATTCATAATGGCCTTCGGAGTTGACGGTGAAGTTCCAATGGGTGTCCACTCGTATCAGGGATGCCGAAAGGGTGTCGACGCCCTTTTCCGGCGAACCATCCGGCCGTACCGTCGCCCACGGGAAGGAGATTTCCTCGTCGCCATTCACCCACTCGCGGCCGGCCGTGTCGATCCCGATGTAGTAAGGGGCGGTGTCGACCACGACTTTTGCATAGGCGGTGACTGTGCGGCCACCGTTCTCAAAGACCGTTCCGCGTATTCTGGCAAGCGCCCGAACCGGCGCACGCAGGTCGCCGGGGACTTCAAATGTGAGCTTGCGGTGGCCGTCGGCGTCGAGAAGCGCTTCGGCAAGATCCTTCTCCCCGCCGCCGTTGAACTTCACGCTGCGGTCGCCAAACGTGTAGCGCTCCCAGCCAGCCGGCTTGAACTCGCAGGGCAGGAAGGTGACGCCACAGCTCGTCTTGAGCCCGTCGGCAGGGGCTCCGTAGAGATGTTCGGCTGAAACCGTGGCCGCCAGCTTTTCCCCGCGAACGGCCGTGTCCTTGTCGGCTTGCACGGCGACCTTGATTTGCGGCGGGACGAAGCTCTCCACGAGAAAAGTGACATTGCCAATCACCCTTCCATCTTTTCCAGGTGTCCTAACTCGAGCAGTATAGCGGCCAGTGGGGAGAAACTCCGGGATGGCGATCTCCGCCTTGAGCGAACCACGCGCATCGGACATGATGGTCATTTTCTTGAAAAGCTTGCCGTCTGGTTTCGACACCAGGAGTTCAACGGGGAAGACCTTGGACGGAGCTTCGGCGTGGTTGTCGCGCAGAAGTGCCTGCAGGAAAACGGTTTCACCGGGCCGGAAGATGCCACGGTCGGTGAAGAGAAAGGCCTCATACTTGCCCTCGTCGACGAAATAGGTCTTGCCGGCATGGAGGACATTCACATTAGACTTTGATTCAATCGGGAGGAAGGTAAGATCTCCGTCGCGCGGGTCTGAACCGACAAGGGCGATGGGCACCTTCTTGGTGTCGAACTTGATCTTGGCCATGCCGGAGGTATCGGAAACGGCTTCGCCCAGCAATTCGTTGCGGTCGGACCGAAGGGCGACGCGGACACCGGCGCGGGCCGCGCCTGTGCTGAGCGTGGTGACCCACGCATGGGCGACACCGGCATCATTGTCAAGCAATAGCGACAACCCGATGTCGGATGCGCAGATGACACGCACAAGATCTGCGACATTTCCCATGTCCGATGTCGGACTGACTCTGACGAGGTAGGTGCCGCGGCCTCGCGCACCAAGCGACTCGCCCAGCCGACAAGGAACGACAAGCGGCTCGTTTTTGGGCGCTCGCACTGGCACGGAGAAGTCGATTGCGTCGACGGTCAGGAATTCGGCATTGTCGGCTTCATCGTTCCACCAGTTGTTCCAATGGGAATAGCCGTCCGTTTCGCGCATGACGAACTGGACGATGTTCGCGGGGAGCAAATGCTCGGCATGGATCTCGATATTGGTAATGTTTACGGCCTTGAGAGGGATGATGAAATCTTCCGAAGGGGCGAGATAGCGGCCATGTGAGGCGAACTCGCAGGCCGGCGCAAGCGACGGAATCTCGATTTCGCGTGAAAATGGCTTGAGAAGGGGCATCCCGTTGCGTGCGCGGAATCCGCTGTCGACGTCGACCTTGTACTGGCAAGCGGACTTGAAGCTTCCGGAGAGGACGATGATGGACTCGTCCTCCTCCCAGGATGAACGGGAAGTCATGGAAACGGAAAAGTCGGTAGCCGGGGACACATGGAAGAAACGCTTGGCTTTTTCGGCCGTGACACGCTGGTTGAACTGAATGTGGATTGCAGCCGAGCCGAAAGAGCCTTGATTCGCGGAAACGCCTTGGATGGCGAGACCCGGAGAAAGCGCGCATCCGATTTTGGCCACTGCGGCGGAAGGGAGGAAAAGCTTGTTTTCCGGAGCGGGAAGAGTTCCCTCGTTCAAAGTGGCGGTGACCAATGAGCCCGGGATGGGGGCGAGGAGGTCGACGGTCACGCTTTGCAGGTTGGTCGTCACATGGGAGATGAGGAACGCCACGTTTTCCCCCGCCGCCTTAAAGGAAAGGCCGGAAACCAGCGAATTGGTGGCAACCGGGCCGTTGAAGAGAAGGCGCACTTTCGCCAGCCGGTTTGACGACATCGCGACTTGCTCGCATTTGAGGAGGCTAAGCGCCTGTGGCTGTGGAGGCGGGGGAACGGCTGGCACCTTCACAGGAGGCGCGGGCTGCTGCACAGCGGTGGCTGGCCCTTCTGGCTTAGATTCTGTTTTGACAGACCTTCCTCGGAGCACGGCGGTGTGCACGGCAAGAGCCAGGAAATTGAGGGCGAGCAGAGCGATGATGACCCAACGGAAACGATTCTTGTTCATGGATTCTCCATTTTTGCTGAGGTTTAAGGTTAAAATCAGTAATGATTTTGTGTGGTGGAGGTATGGGGAGTCGAACCCCAGACCTTCTGAATGCCATTCAGACGCTCTACCAACTGAGCTATACCCCCAGAAAAGACGATAAGATGATATCAAACTTAGTTGGCGCATGTCAAACAAATCGACTGACAAATCGAAAGCGTTTCGGATTTGTTTCCAAATCGTTTTTTGAGATCTTGTGGTATACTTGAATTGATGCAGGGAAAAGTCACAGTTTGCCTCCGGCGCATTCGCGCCATTGCCGCCACAACGGCCGCCGAGCTCTATGGGCAGCCGGCCGTCCTGCTCCTTACGTTCGGGGGAGTGGTCGCGACGGCGCTCATACCCTTTTTGCAACTCCACAGCTTCGGCGAAGCGGGACGTCTCGCGCGTGATGGAGGCCTCGCCTACCAGCTCGTCATCGGGCTGGCCCTCGCAGTGGTCTCCGCCTCGTCGACCATTCACGACGAAGTGGCCAACGGCACGGCCGCGGCGGCCCTGGCCAAGCCCGTCTCACGCGATTTGTTTCTCGTCGGCAAATGGCTCGGGGTGATGACCGTGACGCTGCGTTTCTGGTTCTGCATGCTCGCCGCGACGCTTCTCGCGGAACGCGTCGCCGAGAGAATTGACGGAAACGACTTTGTCACGGACAGGCCGGTTCAGTTCATTCTCTTCCTTGTCCCCCTGCTCTCACTTGTCATCGCCGGCTATCTGCATAACCGACGTCACGTGCGCTTCTGCCGCGCCGCGCTGGTCATTCTGGCCTGGTTTCTCACGCTCGCCCTCGCGGCCGGCCTCCTGTTCACGCGCAGGACGGCCTTTGCGCCGTCGTTTGGCAACCTCCACCTCGCGGTCATTCCCGTTTCGACACTGATTCTCCTTGCGCTCGGCCTCTATTCGGCCATCGCGTCGGCGCTCGCGACCCGCCTCAAGGCAAGTCCCGCGATGGTCGTCTGCTTTCTTCTGTTGCTCCTCGGACTCTCTTCCGACACGCTTCTCTCGCCGACCTCCCCTGCCCCAGTCCGCCTTGCCGCCGCCATCATTCCCAACCTCCAGTCCTTCTGGATGTGCGACGTTCTCGCCCCTGGCGGTTCGCTGCCCCCGCACTATCTTCTCCTCGCCGCCGTCTACGCGGCAGCCCTCGCCGCGGCGGCGCTCGGCGCGGCCATGCTAGCCTTCCGCGGAAAGGACATCCCATGACAGACGACACAGTCATCGAACTCCGCAGTCTTGAAAAGACCTATCTCGACTTCTGGCGACGCCCGACAGTCCGCGCCCTCCGCGGCCTCAAACTCACCGTCTCTCGCGGTGAAGTGTTCGGGTTGCTCGGGCCCAACGGATCGGGCAAAAGCACCACCATCAAACTTCTGCTCGGCCTCATCGCCCCGACGGCAGGCACCGTCGCCGTTTTCGGCCGACCGCCTTCGGACGTAGCCGTCAAGAACCGGCTCGGCTACTTGCCCGAAGTCTCGAACCTGCACCGATTCCTCACCCCTGCGGAAACGCTTCGCTACTACGCCGGCCTCTTCGGACTGGACGCGGAAACGGCAAGAAGGCGCAGCGAGGAACTCTTGCGGATGGTCGGTCTTGAAAAGGCCGCCAACCGCGAGATAGGTCAGTTCTCAAAGGGAATGGCGCGGCGTGTGGGCTTGGCCCAGTCGCTCATCAACAATCCCGACCTCGTCGTCCTCGACGAACCGACATCGGGTCTCGACCCGATTGCCGGGCGCGCGGTGAAGAACTGGATTCGCGCCCTCGCCGCCTCCGGCAAGACGATTTTCCTGACCTCGCACCTTCTCGCCGACGTCGAGGACGTCTGCGACAGGGTCGCGATTATCTGCGACGGTTCGCTGCGCGCCGAGGGACGCGTCGACGATCTCCTCCAGCGCCAGGACGCGATTCGCTTCACAGTGAGGAATCTCCCGGCCGACCACGCACGCGATGTCCGCAAAGGACTCGCCGCGCTAGCTGGCATAGAAGCCGATGAAATCTCCGTTGACCGGCCCCGCGTGAATCTCGAAACATTCTTCCTTGGCGTCGTCGCCGCAGCCGACGCTAAATCAGGCGGCGGCGCCGTCCGCACTTCAGTCCTCGCCCCATTCCTTACCAAGGGATGAAATGCGCAAAATCCTCTCCATAGCCATCCTGACGTTCCGCGACAGTGTGCGGGCGAGGCTTGTCGCCACACTCGCAACGGTGGTCGCCATCGTTGTCATCGGGCTTCCAACGCTTCTGAAGGGCGACGGAACGCCTGTCGGCATCGCGCGCATGACGCTCCTGTACCCCATTGGCGCGGCTTTCGTATTTCTCGCGCTTGCCGCCCCCTGGACAGCCGCCGCCTCGATCGCCTCCGATGTGAAGGGACGCACACTTCAGCTTGTCCGCGTCAAGCCCGTCCGCATGTGGCAGCTTTGGTGCGGCAAATGGATTGGGCTTCTTTTTCTCTATGCGCTTTTACTGGCGGGCGCCTTTCTCGCCGTTGCTCTCCGGCTGGCCGCGACCGGCGCGTTCGCCCTCGAGGAAATCAGCATCGCGAAGCGCCACATCCACCCCGAGCTGCCATCTCTCGAACGTCAGATTGCGGAAATGGAAGCCCATGTTGCAGCCTCCCGCGAGAATGGGATGACCCCGCAGGAAAGGCGCGAATTGCGCGCCACCCTCCGCCGCCGCCTCCCCTACGCCAGCGCCTCGCTCCGCGCAGGAGACACATGGCATTGGTTCTTCATGCCGAAACGTCTTCCGGCGGAAGGCGAGAAAGTCTGGCTTCACCTTGGACTTCACGCGGACACCCTTTCGGAAAAGCAGCCCAAGGCGAAAATCCTGCTTCGCGCCGATGGCGCCGAGCAGGGATCGGCGGTGGCCGACGAAATCACCGACTTTACCGCCCAGGAGATAGACCTGTCCCTGCCCGCCCCCGCGACAAGCGGAACCAACCGCCTTGAACTCGTCATCGCCAATACCGCCGAAAAGGACACGCCCCAACTTCTTGTCCAGCCTCGGCAGAAACTCATTCTGCTTCTGCGGGCAGGCGGGCTTGATGCCAATATGATGAGGGCATACGCCGTTCTCCTCTCGCTTTTGGCCCTTCTTCTGGCCCTGGGGCTGACGGCCGGCGCCTTTTTCACTTTGCCCGTCGCGGTCTTCGTCACGACATGCCTGATTGTTTCGGTCATTTCCAGCGCATACGTCATGACCGACCCGGAGCTCCTCGATCCGGAGGGAGTCTCCTCCCTGCCAATTCTCCAGCGCTTTCAATTCGAGCTTGCCGCAGGCGTCACGCGGACATTGGCGGCGGCCTCCGCGCCGGCGTTGAAACCGACTCCGCTCCAGCAGTTGTCGTCATCCGAATGGATTCCCGCAGGGGAGATCCTCCAGGCGGTAGCCGGCAACGTCCTTGTCCTTCCCGCCATCCTTGCGATTCTCTCCTCGCTCCATCTCGCGCGAAAGGAGCTCCCCGAATGAAGCTCCGCCATCACATTCCCGTTCTTCTGCTCCTTGCGGGCTTCGCCGTTTCCATCCTGGCCGAGCGTTCTCTCCGCAATGCGCGCGCCGCGGCCTCGCGCGGCATCTCCGAAACCAGCTGGGTCCGGTACGTCATGGTGGGATTGGGAGGCTTCCGGGGCATCGTCTCCGAAGTCCTGTGGATTCGCGCCACGACCCTTCAGGAAGAAGGCCGCTACTTCGAACTCGTCCAGCTTGCGGACTGGATCACGGCGCTGGATCCACGTGCCGCGGAGGCCTGGGTCTTCAACGCCTGGAATCTCTCCTACAACGTTCCGGCAATGCTTCCCGACCATAGGTCACGCCTCAACTGGGTGCGCGCCGGCATCGACTTGCTCAAGGACAAGGCCATCCCGGCCAATCCCGACAATCCCCGACTCTACCGGGAGCTTGGCTGGCTGTACCAGAACAAGGTCGGCTCGGATGACGATCCCGCCGCCTCCCTCTACAAGCTCGCATTGGCGAAGGAGTTCTCCGACCGCGACGCCGTGATCGGCACTGACGCCGGCGCCAGGCTCGACGCCGAAACCGTCGCGGAAATTGAAAACGTCTTCGGCGTGATTGACTGGCGACTCGCCCCCTCCCACGCCATCTACTGGGCCTGGCGCGGACTCAAGTGCAACCCCAGGGGCTTCGAGCGCGAGGCGCTTCGGCGCATGGTTCGGCAAAATGCCCTCACGCTCGTCATGGCCGGGCGAATCACCGGCGACATCTCCAATGGCAAAATCAAACTCGCGCCTGACCTGGACAAGGTCCAGGGACTTGTCGCCTTCTGCGAGGAGACAATGCGCGAAGACCCCGATGACGCCGGCATCTACTCGTTGACGCTGGCGCGCCTGGTGCAGCTCATGTCAGCCGCCGGACGCGCCGATGACGCGCGCAAACTTTATGCGCGTTTCACCGAAGTCATGAAAATGCGGGAAGTCCCCGCCCCGACCTTCGAGCAAGTTCTCGCCGGGGAAATCGGGGAGTAGACTCCCCTACCCCATTCACCATGAGCGCGGTTATGCCGGGTGTTAACTCCCCATGCGGTAGTCGAGCGCGGCAGGTGGCGTGTAGCGTTTGCCGAACTCGGACTTCTGCTCCGGAGTCGCCAAAACGCCGGCCGCCACGAGGCCGTCCTTGCGGGCCTGGATTTCAATCCAGATTTCGCTGGTCATGGTTTCCCCTTCGCGCATGTCGGCGGGCGGTGGCGTCGCGAGGACGATTGCCTCGGCTTCGTCGAGACGGTCCAGCAGCGCAAGGGCACGCGCCTCGAGGAGGCGCACGCGCGCATCGTTCCGCACGGCGCCCTTCAGCGAACCCGCGTATGCGAGGGCCTCTTCGTAGAGGGCGTCGTCGACGAGCGCCTGCAGCGCTTCCCGCGCAAAATAGACGAGCGAGGGTAGAAGACGGCTGGCGAGGATGAGGTTTTCGCGTCCCTCATCCTTTTCACCGTCCAGTCGCCGTGCCACGCCAAGGCACCGGCGCGACCAGGCGTTTTCCTCGGCGGAGCAGGAGTCGGCCCACGCCTTGGCGGCGTCATCGTTCCTTCCGGCCTGCCAGAGGATGACGCCGTAGTGGAAGAGCGAAAGCCAGTTGCGGCCGCCCGGAAGCTTGAAGCTTGCCTCAAGCGCCGGCAGGTATTCGACAGTGCCAAAAGACCCGGGCTCTTTCGTCACTTCGCGGCGCGCGATGACGCCGCCCTCGAGCAGCGAGAGCCACGGCTTCTGGTCTTCGCCGCACGTGGCGGACGGGAACGCGATTCCCGGAAGGCCGGGGAAGGCCGCCCCCGAGGCGCCGGCGCGGCGACGGGCCTCAAGCGCGCCCCATCCGGAGCCGAAGCGGAAGATTTCGGCGTCGCGGACAGGCTCGTTGGCCCAGCCATTCGACTCCTCGAGCAACTGGTCGATCTTGTCGCCCGGGACGAGCGCGCGGACGGCCTTCTCGCCAGCGGAACGCGCGACGGACCAGTCGTCGGAGAAGGCGTCGGAACCGGGAAGGACTTCGCCGAAGGCCTCGACCCACGACCAGGTTTCGCCGGCGGGCATCGGGAGGTGATGGGATTGCGAACGGGCGAGGCCGGCCTGGATTTCGATGTAGTCGGGGGTGCAGAGGTAGCGCTGCCAGGTCTGGCCTCCCGGCTGAATGCCCCAGCGGAAGAGCTTGCGTCCGCGCAGTCGCGACGTCGAGGTCTGGAAGAGGCCGTGGCCGTCGGGCTGCAGGGCGATTTCCCACGGGTTCTTCTCGGATGCGGGGACGCGGAAGAAGAAGTCGCGGGAGCCGCGCATGCGACCGGGATAGGTGATTTCCTCATCGCCGTTTTTTGGAAGGGGGCATGCGCCAAAGGCCCGGGAGGCATAGTTGAACAGGATCGTTTCGTCGGCGGAGACGAGAACCCGCGTCCCGGACTGCTGCCGCGCGGCGATGTTCGTCCACCAGTAGACGGGCGTCATTTCCGCGTTGCAGTTGTGGATGGAGGAGCGGACGAAGAGCGCCTTCGAACCCGAAGGCAGCCAGGCGTCAATCTGCACCGGCATGCGCCGTACGCGCTCGAACTCCCATAAGCGGAGTTCGGGCGTGCCGTCGGGAAGCGTCCGATGCGCGGCGAAGAGCGGGGAGCACGTCAGCGGCCAGTGGCCGGTCCATCCGAAGTTCCATTCGATGCCGCCGCTGATCCAGGCCTTGCGCAGCGCCAGGTTGCAGGGCTGGAAGACGGGATTGGAGGAAAGGAGCTCCTCGCCGGAGTCCTTGGAGAAGAGCGACCAGAGGTGGCCGCCAAGCTCGGGCAGGAAAATCGCGCGGAGATGCTCGTTTTCAAGGATGGCCGCCTGGAAGGCGCGGGGATTGCGCGCGCGGTTGAATCCGTCCTGGAATCGGTACGGCAGAAGCGTCGGCGGAACGCCCCAGCCGAGATGTTCCTTGTCCTCCTCGTAATAGGACGCATCGGTCTTCACCTCGGTGTGGAGGTCATGGGCCTTCGCGATGGCGGGAAGCGGGTTCTCAGGGCCAAGGTCGGCGGCGGGGAGGACGAAGGGCTCGACACGGAGTTCGGTCATGGCTGGTTCTGTTCGGGGGGCGGATCAGTGGCAGGCTTGTCAGCGGTTTCGGCGGCTGGCTCCACAGCCGCCTTGTCGGTCTTGGCGGCGGCGGGCTTGTCCGTGAAAAGATCTTCGTCGTCGGTCTTGCGGTCGCGCTTGAGCGTGGGGTCGATGTCCTTGAGCTCGTCGAGGTCGCGCAGTCCGAAATGCTCGAGGAAGAGGGGTGTCGTCCCGTAGAGGAAGGGGCGGCCGGGAAGGTCGCTCCGCCCCACGATGCGGACGAGATGCATCTCCATGAGCGGGCGGAGGACATGGTCGACCGTCACGCCGCGGATGCCCTCGATCTCGGACTTGGCGACGGGCTGCCGGTAGGCGATGATGGCGAGCGTCTCGAGGGCGGGACGGGAGAGAAGCGCGGGCTTGTCCTTCTTGAGAATGGCGCGCACCCAGCGGCCGCAGCCGGACTGCGTCTGGAAGCGGTAGCCGCCGGCGACTTCCTGGAGGG
>JAEEGL016715387.1_pt1 | contig 12160 bp, 16 predicted proteins | sample 9134231 | NCBI WGS metagenome assembly JAEEGL01 (sample SAMN16246548, study PRJNA631951) | gut metagenome | biome: gut microbiome; feature: rumen; material: fiber-attached | host: Bos | place: Iran: Karaj | collected 2018-10
ATTAAAGATTTTGGATCTGTTTCAGAGGATATGATCAGCAAAGATTTTGGTCAGTTTGAAGGGCTTGTAGAGGCAATTGATACATATAAAACTAATGGTGGACTTTTAGAAAATCTTAAATGCACATATTCATCCGATGGAAAGATGATGCTTACACAGAAGAAGCCTGTTGACAAGAATCAAGGTGTATCAACTAATCTGGATACACTTCAAAATAGTGTGATTACAAGTATGCTTGGTAAGTTTGGGGAAACATATTCATGGGGTACCAGTGCAAGTGATATTCCGTATACTGTGATTGATGAGATAGCAAATTCTAATCCTGATGAGGCAAATGCAAATGGCAGAACATTTAGTCAAGAAGAGACAGACACAGCAATTGCGATTAAGGATGCGATAGATGCTGCATTTTCAAATGTTACGGATGCAAATGGAAATGCTCCTACAGAATTTAAGCTCGTTAATCTTAACGGTGATTCCGGTATTATTATAAAATATACTTCAACTGAGGAGGAAGAACTTTCGTTCCCCGGAGGAGTCAAAGATCTAACAAAAAGTCAGAAGTATAATCGTATTCCAGCAGATACATTAGACAGCAATGATTACAAGAATAATTATGTTTTTAACGGAAATCCTCCAGCATGTGTATTTAAGAACACTAGTGAATATGGTAAATCATATTTTGTTCCAAATGATTCATTAACAAGAAAGTTTATGGGTAATAATACTTCTGTTATTAACTTCATTAATGCTGTATATCAAAATACTTCAAGTATTAGTTTTAATAATAATACTGAATATACAATGAATATTTCAAATACAGGTAAACTAACAATTACACATGAAGGATATGATAATGATAATCACAGCGCACTTTCAAAATACTCAGTAAAGAGCAATAATGATGGAACATATTCATTTTATGAAACATATTCATTTTATGAAAAATAATTAATATAAAAAAGGACTGATTATTCAGTCTTTTTATTATACACAAGTATATCCACCATCAATCGGTAACATTAATTATATCATCAAATCAATTTTTTCCTAGAAAACAGCGTAAATTTCTATTAACTATTTTATATGTGCTTGATTTATAACGATTTTAGAGTGATCTATACTACACGGAGGTGTTTATGTTAAGAAGATCTACTGACGAAGATATTAGCGACGAAGAATGTGAAAAAATCATTAATCCTTTTTATGAGAACTATAATGACTTTGCTATTGCATATGCTATGCCTGAAGTTATCGCTTATTACTTAGCTAATTCTTTTTATCGTAATGCTATGTAGGAGGAAGCTGAAGTTAAACGAATAAGAATTCACGATTTTAAGCATAGCTGTGCTTCATTACTAATAAATAATGGTGTTACAGTGCCTACTGTTTCAATATTTCTTGGACACACAAAAATCGAAGAAACTTTAAATACTTATACGCATCTATTTAACTTCGCTTTAAATGAAGTAGTTGATTTAATTGATAAATTGCAATAAAGAAAAAGCTAGGATTGTCCTAGCTTTTATATTTCATTTACCCACTTATATCTTTCTTTATATTTTGCCATAAATGTAAAATCATTAATATCATTTTGAATTCTACCAATTAATATTCCTGGTTTTACATTTTGAGATTTAGCAAATTCGGTAATTGTCATAAAATCATATTTTCCAATTTCAATAAAATTATTATAATCTTCTTCATTTATCAAAGTGTTTCTTGCAAAATTGTTAGCCCTCTTTTCAATTTCACTCTCAACAAAACTATAATCAATGTACAAATCATTAAAATCATCGTTCATTAAATGCCCTATTTCATGAAATAAAGTAAACCAAAAAATATCAGAAAATGATTGGCGAAGTGTCATACATAATATAACTTTGTTATTCTTCTTTTGAATGTAACCTTGTACTGGTGCTCCAGCAAAATTATGTACTACTTCAAAGACAATGCCACACTCTAAAAATATCTTTTTTAATTCAGAAACCATTTCATTTGGCTCTAAAAACATTGTTCTTTTAATATCTTCGTATTTTTCTTTCAATTTATTTTTATCAAATGCATTTAATGGCTCTACCTTTTCAGTTAAATATTCACATATGCGCTTCCACGCAAATAAAACATTTACATTCACTTTAATCTTTTGAGAGCCCCTAAAAGCAACTTGTTGTATAGGCAAATTAGGAATAGATAATAAATTGTTTACATTTAAGAATCTCCTCATATTCAAAAGCGTTAATGCCTTATTCAAACCACTTTCGATAATTGAAGTGATTTCACAGTATTTAACTATATCTTTTAATTCACCTAATACATTAAATTCTTCGTCAGTTATCTCTGACATTTTTTCTATTTCAATTATTTCCTTATCATAATTACCTTGTAAATTTATCCAAAATTGTGTTGGAATTCCAAAAACATATTCAAGAGAATTTGCAAATTTTGATGAAATATTTTTTTTACCACTAAGCACTTCACTAACATGCTTAGCTGAATATCCACTTCTTATAGCTAATTCTTCCTGAGTCATATTTCGTTCTTCTAACAATTCTTTTATAGTTTCTCCTGGGTGTACAATTAAATCAAGGGATAAGCCATTCTTTTTTGTCGCCATGATATTCCACCACTCCTTTTATATTAACATTTTTACACACTCTTAAACTTTCATCATCGCGTTTTTTAACTAAAGGCTCTACTATAAGTCTAATATTTTGATTTAAAAATATTCCATATAGGTCATCCAGATCACAACTAAGAGGATGAGGTTTTCCTGGTCCATAATCCAAATACTCCTTAAAATTAGAAAAAGCCATCATTTCGTTGATTCTTTGTTTAACTTTTCTTGCCAAATTTATACCTATTTTTCTTATTAACTTATCATCATCATTTATTATCTTTTCCACTTTTGGATTATGTACTTCGATGTCCAACCTTAACCCTCCTTTCACAAATTACCTAATAGGTAATTTAATTATAGCATTTGTTGTACATTAACACAATACTAATATATATATTTATTAAATTATTTAAAAATGGTACCTAATTGGTGCCTAATTCTATTTTGATATAATTAAACCCTTTATTTTGTGGGTATTTTTAGATTATTGCACTCTTCAGGGATAAGAGAACAACAAAAAATAGCATATCTTTACTTTATCTCCTATTTAATATATACTTTAGGTGATAAGGAGTTGATAAGGTGAAGAAAACTATTAAATGGGGGTTAATAAGTTTATTAACATTAATTATAATGTTTATATCTTTTAGGTTATTAACAGATAAATTAAATGATATAAATGCTAATAAATATAAGAAAATTGTTAATGAAGTAAGTAAAGATAAAGAAGCAATGGTATTTATAGAAATAAATCCTAAATTAGTACTTACTACTAAAGATAATATAGTAATTGATGTAGCATGTCTAAATAACGATTGTGCTTCTATTATTGATGAACTTGATGTTAAAGGTAAAACAATAGCGCAGGCAGTTAGTGCTTCATATAATCTTGCTTATGAAAAAGGCTATAACACTGAAAACGGTGTTAAAGTATATAGTAAATATAAATTAGATGATAAAAAATTTAATGAATATATTCATGTAGAATATATTACTGAAGAAGAAGAAAAAGAATTAGTAAAAGAAGTTATTGATAAAGAAAAAGTAGAAGCTATTAAAAACACTATATATGAAAAAGAATTATTAAGACAGTTAAAAACTGATAGAGATTATGATAGTGTTTATACTTGTACTATGGAAGAAAAATTAGAGTGCCATATTATACTTGAAACTGGTATAAATGATGATACTGAATATAATACTGATGACTATGAAAAATATGGTTTTATAGATAGTTTAATTTACGGTAGTGCCAATAGAGTTATGAGCACACTTAAAAAGTTTGGTTTTGATATTAAAAATAACACTCTTACATTTAATGGTGTTACATATAGTTATATTCCTTTATTTACTCATAATGGACAAAAATATAAAAATGTATTAGTAGGAGAACTAATAGATAATCTAGATACTAAATACTGTGAAAATGGTTACTTAGAATATGATAAAAATGGTAAATGTACTAATAGTGATGGAGTACTTTTAGTAGAATTATCTAAGCTTAATATAACTAAAGGAGTAATAACAAAAGATGATATATTAGAGCTTAGACTAGGATCTACTAAAGTAATGATGGATAGATATAATGCTATGAATATATTTGAAAATGATGAAATAAAATGGAATGAACGTGCTAAAAGATGCATAAACAAAGCATATGCTGAAGGATATACTTTAGAAGAATCCCTATGTGATTCATGTGATCCATATGGACAAAATACCACTTATAGTAAAAAATACTATATTGGAGATAATGAATATAAATCTTATTCTGAATTATATTACTTAATAAATGATACTATTAAATGTGAATAAAAAAAGACCTTAAAGGTCTTTTTTATTTTAATGAAGAGATTTTTGTAAGTCTTCTTCTTTTAAATTACTTATTATTCTATCATGTACATTTGAATATAGTACTTTATCTGTCTCTTCATGGTTAAAGTGAGTAAGTAATAAATCTCTAGTTTCTCTAGCCATAGTACTATAATTAAATATTGGTAAGTCGTAGTATTCTGGATCTGCATCTCCATAGAATCTCATATCATCTGTTGCAAGCATAACACTATCTATTCCTACTATATTTGAAACATGAACTATATGTTTTAAATATTTTCTCTTCTGTTCTTCTTTTGAAACACTTTGGTCTTGTACTATAAAGTTTCTATTTGAAAATACACCTACAAGTCCTCCTACTTCTTTAATAGCTTTTAATTGTTCATCATCTAAGTTTCTATCTCTATCACATAGACTTCTTGCATTAGAGTGACTAGCAAAAGTAATAACATTCTTTCCTTCCTTTTGATTCTCTTTTATAACATTTATCATTCCATAAAATGTTTTTTTATTAGCGTGTGATAAATCTATACATAAACCTAAATCTATAGCTTTATTTAAAAATTCAATTCCTTCTTTTGTAAGTCCTTCATCTGTTCTAGTACCTGAACCATATTTATTTTTATTATTCCATACAAGTATAATTGATCTAAGCCCTTCATTATATAAACTTTCAAGTTCATCAATTTCTAAGTAATCGCATCCTTCAATACTATAAACAAATTCAGTATCTGGTAAATATGTAGTCAAAATTCTTTTAGATATTTTAAACATATCTAAAATAGAAACATTCTCATTATAGTAGTTAGGATCAAGCTCTTCCGCCATTTCTTCTTTACTCATAAAGTATAGATTAGCAAATATACATCTAACTCCACTTTTCCTTATTTCTTCAGCAATATTTTTGATTTTAGTATAATCATCTTTTAAATAGCAAGTATAACATACTGAAAGTAAATCATAATGTGTATCAACCATTTTATCACCCTTTCATTTATTTGCAGCTTATTATAATGCAAATCATTTATTTAATCAAACAAATGGAAAAGAAATCTAAATATATTACTTTTTATTTTTGATTTACAAGTTACATTTTTAGCATCACTAGTAATAACAGATACTTCAAAATCAGCAGATTCTCCAGGATAAATACTATTGATTGTCTTTGTTTGTTCTAGAACTACTACATCATTATCATCAACACATCTAACGCTTATTTTAATATCATTTCTTTTAATACGTCCATTATTTCTTATAGTACCACTATAGCGAAGTATTCCAAAAAAATTAGAGTGGGAAGCATAAACAGGTAGGTTTGCATTTAGCATATCACCAAATACAGAAAACCACAAAAGTAAAACTACGACAAAGCATATTATAAATCTCACTAGTAAGAAAGTATTTTGCCTACGTCTACAGAAAGGACAAACTGTTGCTTTTTGATCTATTTCCTGCATACAATACTTACATTTTTTCATAAATACACTCCTATTTTCTAGTGAAAGTATAACATAAAAATAAAAAGTAAAGACGAGTTACTAACTCATCTTTACTATTTCTTGTCTTATTTTCTAATAATAAGTATAAAGCCTGCTATTCCTGCAAGTAATCCTATTAAGAATAAAGCTTCTCCAAAGAAGTTACCAAGTACGCCTAGTACTCCTCCTACGAGCATTATAGATGCTCCTAGTATTCTAGTCTTTCTTTTTTGTTCTTCTAGTTTTCTTTGATCTTCTATTTTTATTTTTCTATTTTTAATATCTAAATCTATTTTCATAACTTCCTCCATACAATATTCATAAATATTATAACATATAAAAAAGATAAGAAAACTTATCTTTTTAATCTATAAATCTTTTTTAAATCTTCTATTACTAATAAATCTGCTGGTAGCCAATCTAGATGCTCTATATCATTAAAATCTAACCACACCATATTTTCATGTTCTAGTGAATCTTTATCATGATATACAAAGTCTATACCACTTTTTAAATTGCATATATATGAGTGCATCTTTAAATGAAAATCTGGATAAGTATATTCTATAGAATCTAGACAATCTATAATAGTAATATCAGCATTTAATTCTTCTTTTATTTCTCTTACTAGTGCTTTTTCTTTAGATTCACCGTTTTCTATTTTACCTCCAGGAAATTCCCATTTACCTTTAAACTCTCCATATCCTCTTTGAGTTGCTAAAAGAGCATTATCTTTTACTATAACAGCTGCTACTACTTCTATCTCTTTTTTATCCATGTTATCTTCTCCTTAATGATCTCATAGCAGTATTATATTTTAAATATAAATCTTCTATAGATATTTCTTCTAGTGTATTTTTAACAAAGTTAGTTCTAGGAAGTATATCAAAAAGTATTTCACAGTCTTCCCTAGATAATTCTTTAGATTTATTTTTATATTTTAATAAAGCTAAATCTCTAACCCATTTAATTTTATTACTTATATATTCATATAAACTATCATACACTTCATTTTCTCCAAGATAATCATTTGTGCTACTATCAAATACATACATAATTGATAAGAGTTCTCTATAACTTAGCTTATCTATTGAAGATATAAACGAATCAAAAAATATATTCCATTGTTTAATAGAATCTACTCCTAGTTCTTTATCTAAGTCTAGTTCTTCCTGCATATGATTTCCACTTATATTATAGATACTATCCATAATAACTGATTTCTTACTATCATTTTCATATCTTTTCTTTCCACATGCGGCTAAATCAGTAAGATATACACAGCCTGTAGCAGAAAATTTTTTTATTGCTTCTTTATAATATTCTATTACCATTTTTCTCCATTCCTTTCTTTTCACTTTTAAAAGCTAATTAAATCATAGCATGATTTATCTATGAAGAAAAACGAATAATAAGCATATCATGTATTCCTAGAAGGAATATCTATTTTAAATCAATATTTATGTAGTTTTCTATAAATCTTTTAGGCGCATTTGTTAAAAATTTTCTATCAAAAGCTATATCTATATCAGTAGTAGGCATCTCTTCTTTTAAATTTAATACTTTATAGTTATCATCATTTTTAACTAAATCTGATATTAAATAACCTATACCAAGTTTATTCTTAACAGCATTAATAATAACTTCACTAGTATGTATATTAATAATCTTAGAAGGACTAACCTTTTCTTTTAAGAATAACTCATCTAAAGCTTTTCTATTAGATGTACCAGGAACTGGTAGCACTAATGGAACTTCTTCTAAATCTTTAATAGATTTAATATTTTTATATTTATCATAATCACTTTTTAAACATACAAAAGCATAACTAACAGTAGATAGTTTAATAATCTCTAAATCACTATTACTAGTTTTAATAGGTGCAGTATCTATAATAACATCTATTTCATGTTTATCTAGTAAATCTAATAGTTGTTTAGTAGAACCACTCATAAGTGTAATTTCAATATTAGGATATTTATTATGAAAATCTATAATCTTATCAAAGAAGAAGAAACTAGCTATATAAGAAGGAATACCAATAGATAATTTACCTTTATCAAGATTTTCGCTTTCAATCATAACTCTTTCAGCAGTTATAATATTTCCATATGCTTTTTCAATATAAAAAAGTAATTCTCTTCCCTTACCAGTTAATTCTACTCCATTTTTATTTCTATAAAAGAGTTCAGTACCAATAGCTTCCTCTAATTTCCTAATACTTTTACTAATAGCGCTTTGAGTAGTAAAAGTAAAAGAAGCAGCCTTAGAAAAACTACCATATCTGCATACATCATAAAATACTTTATATAAATTAAGATTAATATTGTTATTCATAAAAAATAGTCCTTTCCTAAGGACTATTATATTATATTTATATATTTTATTCAATTAACCCATAACTTTATTTCTACCAGTGTTTTTAGCTTCATATAAGTTAGTATCAGCAGCTCCAACTGCTTCTTCAATAGTAAGATCGCTACTTACATTAGCGGCACCTATAGATACAGTAAGATTAATTTCTTTTCCTGATTCAATCTTAAACTTAGTCTTATATACTTTAGCATTAAATTTATAAAGAATATTCATAAATTCCTTATAACTCATACTATCAGAGCCTATTAAGATAAACTCTTCTCCTCCCCATCTTCCACATGCAATATTTTTAGAAGAAATAGTTTTTAACATCCCTGATACTTCTTTTAATATTAAATCACCACTATTATGACCATATTTATCATTAACTTTCTTAAAATGATCTATATCTAATATAGCAATGCTATAAGAAGCATTATTCTTTTTAGCTTCTTCTTTAATACGAGTATGTATCTGGGTAATAATATATCTGTTATATAAACCAGTTAATTCATCATAATCTGCCTTCCTAGAAAGTTCAAATTCTCTTCTTTGAGATTTAGATGAATAAAAAACAGTAAATAATACTATAGATAAAATAGTCATAGTACTATTAAACAAATATAATAAATTAGTGTATCCACTAGAAAGCGCTACTTTAGGAGTAATACTATTTCTAAGTAAGAATAGTGCTATATAAAAAGCAGAAACAATAATAGTATAACTAATTGACATCTTTCTAGTAGTTTTAATGTTTGCGGCATTATAAGCAGGAAGAAAACATGCTGTTATAACAGCGTAGCTCCATAGCTGAAATCCTCCATTCCATCCAAAGTTAAATATACAAAGAAGCATATATAATAAGACTTCTAAAAAAGCAACACCTACATATATATTAGATTTCTTATAGCAAATATGAACCATTAATAAATACATTACTAAAGATATCAAGTTATAGATAAACATAAACTTACTCTTAAGTATAATGAATACTACTAAAAAGAATAAATGGCAAATAATTAAAAAGGTATTAACTAAAAACATAGTTAAATTAATTCTACCTTTAGGTTCTTTTCTATGAAGCCATAAATCATAAATATCTTTCATATATACACCTCCTTTTAAAGGTATATACATTATAACCTGTTTAAAAGAAAAAAGCCAGTAAAACTAGCTTATCCAACAACTTTGTTTCTTCCAGTATTTTTAGCTTCATATAAGTTTTCATCAGCAAGACCAACTGCATCTTCCATAGACATATCATATGGTATACTACTAACGCCTATAGAAACAGTTATATCTATTTGTTCATGATTTTCTATTTTAAACTTAGTATGCGCTATTTTTTCATTTAATTTAACCATTTGTTTTATAAATGTTTCATATCTCATATCACTAGTGCCTATTAAAATAAATTCTTCTCCTCCCCATCTTCCAGGGATAATATTATCACTACCAATATTCTTAAGAATATTACTAATTTGTTTTAAAACTAAGTCACCACTATTATGACCATATTTATCATTAACTTTCTTAAAATGATCTATATCTAATATAGCTATACTATAATCTTTACGAAGAGACTGAGCATGATTTCTAACTTGAGTATTCATCTGTGTAATAGCGTATCTATTATAAAGAAGAGTAAGCTCATCAAAGTCTGCTTTTCTAGTAAGTTCATAAACCTTTCTCTTACTTTTAGATGTATAGAATATAGTAGCGCCCATAATAGCGATAAATGAAACAGCATTATTAAAGAAGAATAGTATCTTCATAATGGTATCATTAACATTTAAAACAGAGCCACTAGGCATTAAATCTAAAACAAACAATAAGGCAAAATAAGTAATTATTACAGAAAATGAATAAATATATGGAACAGTCTGATAAAACTTATCTCTACCTTCTTCATGAGCAGGTAAGAAACATGCAGTAATAATAGAAAATGCATAATTTTGAAAACAAGCACCCCATCCAAAACATAAAGCTGCTACTATCATATGAGTCCATACTTCAGTAAAAGCTATTACTACATATCTTTTAGGATTAGTATAACTAGTAGTAATCATACATACATAAAAAGCTATAGAAAGAGTATTAATTATAATTAGCAAACTACTATGAATAAATGTATATATAAACATTAAAAATATATGAACAAATATAATAGCAATATTAACAAAAAACATAGTCTTATCAGATTTATTATCACCACTAAGAAACTCTCTCATATTATCCTCCATATAATATATGTTTTTCCTCTACCAATCATCCCTATAATAGCATTATAACATGTAATTAAATAGTTTTCTACAATAAAAAAGCAAGCATTAAGCTTGCTTTGCTTTTCTTCTTTGATATGAGAAACACTTATATATTAATTCATCATAATAATCTTTTTCATTAATATAATCAGCTACACTATGAGCTAAAGATTCGTATCTCTCAAAACTAGAAATAAATACATCATTTTGATGAATCATATTAGGTCTAGAATTAATCATTTGTAAATATGAATTAGCCCTAGCTACATAGTATTCATATAAACGAATTAACTGTTCTTTAGATAAAGACATTACTTCATCATAATTAAGAATACTAATTCTTCCTCTAATATAACTTATAGTATCAGCATCACTTGTTATATACATGCCCTCTACTTCTCTATCAAAAACCAAATAATCTGGCAGTGAACATTTAAATAATTCATCTTTACTAACAATACATATACCTTCTCTAAAAACTCTCATAAGAGCACCTCTTTAGAAAGTATTATATATCAAGTATAAATATAATGCAAATAAAAAACTCAAGCTATTTAGCTTGAGAATTATTATTATGATTATCAATAGTAAAATGAGATATACCTAAAACTCTTTCATAAGCATCCTCATCATTTCCATCTCTAAGTACCATGCCAAAATAGCCTGCTCTAAGTTTCCTATAATAATTATCAAAACTATCAAACATTGGATAAATGACATTATTCTCTTTTTTGAATTCTTCAAATTCTTCTTTTTCAACAAAACGAGGACTTCCAGATTCAAGATCAACAAGAACAACTATGTCAGAAATAAAATCAGAAGCTTCTGCTTTAACGACATAAATTTTTTTACTTTCTTTAGGACAAAAATCCTTAATAGCTTTTTCAATTAATTGAGCATCAGTCATCTTATCAATGTCTTCAAAAGAATAAGAACTACAATTCTTAATTCCTTCTAGAACCTCAAGATATTCACGAACTTCACTGCTTTCTTCTAGTGCCTTCTTTTTTTCAATAAGATTTATCATTTCACCTTTAAATGATTGTAAAGCATTAAGTCTTTCATTAAGCTTTGTTATTTCATCATTACTCATACTACTTTCCTCCCTGATTAATTCACCTTTAATTTATCATTTGTTACTACATAAGTCAATAAAAAAGAAGAGCATTTGCTCTTCTTTTTATCTCTTCTAAATTCTATATTAAGAACAACCTTATTAGGTTTACCTAGTTTTATTAATATACTTTCTATAGGCTTCTTCGCTTTCTTTAGAGACTTCATAGTCTTCTGCTACTTCCCACTCTATAATATCCTTACAAGCAAATCCTCTTTCAGCCATTTTATCTAGATCAAAAGCAGTCATTATCCATTGCGTTTCCTTGTGCCACTCAGAGAATTTATAATCGATACTAATAGGAATAATATTTCTATAACCTACTTCACCTTTCCAATTCTTATATAATATTCGAACGTGTCTTTCCATAAAAACCTCCTTACAAAAATATTATAACATATTATAAAAAAAGTGCTAGGCCATAGGCCTAGCTTCAGGGGGTTCTTAAACAGGCACATTTCTACACCACTCTACTCGTTAAAACCCTTTAAAACTC
>JAEEGL017295786.1_pt1 | contig 12160 bp, 6 predicted proteins | sample 9134231 | NCBI WGS metagenome assembly JAEEGL01 (sample SAMN16246548, study PRJNA631951) | gut metagenome | biome: gut microbiome; feature: rumen; material: fiber-attached | host: Bos | place: Iran: Karaj | collected 2018-10
ACTATAAGGACAAGACTGGAATTGACTTAACTGACTCAGTTGATTTGCAAGTAGGAACCTTAAGCAAGGCACTTGCATCAGAAGGAGGATTTGTTTGTGGAAAGCAAGTCTATATAGATTATCTTATAAACAAATCAAGACCATTCATATTCTCAACAGCACTTTCTCCAGCTACAATAGCTAGTGCAAATGCTGCATTAAATCTATTAAAGGAAAATAGCGAGGAATATCTAAATAATCTAAATGAAAACACAAGACTTATGAGAAAGCTGCTTTGTGATGCTGGATTAAACATTGTTGATGGTGAAACACCAATCATACCAATCATCATAGGCCCTGCAGATTTAGCAAACAAAATCTCAAAAGAATTGGAAAAAGAAGGAATTCTAGTATCTTCCATCAGACCACCATCTGTTCCAAAAGATATGAGTAGATTAAGATTAACAGTCATTGCCACCCATACAAAAGGAGAAATAGAATACACCGCTAAAAAGATAATTGAAATTTGGAATAATATTAAAAAAATTAATTAAAAATAGAATTGAAATGGTATGCCGAGAGTAACCCACATTCTGTTTTATACAGCATTCATCTTAGCGAACTACTCTGCTTCCCTTAGAGGTCATCAGCATATTTGTTCTTGCATCCTGTAGATTGGCCGTTTCACCGATTCCTTTAATGTCCATCAGTCAAGCATCATTGTCATCCATCAAAGGCCGTGTCGTTTCTGCTCCAGAGTCATACTTCTCAGCATAAGTCTTTCAACTTTACAGTCTATATGATGTGCGGAGTTTCCCTAGTTATAAAACCAGCAGCTGTCTTCGGCTTACCATTACCAATAATTTATATTTTCTAGTATAAATAATTAAGATTTAAAAATAGAAAAATATTAAAAAAAAGTTAAAATAAAAAATTAAAAAATAAATGAAAAAATAAAGTTAGTCTTCAACCATTATCAGCTTGCCCGTAGATGAATCTCTATAAACCTTTCCCATTTCAGTATAACCTTTACCAGAGCTATTGCTCACATCAGGAGTTTCATTCAATTCCTGACCTTGGTCCAATTCGGTTACCTGCTGCATATCCTGCATCATCTGCTGCTTTTGCTCTTGGGTTATGTCATCATTAAAGATTACGCTTTGCATATTCCAGGAAATGACCAAGAATACCAATAACCCAACAGCAATTACCAACATTGCATCTACAAGGTTTGCTGCACCAGACATTGGGTCCTCTTCTTCACCTTTGTTTAAACGTCTGCCAGATTTATGACGTGCCATACTATCACATTACCAATAATAAAATCATTCATTCAATCTATCCAATATCGCTTTGGATAAGGCATCCAAATTAGACAAATACTGTTCATACCAACGTCTTCTTATTTTAGAAACAACATATGCAACTGCTCCAGCCCCAATACCGACAACGGTGGTGTCAAAAGCTACAATAATCGCATTGGATAATGTTGTTACATCCCCACTGCCTAATGCGGCAAGACCTGGGCCCATAGGAATCAATGTACCCATCAATCCAAGAGTAGGCCCTATTTTTGTAACAATATCTGTTGTCTGAAGCTTTTTCTCAATAATGTCCTCTTCATTTTCAATCAGTTTTTCTGCTAATGCCTCTCTGGAATCCTTTTTCAATTCACTGGATCTTGCAATATTCACCAAAACCCTTTTTTGGTTTTTAGGGATTTGCGCATTCTTGACAATATCCTCTATTTCACTAATCTCCTTAGTACGAGATATTGAAAATATCAAATCCTTGATTAATCTAACAGGTACTTTCTTACGAGAACTGTACTCTGATATAAGTCCTCCAACAGTAATTACAGCATACAATGCAAATAATAATAAGAATACTATTACTGGTATCTGTAAACTTTGAGAAACAACATTTAATGCAGAAGTTAATAAATCACTACCTGGAATCACTGTCACCATCTATAATCACCAAAATAATAAAAAATAATAAAAAATAATAAAATAAAACTATTAACTTAAATTAAATTAACTTAAAATATTTCTTTTCTTTGAAAACACTATGCCAATGGCAATTAGAATAATCAATGCTATAACAGACCCCAATAAGCTATCCATAGACACTATGCTTATTGACCCCATTGACTTGTTCATTATCGCTGCAATGTTTGGAATGACCAATGCAGACAATAGGAAATAAATCCCCAAGAAAAACATGAAGTTTCCTAAAACGATTGGATAAGGCTTATCCACATACCTTACAAATACATTGGAAGCTAAGTAAGTGACTATAATTGTCAAGACCAATGCTGCTGCCACATATTTGCTTAAATCCACTGCTCCCAAACCGACTGTTGGAGCAACCAACAATATGCTTACAACAATTGACCCAAAACAGCAGGGACAAGGGGCAATTACCGCTGCACAGGTGGCAGCGGTAGTGTTCTTTTCAAAGACTTTCCATTCCCTTATAGTAAAGATGCCTGCCAAAATCATAATGACCGCCATGATTATGAAGAAAAGGGAATTATAAGTATAAATCAAATCAGTTATCTCATTTGCATAATGTGAAGAAATTTCAGCAAGGATTAACACTCCTGCACCGTATCCTACACAAACTGTAGCCAAATATTTCTTTGACAGATTAGCCAAACCAACGGCAAGGCCTAGCTTTATGCCAAAAACAAGTACGGCAGCTAAAATTCCAAATTGCCACAACATGCTAATTGTATCCATAAATCTCACCACAAAACATATAATTATCAATCTAATTCTATTTATAACAATATTTTTTTTAAGCAAAATGCTCATTAATAGACTAATTCCTTATTTTAAGAAAAATAATCATTATTTCACTTATGCTCAATATAAGCAAAATAATCATTATTTTACTAATCCTTAGAAACCAATGAAAAAAATAAAAAAATAAAATAAAAAAATAATTTTATTTTATTGGACAATTAAACTAAAAGATCCTGGAAGTGATTAAAGATCATTTGTATTCAAAATCATCATCCATATCATCATAATAGTCATCATCATCCTTGTTTCTGAAATAACCGAATCCAATCAATATTACCAAGCATATCACACAAGCAATAATGGCTATAGGCATGCTGACATCCTTAGGTGCCACAGGAGTGCTTGAATGTTGAGTGACCTCAATAGCTCTTCCATCACCACTTGCATCAGGAGTTCCTGCATTTGAATCACTGCTTGAATCAGCCTTACCTTCATAATCCATACCAACGCTTGCACCTGAACTGGAACCTGGAATGTTTGTAGTTCCATGAGCGCTTTGAGATTCTGCATTGGAACTGCTGTTTGTTTGGATGGTTTCAGTCATGTTAGACTCTTTAGTGCTATTGCTAGTTTGACTATCAATATTTGAGGAATTTGAAGGCAAGTCTGTAGCATTCATCAAGAATTTAGGATTTAATGTTGCATTGTATAATGTAGGCAAGAGTTTGGCAAGCAAATCTGCATTAACATACTTAATTGCCCATTCCATCATAGCAACATTACCGCAGCTACAATCACAACATGCCACTCCATTTGCAACAGTTGCTTGAGCCCAAGTATTTGCAATGTCCCTTATAGTGGCATCGTTAGCATTCCAATAACCTTCATAAGCAGAGTTCAACATTGTTCCACTCATGGATATTAAGGAATAAGCATTATTTCCAGATTTTAACCATTCCTTAACACCTAAGCCATACTTATCCTGATAATAAGTTTTATAGACATCATCCCAAACAGATTCAGCAACTGAAGAAGGTCTGGTTACTTGCCAACCCCATAAATTGGATAAAAATTTATTTGACATGTATCTGGAACCGCTGTAACCTTCATTCATCATTCCTTTAATCCATTCCGGATTTAAATATCTTGTATTTAACTCATTATAGAAAACCTTCTCAAATGAAGCAAGATATGCATTGTCCTTATTGGCATACATCAATACATTCATTGTAGGGGTTTTATTGGATAAGTATTCTACAGTCATGGAAAGACCTCCCCAGTAATCGAAGAAGTCATCATTATCCAAAACACCATATTGATTGGTGTTACGGCTCACTATAATATGATCAGTATCGGACAGTGCCCTCATAAACACTATAGGGTCAGTTTCTCCCCAATAGTACTTGGAATACATATTGCCCATTCTACCTATATAGAACTCAGCCAATTCATCTGTGTCATTCCATGTCCAGGACATTGATGCCAATTTAGAAATTCCCGCGCCGTAATCTCCATTAGGAGGTGCAAATATGCGGGTAATGGCATTTTCACCTGCATCAGTAGAATTATAGCCTAAACTTAAATAATATATGCAATCCTCAAGCCAATGTTTAGCAACATAATTGTCATCCAATGATTCATTTGAAGTGTATTGGTAACTGATACTTCTCATAACGGATTTGAGAGCTTCTTCAATTTGAGGCCAATATTCGTTTTGCTTAAGAGTTTTATTGTTAAGGATAGTCCTATATGAACGGGCTAAAGCTACTCTAAATGCATTATCCATCAAGATAGCTTGTGAACTGTATAAATCTCTAAATAATCCACTGGTAATGACTGTTACATCAATTCTTTTTTTAGCCCATCCTTCAGGACGGGTTAAATTCTCTAAAGCTATTACCTTAGGCATTTCCTCAACTTTCTTACCGGTTGGAATCCCCTCTTCATCATAACCTGCACTTGAAGAGTCATGCCAAACAGGTTCCATACCCAATAAATACAGAACGGTGGATACTAAAGCCCCATCATCTCTTGCAGTTTCAACACACCAAATACCCATAATTATCTTTTCGGTAGTGTCATTTAAATCCGCTAAGGTCAATAATGTGAGTGTTTTGGCATAATTCCATGCATCCTGTGTAGGAAGTTCAGAAGATTGGTCCTGGAACATATTTGCCCCAGTAGGGATTACTTGAGGAACAGTAACACTTTCTCCACCAATATTGATATGAATATATTCCCCATTCAAAGCGGCTAACATTGAATTCAGTTCATCACCGATACATTGGTTATATAAATCAATGTATCCTTTAGCTATGTTTAAAGACACTGAAAACTCGGCAGTTCCGATATTCATTGTGTCATATACTGTTTCAACATCCCAATAGATCAATGCTTTGCAAATTTCAACAGATTTATTCAGTATCAACTCCCTTTTTAAAGGAGATAAACTATCATAATCTGCAGAATAGTAATATTGGGACAACTGATCAAGTAAATTGGTTTTTGCACCATTCACTTCAAAATCATGTGAAAGAATGATTGAAACTGTATTTGCCAAATCATCATCGGTCCATTTTTGACCTATTGCATGCAATCCTAAAGGATATAAAGTGTCTTGAGTCTCCTTTAAAAACTTATATAATGTAGGAATCAAAAGGTTGATATCACCGTTGATTATATCATCCTGGCTAATGCAAAGGGTCAAGTGATAGTTATTTGCAATTATCAGGTTTTTGATCTCATTGGATAAATTTTCCTCTAAGTCCATATCACGATTAACGCTATTGTGATTGATTTCGTACTCTTCCAGTAAATTAGCCAATACTGTCAAATTTCCATATAGATGTGTAAAGGATTTAGGGGAATCCAAATGAGAAATTAAAACTGCAAAACCTCTTCTTTTAGCTTGTATTGCTTCAGCCAAACCATCAGTAATATAGAAGTATACTTGAGGAACATCTCCAACAACTACAGAGCCGTAATCATTGTAAGACAGTAGAACCTCTTTTCCAGGTAACCATTCATGAGTTGCATGTCTTCCAACAAAGACCATTGCATTGGAGTATCTGGTTTGCATATAATAATAAGCAGCCAGATATTGATGAGTTGGAGCTACAGCAGTACAGTGATAAAGATTCTCTATATCTGCCTCCCAACCTCTTTGCGGTTCAGGTCCAATGAATACATTGCCAAATGTCAATCCAGGAATTACAAAATAATCAATTCCCTCTCTATTGACAATCATGATATTCCCTGGGGCTTCACCCCATCCATTCAATCCTGCAATGCCTAAATCCTTAAATTCTGCATAATACCCTAAAAATTCCTCATAATAATCGTAGTTAGAAGTATTCGCATAAAGCTTTAAGGAATTTACTATCTTATCAAGACAATTTATAGCAACGGCTGTCTGGTTTTCAGGAAGCAAGGATTTTATTTGGCCATACCAATCATCAAGCATGGAATTTACCTCATCAGTATAGTTCAATGCAACTGATTTTTTAACTATTTCACTGATATAAGCAATAGGCCCTTCTGAAACCTGTAATTTCACTATATCATCCAATGAATCAAACCATTGCCTGTATTCCTCTACTGGAAGAAGAGTGACACCTGATCTGTTAGCTAATTTCTCTATTTCACCGGGAGCCCAATTAGCTACATTTATACCGCAGGCAATCATCATATCTTCAAGTTCAGAAACATTATTAGGCAAATCTGTTAAATTGTATCCTGCATCTTTTAAGGTATAAAGCATGTTATAAACACTGGTAATTGCATCCAAATAACTTGCTCCAATGTTCTGTTTTCCTGGAGGGTAATTATAATAGATTATTGAAATCATTTTGTCAATGTTTGGCGTATACTGCAAATCAACCCAGGAGTCCACACGACTTGCCAATAATCCTATATTTTCCTTTACTGGAACAAAGGTCTTTAGCATTGCTCCTGTTTTATTTGAAATGAAGGAATCAACTCCACCTACAAAAGTGGCATCAAAAATTCCTTGAGATTCGGAAATTGTAATGTGCCACCATTTGTCACTTTTTGTAGTTGTTAAACCAGTAGGACTCAATTCCCATTGAGCATTGGTAAGATAGTCAGAGTGGACAGCTCTAAATACTGGAACATTTACATTTTCAAAGAAAGTTGTGGCATTGGTAAAGTTTTCCCCACCAACACCATATGCAACCATAGAGACTATCGCATCAACATAAATGTCAAAATCAAGAGGATTTTCCAAAAAGCCGCTGATGTTTGATCCTGCACTTGTCCAATATTTAACCATAACATTTAATTGCTCTGCATTTCCTGCAGCAGCATAAATAGGTATTACATTATATCCCATATCCTCCAATGATTCAGTGATCTCATTTACAACATCCAACTGTTGAGATTGAATATATAGGGTACTTTCTAAAATACCGATAGTGCGTTTATTGGAACTATTGAAGAAGGTTGCAATATACTCATCTAATGAGTACCATCTATCTCTGAAAACTCCAGATAACTGAACACCAGTAAAATTAGGAGCCTCAAATTCACAATCCTGGCCTAAGATGTTTAAAAGATATAATAACTCATTTTTCAAATTGCTTTTATCGTTAATGTCTTTATATAATACAAAATTATTAAAAATCTCTCCGAAAGAAGAGCCATAACTTGCAATATAATCATAAACATCATTAAATGCAGTACCTCTTTTAGTATTCTTAAAGTAAGTTACCAAATCATCAGTAGAAATGCTGGAAAAGATCTTTTGATAATTTATAGTATTATTCCTTACAAGCCCTATTGAACTTGAACCAGAATTGACGTTACCGCTAGGGGGCTCTAAAATCAAAAACAATGCCTTATTTGATAAATCAGGGTATTTGCCTAATAAACTTGTTAAGACTGCATCTACATTAGAACTAACCCATTGGCCTATAAATGCATCACAAGAGTCCATTAAATCATATATCTCCTCTTCAGACATGTTTTTTATTTGATCACCGCTACGGATGTTGAATCTTACATTAGAAAAACTTGAATTCTCTAATATTTCACAAGCTACAGCATCAAAAAGATTATTTCCAGTTGTATCACTTATAATGAAAACATTAAATTCAAGGCCATCCTTTAGTGTATTTTCAGAACCCTCTCCATAATGGCAAGATTCATCAATCATATCACTATCCCTATCAGAACGTTCAGCACCAATTAAATCCAATTCCTTGAAGTCATTCAAATTAAGTTTCTCAAATTGGCTTTCAATATTTTCAGAAACAAAATATGTATTGTCTTCCATATTGTTAGCATTGCTGTTCTTAGAATTTGAATCAAAAGTGCTGATTGAACTAGAATCATGCAAATCCCAATTAGAATCAAGTGCATCCAAACTGGAATCACCATTTGAATAGCCATTGCTAAGTTCATCTAAAAGACCATTTTCATCCATATCATTGGCATTGATGGAATCATCAACAGAAGAAGAACACAAATTCAAATCTGTGCTTTCCAATGTCAGATTATCATTAATATCCGAATTATCCTCATCTATAGCAAAGGCTGCTTGAGGGATGATCAAAGCCAATAATAATAAAACGAAAAATATTTTTTTATTTAATTTCATATAAAGTCTCCAAAAATCCAATAAGAAAATCTACCATAGCAAAAATATTAAACAATTAATAAATTTGATACTATTTAATAAATTGACTTATTATAATAAAACTATATTATATATAATAAATAAAGATTTCCAATTCTAGTATTACTAAATCGCTTATAAAGTATTGAAAAGTAATAATTCTAAAAATGAGTAATACTAATTAGTTTAAATTGAGAAAAAAGTAATAAATAATCGTTAAAAATAAATTAAGGGATTATTAATCAAATAAGATCAAATGAAAATATTAAAAAAATAAATGAAATTAGATAAAAAAAGAAAAAATAGACTTTTGAGCTAAGCTCAAAAATCTAATTAAATACTTATTTTTTTACAGTGAATTTAGCCTTTTTGGTAATAGCTTTGTAAGCTGAGTCACCTGCAAATTTAGCGGTTGCAGTGAATTTACCTTTTTTAGTTACTTTTACTTTAATGTAAGCTATACCTTTAGAATTGGTTTTTGCAGTAAAGGTCTTTTTGTTTACGGTAATAGTGATTTTTTTACCGCTGAGTGCTTTACCGCTTGCATCCTTAAGGGTGAATTTCACCTTTTTAGCTTTTTTAACTTTTAAGGTAGCTTTAGCAAAGGTAGCTTTTACGGCTTGTTTTTTAACAGTTACTTTCACTGTTTTAAAGGCAGATTTGTAAGCAGTACTACCAGCGAACCATAAGGAGTAGTAGTAAGTTCCTGCTGCTGCAAAGTTGGTTTTAATGGTAGCCTCACCTTTTGCATTAGTGGTAACAGTTGAAGTTTTACCATTTACAAATACAGTTACTTTAGTATTTTTCAAAAGAGCACCACTTGCATCTTTTAAAGTAATCACTAAGTTTTTGTAAGTTTTAGCTACAGTAGTTAAAGGAGAAGCAACAATGCTAGTAGCTTTAGCATATGCATTTTTAACTACTATAAATTGTTGTAAAGCTAAAATGGTAGAACCGGTAGCTACAAAGGAAACATTATTTGATGGAGCAATGGAATCAGTTAAATCAACAATATACTCATCGGTAGTTTTACTTGTACCATTCCAAACATCATTGTAGGATAGACCGTTTACAATTAAATTGCCTTCACCTGCTTGAGCGCCAGCGGCAAAGACATGAAGTTTAGCATCTAATAAAATTTCTGCTAGACTGATGTCCAAAACAGAATTAGCTGCTGCAATCCTACCTGCTAAATTATTGCTGTTAGCTAATAAATCAGCACCATTGTACATATAAACAGTTGTAATGGTGTCAGAATCTGTTACATTATAGAATACAACAAAAGTGCTTGGATAAACAGCAGTCATACCAGTTTCCTTATTTAAAACAAAGGTATTGTCTCCATTTTTATTAACCAAATCGGATACATCATATACAACAAGACCATATCCATATCTGCCGTAAGTACCGAGGTTAGATTGATCTCTGTAAGAAGCTACAGGAATAATTTCTACATTATTAAAAGTAGTAGTCCAAACAGGTAGAGCCCCATTGGTTTTATCCCAGTTGTAAGCAACATAAAGATAAGCATTGACTACATCAGCATTAGCAGCCAAATCAAGAGCCCAAACATCAGTTCTAATGGTGTCAGCACTTCCAAGATAAGTGGAATCATCTTTGGTATCGATGATAACTCCACCATTAACAGTAATGTAATTGAAAGAAGAAATGCTTTCAGCAGGATAAGCTAAATCTTTTCCTAAATTACCATTATATAAGACAGGGACAAGAACAGATGATTCATTAAGAACTTTACCAGTAGATTTATCTGAAATTATTGCAGTGTAATTTACTTTAGCATTGTCTGCACCATTAACAGTATTTTCAGTAACTGGCCTAATGGTATCATCAGTCATGAATAAAACACCATTTTCACCTACAGGCACTTCAAGTTCATAACTGCCTACTTTTACACCATCAACATAAAAATCAACAGCATAAACTGTATTGACATTTCCATTATTGGTTAAATTAAGCTTTAAAGTGTTGTTGGTACCTGCATAACAAGCACCACCACCACTAGTATACTCAGTACTTAATGTTGGATTTACAGATAGGATATCGGATTTAATCTCTAAAACAGAAAGAACATTTTTAATAGAACCATATGCACTTGTACCAGCATAAGCAAAAGTTAAAGTGTTTGGTCCACTGACAAGTTTATCAGCAACATCAAATTTATTATATTGATAATAGTTACCAGATACATGTTCAATAGCCCCATCTATTTCATTATCATTGAAAGTGTAAAGACCGTCACCACTAGAAAGCACTACATTATCAATTGTGGCTTTAGTAATCTCATTTTCGATGGTTCCAACATTAAAGGTAGTAGACTTAGATTCTTTAGTCCATGACTGACCAGTATTAACCCAATAGCTAACTTTGTCATTATCTCCATCATTGTAAGCGAAGACTAAACCTATTAACTTAATACGGCCATCAAATACAAAATCCTCAATTTCACTATCGACTACATTAAAAGTGATTGCACCAGTCTTGCCTTGAAGTTTATCAGTAATATTATAAACCATATGATAATCTGAATAACATTTTGTAGTATGATTATTTATTGGATATACAGTACCATCACCAGTACTTGCGACATCTGTGAAAACTAACCGTTCACTTGCTATTTGTTCAGTTTCACCATTAGAAGTCATACTAATATTACTTTCACAACCTCTGTCAGAACTTGCTGAACCCGCATAAACATTCACATACAAACCAGCATAATCAACATCTTTTACATCCTCAGGTATTTCATAACTTAATTCTCCGCTTGTATCCCAAGGGTTGGTTGTTACAACATCAACATCCCCTGAAACCTCCCCATCTGCTATAGTATCCATATCATCTGCAGAAACAGCAGATAAAGATACCAATAAACACAGGAAAATTAAGCTAACTATAAAAAATTTACGTTGATTTTTCATAATTCGACCTTCTTATTAATTAAACATAAATAATTAACAAAGAGTTCATATAAAGAAAAGATTTATATTGGGAATTAATAAACCCAATATTCGATTAAACCCTTTAATAATTAATTATTATATATAATATAGAGTAATAATTATTTAAAGATTATTTTATTACTAAAATCCAAAAATAAGGCCAAATAGTAATAATTTTTAAAAAAAATAATACTATTTAGTGTTTTTTCGATGAAATATTAATAAGAATGGCTTAAAAAGTTTTAAAAAATCCTAAAAAAAGTATTATTAATTACAAAAAGTAATGAAAATATCATGAAAATAATATTATAAAAATTTAAAAAAATTTAATGAATTTATAAAATAAAAAGAAAAAGATAATAAATATTCAAACTTTTAAAAAGTTTGAATTAATTTGTCTTATTCTGAACCATAATCAGCTTACCCGTAGATGGATCCTTATAGACCTTACCCATCTCAGTATAACCTTGTCCAGTTTGATTGCTTGTATCTGGAGTTTCATTTAATATCTGTCCCTCTTGAACCTCAGTCACTTCCTGATTCATGGCTTCCATGACCTTTTCCTTCTGTTCTTGAGTCAAGTCCTCATTAAATAAAACGCTTTGCATATTCCAAGCAAGCACTAGGAATACAAGCAAACCTACAGCTATAACCAACATTGCATCCACAAGGTTAGCTGTTCCTGCCATAGGGTCTTCTTCCTCACTTTCAAAACGTCCTTTTCCTCGACGACGAGCCATAATAATCACCAAAATATATGAAATCCTTATTAAATTTTCAAATTTTAAACCATATGAATTCTAATCTATTGTAAAATTTATTAAATATATTGTATACAA
>JAEEGL010290278.1_pt1 | contig 12159 bp, 8 predicted proteins | sample 9134231 | NCBI WGS metagenome assembly JAEEGL01 (sample SAMN16246548, study PRJNA631951) | gut metagenome | biome: gut microbiome; feature: rumen; material: fiber-attached | host: Bos | place: Iran: Karaj | collected 2018-10
ACGACCTGTCCTTTGATGTAATCAATTCCTTCAACACGTACCGGGTTGTCACCAAGTGTGATAATCTGAAAACTGATTCCGGCAAAGTCTGCATCTCCCTGTGCTGTCTGGCTCATCAGATCTGTATCCCACTTCTCCAGTGCGACACCTCCGCGTATGATCTGCTCTTTCAGACAATTGCTGTTCTCTGTCAGATCCAGGATCTGCTCATGATCGGCTTCTGTAATGGAAAATTCAACCTTCCAGCTATTGTTGATCTGATAACCTTCCGGTCTTGCTATCTCCACTGCATAATAAAACCCTGCCGGCAATGCATCCGCAGAAGATTCTGCCTGACCCGCCTGATCGGTAATCAGAGTCAGAGCAAGAGAGCCATCTTCGATCTGTGTCCCATCTTTCAACATGATCGTCTTTCCGCTGGCGTTGTAGATGCCGATTGAAGCATCACTCAGTCTGGCTGACCCCTGTGCACAGCCCAGTCCTGTTTCCATGTCCACTTTCTGAAATCTGACTCCGGCATAGACTGCATCGTTAAGATATACAGCACTGCCGTCTGATTCATATTTCAATTTTCCTCCAGTTGTCGGGCTTACCCATCTGAAAGCTGCCTCACCGTTATCATCCATCGAGATGATTCCCTTGAGTTCAAATTCTGAAGCAAGATATCCTCCCGGCGCTTTTTCTTCTGTGATACGGATCGAACCAAGCGGAAAAGCATTTCCGCTGGAGGAAGTCGTATAAAGCGTGCTGTTGGAATAGTCCGGATCCAGATAAGCCGGATTGTTCAGGAAGACAAATCCCTGACTGGTTTTGAAATACCAGGTCCTTGCCGGATTCCCACTCCATGTGTAGTTTTCGTAAAATTCTACTCTGAATGTAGCTGATGACTCTGTGATCCGTCGTTCTCCCTGTGTACTGCTGCTCTTGAATATCTGAATTCGATTCGGATCCAGTGTTGGTGCATCCTGAAAAACAACTTCCGCTGTCTGATCCGGTTCGATCGTTACACTTCTGACAGTCGGATCACAGACAAAACCTGTTCCGATCGTCGAGCTTTCTGCTTCCTGGATCCAATAGGTGCCTGGTGCCAGATTTTCCAGCACATCCGTTTCTCCGGAAGATGTTGCAAGATCATAGGATACGATTCTCAGCGAACCGACTTTTCCGGAAAGAACCGGAGCAGCTGATGTTCCTGTGTTTTCTGCATATACATCAAAACTGATCCCGGTCATATCGTAGCATGTGTTGCCATTCGTTGCAGCAGTATTACTGCTGGATTTGGTAAGTTTCAGACTTCCGATCAGCTTTTCATTTGATTTGATCATAGCCGGATCATCCTTCGTATCCTGCACACTTACATTAACAGCATGGATCACTGGATCCCATTGCCATACCGTATCTGTCGGACGCGTGATTTCTACGATCCAGTAAGTGCCGGGAGAAAGCTCCAGAATCTCTGAATATCCGCTCACTCCTATCGTCAGTACGGCCAGGGTTCCTCCTGCATCGATCTGTGTATTGGTACTGGTTTGTTTTGCCTGGGCAGTCTGCGCTTCACTCTCGTTCATAAAAACGCCATAAACGGCACCTGTTACCGGATGAGCCAGAAGGAATTCTTCTGAAGCCTGATCATTCTCTTTGTGAACCTGTAAATATCCTTTAAACACCGGCGCGCCTACTGATATCATCGGCTGCGTACTGCTGCCTGTTTCCGGATACAGCGCTCCGACGGATTCAATGATGCTGTTTTCCGGATATCGTCCGTTTGGAAAGGATGCTGCATAGGCCAGTGCTTCTTCAGCCATATCTTCAATAGCATCTTTATATTCTGTCCCATAACCTGCCGGTTCGAAGCCCATCAGTTTCCAGATCACACCTGTCATCATGTTTTGATACGGCCAGTCCTCTTCACTGCACATTATCATTTCATATGTCGGTGTTCCGGTCCCCGGGTAGCGATTGGTCCAGTAGTTATAGAGAACGAAGTATAACGCCTGTGTCCTGGAGCTTTGTCCGGCTTCACTCAGAAATGACGCAAGATCCGAATAATAAAATGTCTGTCCGTCAGAAGGAACACCCATGGACATATCCAGACAGAACAGATGGTTTCCGTTGGCATCGTCATAGGCTCTTCCGCTGTGTCCGCTGTCCGGCATCAGCGTAATGGTAGTTGTACCGTTTGACGGAGCAGCTGAACGAAGACTGACTTCTCCTTTTGGTTCACTCTGACTGTCAGATGATTCCTGCTCTGTTTGTGATTGCTTTCTTTGATCAATCACAAGCAAACTGACATATCCCTCCAGGGTACCGACAGACAGATAAATATCCCGGACATCTGCCAGATCGATCGAAGTTCGGCTTCCGTATCCGGCGGATGATGAATATGTTTCTGCGTGTCCGTCCAGATATGTGATCTTTAGTGTCTCAGCATAGGTCCAGCCGGTATAAATACAAAGATCCAGAGAAGAATCCGCCAGAGATCGTTCGATGGCTGCCGTATGCACATCGATGATCTCGAACCGTTTCTCCGTATCTCCAAGTACCTCTATACAGCCGTTCTGATCTTCAAAAATCTCTGTACCGTTCATATCAAAACCGGCCCCCCATCCTTCGATGGTCACTGTGATAAAGTCTTTTCCAGCTTCTGTCATCTCGGAAATCATTTCTTCCGAAGAAGATTCTTCCACCTCTTCTGATACCTTCTCAGATGGTTCTTCTCCCACTTCCTCCGCCATGGTCTGAAGATTCATTCCGGACAGTACGATGACTGTTGCCATCAGTATGACCAGCAGTTTTTCGATTTTCTGTTTCATTGCTTTCTCCTTTTCATTCGTTTTCAACGGGTTCCCGCTCTCCACAGATCAGGCAGGCCCTTTCAACTATTCTTTCTTCACTCCAGCTTTCCTGATCGACGACCCAGACAGTTGCTTTGAGGGCTTCATGATGAATGATTTCCTGTCCTGTGATCACTTCCTCATAAAGGTAGGTCACTGTAAAGCTGTCGTGAATGTCTTCTTCATCATCTGCATGAGCGATGGAATGATTTTCCCACTCAGTATCGCTGTCAAAGATTGCCCCGCATCGACAGCGACATTTCTCACTGCGCCGTTCTTCCACGATATCCCGGATTTCATCGTAAGCCTCTTCGAGAATAATCTCCTCATAGTGTCCCTGCTCCGGATGAAAGATCGTTTCTGTTATATCGATCCATTCATGAAGACAAACACTTGTCTCGGATCCCTCTTCCGACAAGACTGGATCTTCTGATTCTCTTTCTGAGGAATCTGCCTCCGGTGCTTCCGGAATGAGCGATTCAGATTCTCCCGGTTCAGACTCTGCTGATTCAGATTCGACCGGGTCTATATCGGTTGGTTCAGGTTCAGGTTCGATCAGCACAGTGTCCGTTTGTTCCGGTTCCGATGTTTCCCATGTTTCCGATGATAGATCCTCTGCTGCCGTAATCGGTTCTTTAGATGCTTCTTCTGTTTGCTGTGAATCGGATGCTTCAGAAATCTCCGATACTTCCGGCAATTTCGAGATTTCCGAAGCTTCGATCGGTTTATGTGTCTGTTTTCGTTCAGCATCTATTCTTCCATCGGTTCCTTCTCCTTTTCTGCAGATGAGAAAGATGATGAATATGATCACTGAAAACAAAGTGACAACCAGAATGATTCTCCGTCTTCTTTTCACTTCAAGTCCCTCCCAAACCAATATCTTCTTATCAGAAGCCCCGAATCAGGTTTTGTCCGGCACTGCGGGAAGCGTTGGTCATGGTCTCTTTGATCGGATCAAAATACTCGATGTCTTCTCCGAGGAAATAATCAGGCATTTCACTGCGTTCAATCTCCTTTCCCAAACGGATGAGTTCCTCAAAACATGGTGCCCGACCGGCTTTTTGAATCAGGATCCGGTGTCGGGAAGCGGGAAAAACGTAGAACCCGCTGTCCAGTTCATCCCGGATCCTGCAAAGAAGCCGATTGTCACACAGAAGATTGGCTCCGAAAGAAACATATTCTCCGTTCCAGAGAAGCATGGCAGCGGACGTATGTTTCCATTTGCTCTGATCCAGCAGATTGATCGGTTTAGGCGCCATCAGTTCCCGGCAATAATAGAGATAGTCATCCAGACTGTAGAGATATGCCGTATGCCTGCGCTGATTTTCCAAGGCCTTGTCAAAAAGCTCTTCTGCCGTCACCTTCCACTGATCGATCTGATATATTTCGATCACCTGAGAAGTGACAGCTTCCGGATTTTCGAAAAGCGGGATCTGACAGACTGCAAAGTAATCCTCCGCAATCCGGAAGGTAACGCAGCTTTTGGCATACTCATCCCATAGATCAATGGGCTTGATGCTCAGCCAGATCTTATCTTCGATTTCGGAATAACTTCTTTCGACGATCGGCAAGCCTGCATATTCATGTATGCCTTCCCGAAATCTGAGTACCATCATAACGACCTCCTTTTAACGGGCAGAAAAACCCCTTTACTATTATTGTCGTAGTTTTTACATGTGATTTTTAAAATTTTCCCTGGGTTTTTGCAAAAAAAATAAGGGCAGAATCGAAATTCTGCCCTAAACTTGAAAGATTTCTTCACTATTATGATTAACTTAAACATTGACAGGATTGCCCAGAAGCGTCCGGATCTTGCCCATAGCATCTTCGATCAGCACTGACATAGGTACTGTGGAAACTCCTGCAATCAGCGTATCGCATTTCGAAACGGGTATGAGTACCCGGCTGGCTTTCGCTCTTCCGACTGCCTTTGCCATTTTAGGTGTTACCTCTCCCATCAGAGCATCTGCCAGCACGATTCCGATCGGACCTACAATAATATCCGCACGTTTCGCACAGGTCATTACTGCATTCTCTCCTGTCGCCGCATGAATCGCACCGCTTTTGAGCATAGAGGCTGTCGCTATACTGTTTGTACCGACTGCCAGGATCTCCGTTTGGGGAAGCTCTGCCAGAAGCCTTTTGACCATCTGCGACCCAATGGCTCCTCCCTGTCCGTCAATTACCAGAATCGTCATATTTACTCCTTATCTTCCAGCAGCTCCCTGGCTACTATTCTGCGTGCCTGTCCTTCCGGATCATGGTTATACGTCCAGTCCATCAGACCGCCCAGATGGTTTTCTTTGATATACCGGCATTTTTCAACCAGTGTCCGTTCATCATCATAGGCAATGTTAAAGACCCCGTCTTTTGTAACATAGCTCTGCTTTGCTTTCTCATCAAACTGACGCTCATAGTGCGGATCTGTCCGGAGCAGATGCTCGATCTGATCGAAACGATAGAATCCCTCCGGTCCCTGTTTTGCAACATATCCATAATACGGAACACCGATATTGATCTTATAGGATGGTACTCCCTGAGAAATATAATACCGGATCGCCCGGTCGTCACAAAGCTCTGACTGTACTTCTCCCACAGAAGCCGGGTAAAGATTGGAATGATGAGAACTTCCCAGGGAAGACCAGTTAAAGTCGTATCCCATCAGATTGATAAAGTCGAGAATCGGTGCCAGTCTTGTAAAATCCGTATGGATCCAGTGACGGTTCTCTCCGCCGTGTGCAATCGTCAGAAGTTTATCCGGCAGTACGTCCCGCAGTGCCTGCATAAAAAGAATATAATAATCGTCCTTGAAATCTTCGATCGGCTGATCGATGCGCAGATTAAGACCCGGATACTCCCAGTCAACATCCACACCATCCAGTTCATACTCATCCACGATTTCGCGAACCATCGCTGCATTCTTTCTGCGCCATTCCTCAGTCCGGCTTCTTTCGTCAAACTTCTGTCCTCCCCACTGTTGCAGTGAAACAAGCAGTTTGACTTTTTGCTCTGTACAGATCTGTCTCATCTTTTTCAGACAGTCCGGGCGCCGGATATACAGCGTATCGTCCCGAAGAAAAACAAAACCGTAATTAATATGGGTGATCCCATAAAGATCAATCTTGTCCGGAAACTCTTCATTAAGTTTATCGGTTATATAGGATACGACATGATAACTCATTGCAGACTCCTTTCCTGTCTCTTTTTACACTAATGACTGAATCTATCCATATTGTATCGTATTTTACTTGAAAAGCAACACTTTTCCCTATTTCCTTCCCCATGAAAATGTGGTAAAATATCTGGAAGAATTATGCGCAAATTAGGAGGAATCATGGAATATACCTGTATCCTCTGCCCCAGAGGCTGTCACCTCACGGCAGAATGGACTGTCAATGAACAAAACGAAAAGACTGTTTCTGTCACAGGCAACTTCTGCCCTCGCGGCATCAAGTATGCAACCGAAGAAATGACCCAGCCCATGCGGACTGTCACAACTTCTGTCTATGTTTCCGGCGGAGATGAGAAAATGGTCTCTGTCAAGACCAACGATACCATTCCTAAAGCCAAGATCGAGGAAGTTCTGGAAGAAGCTCGTAAAATCAGTGCGAAGGCGCCTATTATGGTCGGTGATGTTCTCATTAGCAATATTGCAGAAACCGGCCGTGATCTGGTTGCAACCCGAAAAGTAGCGAAAGCCTGATTTATGACGGATCCATCTTCATCTGCCCGGCCGGGAACGCCCATAGACGCTCACTGGCCGGTTTTTATTGCCAGGTGGTTTCATGAAAACGGTCGCTCCCTTCCCTGGCGGACAGATCCGCCAAACCCTTATTATGTCTGGCTTTCCGAGATCATGCTTCAGCAGACTCGGATCGAGACCGTTATTCCCTACTTCCTTCGTTTTATCCATGATTATCCTACGATCCATGATCTTGCCTCGGCTTCATTGGAAGACGTTCTGAAACACTGGGAAGGACTTGGCTACTACAGCCGGGCCAGACATCTTTTTATGGCTGCCAGCCTGATCGACCAGAATCCTGATGGATTCCCATCCGACTATGCATCCATCCGCAAACTTCCCGGAATCGGAGAATACACAGCCGGTGCGATCGCTTCCATTGCATTCGGACTGCCCGTCCCGGCTATCGACGGAAATGTCATGCGCGTTGTCAGCCGTCTGTATTTGTTGGAAGAGGATGTAATGAAAGCATCATCCAAACGCCATGTCCATGAACTGCTGGAACCGATCTGCCCAAAAGATACTCCGGGAGATTTTGTACAGGGCTTAATGGAACTAGGTGAAACGATCTGTCTGCCCGCTTCTCCTGACTGCGCTGTCTGCCCACTTAACCTGATCTGTCAGGCTTATATGAATGGTCGACAGGAAGAACTGCCGATCAGGGTTCCAAAGGTAAAGCGCCGCACAGAATCGATCATCGTCTTCCTGATACATAGAGGCCCTCAGATCCTGCTGGCCAAACGTCCGGAAGATACTGTGCTCGGCGGTTTGATCGAGCTTCCGAATATCCCTGCCGAAGCAGAATTGTCCAGCGCATTCGAAGAAAAATACGGATTGAAAATCCTGCCGGGGCAGCCTATCAAAAACATGGATCACGTCTTCACGCACATTACCTGGCATATGCAGCTGATCGAAGGCTCTTTGAAGGAACCTCTCCCCGACACGCTGCCGGAAGGTCTTTTTCTGGCTGATGAAGAAACCCTTACGGATAAGATCATGCTGCCTACCGCTTTCCGCAAATTACTTACTTGAAGAAAGGCCCGGGTTCACCGGGAAAATGACGATTGGACCAAGAACAAAACAAGAAAAAAACCAGAAGTGGTGATCGTCACCAGTCACAGGTACTTCTGAAAAAATATGCTCAGACCTATCTGGATCATCTGGTCGAAGACAGATTTTCAGATATCTATACGGATATCTCCCATCTGGTCGAAACATTTCTTCTCGAGACACCGACACTCCCCATTCCGACAGTGCAGGGACTATATGATATTCTGGATAAAAGCTCAGCCCCGACGTTTGCCGGTTATCTGACAGACGATCCAGGACAGGAGACTTTCCTTACGATCCCATATATCTATAAGCTGGTTCTGGGCGTCAAACGTCCGAACTTCCTGCTTCGTCTTCTGGGCATCATCTGCCCGGAATTTCTGGAGGATCGTAAAAAGATCCGAGATTTCTCCCCACGTTATCGAAATGATTGTACCGATACGCTGGCAAAGCGTATGAGTTCAACTGGCGTTCTCGACAAACTTCAAATCCGACTGGATGAACACTACTCCTGGGATCAGGCGTATCATTTCCTTCAGCAGAACAACAAAGTAAAAACAGCTGCCGCGCTGGTCGATGAACAGGTGCGCTCTGCGATCCGGCTGAAGCAGCACATGCTCCAGTCCATTCCCGATCACTATATCGACCTATATCCGGCTGCGCGCCTGATGAAAAGGAAATTTTACCTGCATATCGGGCCGACCAACTCCGGAAAAACCTACCAGGCGATCCGCCAGCTGGAGAATGCGCAGCACGGTGTCTATCTCGGGCCGCTCAGACTGCTTGCCTATGAGCAGTATGAAACCCTGAACTATAATGGCTGTCCCTGTAATCTCCTGACCGGTGAAGAAGCGATCGAGGTACCTTTTGCTCGTGTTCAGGCCTCTACGATCGAGATGGTCAATATCCAGGACACCTTTGATATCGCCGTCATTGATGAGGCTCAGATGCTGACGGATGAAGAACGCGGCGGTTACTGGTCACAGGCTGTCCTTGGTCTGTGCGCCAGGGAGATTCATGTCTGTGCCGCCCCTTATGCCGAAAAGATCCTTGTCCAGATGATCACCGACTGCGGTGACGAATATGAGATCGAACATCTGGAACGACTGGTGCCCCTTAAGGCAGATACCGCCAATTTCCGATTCCCCGGCAGCATTCAGGAAGGCGACGCACTGATCCTCTTCTCCCGTAAAGATGTTCATGCCTGCGCGGCCGAACTTTCCTCTTCCGACCTGCCATGCAGTATTATCTATGGTACATTGCCTTACGATGTTCGTCATTCTGAAGCCAGGAAATTCTCCAACGGAACGACGAAAGTGCTGATCGCTACTGATGCGATCGGTATGGGACTGAATCTTCCCATCAAACGGATCGTTTTTCTGAGGCAAAGCAAGTTCGACGGAAAAGAAAACCGCCCGCTTCGTCCTCAGGAAATCCAGCAGATCGCGGGACGAGCAGGACGATACGGACGGTATGAGATCGGTTACTACAATTCCCATAACAATATGAATCTGATCGAGGATGGTGCCGAAACACTCGTTCCGGATATTACAGAAGCCGTGATCGGATTTCCCACCTCTCTTCTGTCCATCGATGCGCCGGTTTCCGAGATTCTTACCAAGTGGAGAGATATCCCGCCTCAGGAAGGCTACCGGATCATGAAGTGCGACGATGAGATCGAACTTGCACTGGAACTGGAAGCTCAGACTTCCGACAAACAGCTCATCTATGATTTTATTACCATCCCTGTCGATCTTCGGCAGATGGAACTGATGGATCTGTGGAGAGATCTGGCTGATCTAACGATCTCCCGTCGTCCGATCGATTTTTATGATCTTCGGCCGAATGTCAATTTCCGGGATTACAGTGCCCAGAATATGGAGCGCCTGGAACTTGCCTACAAGGAATGCGATCTTTTGTATGCCTTCTTCCGCAAATTCGGCTATATCCAATATCTGGAACCGACCATGCGCTTCAAGGATCAGATCGCGAGTACGATCATTATCATCCTCAAGAAGGAAAATTATTCCAGAAAGACCTGTCGCCGCTGCGGAAGAACACTCTCCTTCCTCTCGACTTCCAACCTCTGCGACCGGTGTTTTGAACGACTGCACTCCGGTGGAGCAAGTTATGTTCCAAGACGACGCGGATCAAACAGACGATCATCCTAATGAATAACCCCAGGGCTAAAAACTGCCCTGGGGTTATTTGCATGCTCTTCTTTTTCCATGGAGAACGATTATTCTGTCGTTAAAACAAGTTCACCCTGCTCTTCGCCGAAAACAGTCCTGATTTCACTTAGTTGTTTCTCACCAACAGGAATCTCTGCCATCTCACTGGGGACGGCACGGACAAATTTTCTGGTCAGAATGACTTTCTCTTCTCCGCCGATCAGAGCCTTCAGCACAAACTGTCCTTCGCTCTGGGGCTGACCAACACGGCAATAGATCGAGAAAGGAGCCAGCAGTGAAGCATGCTGCGGAACCGTATAGCGAACATTTCCTGCCGCTTTGATGATTGCCCCTTTGCTTGCAGCCTTCTCCTTACCGTTGCCTGCAGCAATCTGTCTTGCAGCTGCTTCACCGGCAATTGTGCTTTCCTTACTGACGAAGTCAACGATATCATGTACATGAAGGACATTTCCGCAGGCGTAGACACCGGGAATACTGGTTTCACGATCTTCATCGACCTTAGGACCGCCGGTCACCGGATCCATTTCCACCGACAATGCACGGGACAGCTCGTTTTCCGGCAGCAGGCCGACGGACAGAAGCAGTGTATCACAGCTTACATACCGTTCGGTACCGGGAATAGGCTGACGTTTTTCATCCACTGCTGCAATCGTAACGCCTTCAAGACGGTCTTTTCCGTGAATATTGACGACGGTCGTCGAAAGATGCAGCGGGATATTCTGATCGATCAGACACTGTTGAATATTTCTGGCAAGACCAGCTGAATACGGCATGATCTCGCAGACCATCTTGACATCTGCGCCTTCCCACTTCATTCGGCGTGCCATGATCAGTCCGATATCACCGGAACCAAGGATCACAACTTCCTTACCGGGCATTACGCCTTCCAGGTTCACCAGACGCTGAGCCAGTCCTGCGGAATAGATACCGACCGGACGGGTACCGGGTGTTTTCAGATTTCCGCGAACTCTCTCCCGGCATCCCATGGAAAGAATAACCGCTTTTGCCTGATATTCGATCACACCGTAAGAAGGGGATAGACAGAAAACAGATTTCGTATAGCCTTCCGGCTGTTCAGGATGATACTGAATCTCCAGAACCATCGTTCCGGTCATGCTTTCGATCTGTCTTTCTTCAGCCTGATCGATAAAACGCTGAGCATATTCCGGTCCGGTCAGTTCTTTTTTGAACCACTGCAGACCGAATCCGTTATGGATGCACTGCTGCAGGATACCGCCAAGATGACGATCCCGCTCGATAATGATCAGATCTCTTTCTCCGGCATCATAGGCAGCGACAGCTGTGGCAAGGCCGGCCGGTCCTCCGCCTACGACCGCGATATTCACCTGTTTGATCAAATGTTTATCTTCCATGGCTTCAGATCTCCTTTAATTTTCCCTGTGCAATCGTCGTTCCTTTACCTGCTTTGCGAATCTCATCAAATGGAATACCTGATTCTTCAGAAATGATCTTCATGACGACCGGACTGCAGAAGCTGCCCTGACACCGACCCATACCAGCACGGCAGCGCCGTTTGACACCATCGATCGTATAAACCGGAATCGGAGAACGAAGTGCTTTACGAATCTGTCCTTCGGTAACGGTCTCACAACGGCAGACGATCCGTCCATAAGCCGGATCTTCTTTGCACAGTTCAGCCCGTTCATCCCAGCTCATCTCCCTGACACTTGGAATCGCATCGCGGTGAGAAATCCAGTCAGCTTTTTCGTGTACTTCCTGACCCAGTTTTTCAAGCTCGGAAACGGCCATTTTTGCTACATCTTCTGCAATAGCCGGCGCAGAAGTCAGACCAGGCGAACAAATTCCGGCAACCTGAATAAGACCCTGTACCTTTTCAGAAGGTGCAATATAGAAATCATCGCCAAAAACGGCACGGATACCGGCAAATCCGGTGATCGCTCCGCCATAGGGAAGATTCGGCGTTGACTTTCTTCCCATCTGGAAGATCTTATCCTGTCCTTCCTGGGTAGTAGCAGTAGCATTCGCATCATTCGGATCGATCGGATCGGAACTGGGACCGAGCAGCAGATTGCCTTCAGCCGTCGGAGTGACCAGGACGCCTTTACCAGCCGCATCCGGTGTCTGGAAGATGACTGTTCGGGCAAAACCACCCAGATTACGGTCATAAAGGGTATACTCGCCTTTACGTTCACTGATCGTGATCTCTTCTGCTCCAGCCATTGCACTGATCTTCCCGGAAGATGCACCAGCACAGTTGATGATCAGCTTTGTTTCGATCTGTTCATCAGGCGTTGTCAGAAGAAAGCCTTCATCGGTACGCTCGATTGCCTGCACCGGCTGCTCCAGCAGAAACTCGACA
>JAEEGL010922039.1_pt1 | contig 12159 bp, 13 predicted proteins | sample 9134231 | NCBI WGS metagenome assembly JAEEGL01 (sample SAMN16246548, study PRJNA631951) | gut metagenome | biome: gut microbiome; feature: rumen; material: fiber-attached | host: Bos | place: Iran: Karaj | collected 2018-10
CGCCGGGAATGCGCATTCTCGAGAAGGACGCCGTCAAGATTGGTGGCGGTTGCAACCATCGCATCGGTCTGTTTGACATGATTCTGCTCAAGGACAACCATGTGGACTTTGCCGGCGGCATCGTTCCCGCTATCGAAAAAGCCCACCAGTGGTGCCGCGAGAATGGCAAGGACCTCAAGATTGAGATCGAGGTGCGCAACTTCGACGAGTTGCAGCAGGTGCTTGACCATGGTGGCGTTGACCGCGTGATGCTTGATAACTTCAGTGTCGAGAACACCCGCAAAGCCGTCGAACTCATCGCTGGCAGGGTAGAGACCGAGTCAAGTGGTGGCATCACCATCGACACGCTGCGTGACTATGGTGAGTGTGGCGTGGACTATATCTCGGTGGGTGCTCTCACTCACTCCATCAAGTCGCTCGACATGAGTTTCAAGGCTTGCTGATGCCGAACTTTTCGCTACAGGACATTCAACCACTCCCGCTGCCAGGCGAGCCCTTGGTCATTGCGGGACCTTGCAGCGCCGAGACCGAGCAGCAGACCCTCGACACCGCCAGGGCGTTGAGCGCCATCGGTGTGAAGGTCTTCAGGGCTGGCATCTGGAAACCGCGCACCATGCCTGGCGGCTTTGAGGGCGTGGGCGACCAGGGCCTTCAGTGGCTGCGTCGTGTCCATGATGAGATAGGTATGGCGGTGGCTACCGAGGTGGCCACCGTCGACCATGTGCGTGCCGCCCTGGATGCGGGAATTAGCATCCTGTGGGTCGGGGCACGAACGAGTGCCAACCCGTTTGCCATGCAGGACATTGCCGATGCCCTGAACGGGCATGACGAGGTAACCGTCTTGGTAAAGAATCCGCTGAATCCCGATTTGAGCCTATGGCTGGGTGCCCTGCAACGCATTCGCAATGCGGGCATCACACGCCTGTGTGCCGTGCATCGAGGGTTCAGTTCAGCTGGCTCACACCTCTACCGTAACGACCCGCAGTGGCACATCCCCTTCGAGTTGCGTCGCCTCGTGCCTGGCATGACCATCCTCTGCGACCCGTCACACATTGGCGGCAAGCGGGAGTTTGTCGCACCCTTATCCCAGTTGGCGCTTGACATGGGCTTTGACGGCTTGATGATTGAGAGCCATTGCGCCCCCGATCAGGCGTTGAGCGACAGCGCCCAGCAGGTGACCCCTGAGGAACTCAAGACGATTCTCGATCGGCTCGTCGTGCGTTCGGGGGCTCCCATTGAGGACGAACTGTCGCTATTGCGCCAGCAAATTGACGACTGCGACCACGAGTTGCTGGCCGTGCTGGCCCGCCGCATGAGCGTGTCGCGTGAAATCGGCCGTTTCAAGAAGGCGCACAACCTGCGTGTCGTGCAGCCCACCCGTTACCAGGAGGTGATCAAAGCCCGCCTCAGCGAGGGACAATCGTTGGGGCTGGATGAGGAATTTACCCAACGTGTGATGCAAGCCATTCACGAGGAGAGTGTCCGTCAACAACTCAACCTCACTTAAAACCTAATGCTTATGAAAAGAGTAATCATCATCGGAGCCTCGTCAGGAATAGGGATGGAAGTAGCCAAGTTGCTGCTCGACGAGGGTTGCCGCTTGGGCGTGGCTGCAAGGCGTGAGGACCGCTTGCAGTTATTGAAGCAACTGGCGCCCGATAGGGTAGTGACCGCAACCATCGATGTCACTGCCGAGGGCGTGGAGCAACGCTTGAGAGCGCTAATCGACGAGTTGGGTGGTATGGACCTGTTTTTCTATGCCTCGGGCATCGGCAAGCAGAACCGTACTTTAACACCCGAAATCGAACTCAATACGGTGAACACCAACGGCATGGGCTTCACCCGCATGATAGGTGAGGCTTACCGTTACTTTGCCGACAGGGGAGAAGGGCACATCGCTGCCATATCCAGCATCGCTGGCACCAAGGGACTCGGGCCAGCACCTTCCTATTCCGCCACCAAGGCGATGCAGAACGTCTATCTGCAAGCCCTGGAACAGCAGGCCAATGCCCGAAACTTAAAAATCCGCTTTACCGACATCCGCCCCGGCTTTGTCGATACCGCCCTGCTGAATGGTGATTTCCATTACCCCATGATGTTAAAGCCCGAGAAGGTGGCCCGACAAATCGTCTGCGCCATCAACAGCAAGCGGCACATCAAGGTCATCGACTGGCGCTACGCCATCTTAACAGCCCTCTGGCGCCGCCTCCCACGCCCCCTCTGGCGCCACCTGAAACTATAGCAGTTTTAACGGGTGGTGACGCGGGCGGCGGTGTAGAAGTGGGTGGCGTAGTAGTCTTGACGGAGGTCATCGACACAGACGCCGCGAGATGATGAGGAGTGGATAAACTTGTTGTCCCAGAGGTAAATGCCGACGTGAGAGACGTGGCCATCGCCGCTTGTGATGAAAAAGACAAGGTCGCCCTCGCGCAGGTCGTCCAGGTCGATGGGTTTACAGTTCTGCTCAAGCATCTTGGCGCTGTTGCGGTGCAGCGTGATGCCATAAACCGCTTGAAATACCTCCATGACCATACCCGAACAGTCGGTTCCCTCGCCACAGGTGTGGGCAGCGTAGGCATATGGGGTGCCAAGCCAGCGTTTTAGTTCCTTGTACAGGTCTTTGTTTTTTTTGTTATGAGGCTTGACGTCTAGACGCGCCCACTCGTCGCTCACCAGGCCATGTCCACTGGGCGTGGGCTTCTTTTTGTCGGTTTGGGTCGATGGGACATCGTCGACAGTCGAGCCGGTGCGGTTGCGGCGTTCGCTATAGGGGCGGTAGGTGTGTGTGTTGTGGCTTGTGCTGCGGCAAGATACCACAGGCAGCGACAAGAGTATCGCCGCTGCCATGTAGAGTATCTTTTTGCCGTATTTGGTCATAAAGGAATGATAGTCCTTAGTCCTTAGTTTTTAGTCCTTAGTTTAGTCCTTAGTTTCTTCGGCGGGTTCTTCGGTTTGTGCCTCTTCCTCTTCAGGCTTTGCTGCGAATTCGGTGATGCCGGCGTTAACAAGGATGTTATACCAGGAGATGATCTTCTTGATGTCGCTATTGTGAACGCGCTCGTCATCCCAATTCTCCAGCACGTTGTTCATGAACTCGTGCAGTTGGTCGGGCGTGGTGTAAGCCTTGGCATCCACGGCCTTTTTGTCATATTTCTTAGCCACATTCTCGAGAACCTGCGACAGGGGTGTGTCTTCGCCAGTGGTGAAGATGGAGATGTCGCCTAATGACATCGCGCGCTCGCGTGAATGAACGGGGAAACGATGGTGATCGGTCAGACCTTCGACGAGCAGCATATTCTTACCATAAGACACGAGTTTGTACAGTCCGGGACGTCCCGAGATGGATAAAATTTCTCTTAACATAATTAATAATGTTGATTTAATGTAGTGATTATTGTTGTTTACTAGTTAATAATTGCTTGTTGTGATAGCAGGCGGGTGACTTGTGGCAGCAGGGCATGATCGTTGTCGTTGACGATGACCTGTTCGCCATGCGCGATGCTGTCCTCACGACTTTGTGAGGCGATGCGGGCCTGTACCTGCTCGCGGCTGAACCCGTTACGGGCCATGACGCGTTGAATGCGCACCTCGTCGGGGGCTGTGACGTGCCACACGTCGTCCACCACGCGGTCTAGACTAGCCGTCCTCAGCAAGGCCGTCTCGACAAAGGCGACAGCCGCTCCACGAGCACTTTGATCGCCAGCCCATCGTTGCAGATCCCTCGCCGTGGCGGGGTGAACGATGGCGTTGAGGCGCGACAGGGCCTCACTATCGGCAAAGGCTACCGCGCTCAGGTGCTGGCGGTTGATAGATCCGTCATCGAGATAAATCTCATGGCCAAAGGCTTCAACCAAGAGCCTCTTGACCTCGGCATCACCGATCATGAGCTGCTTGGCGCGGGAGTCACAGTCATAGACCTCATAGCCCATGACCTGAACCATGTGCGCGACAACACTCTTGCCGCTGCCGATGCCACCGGTTATCGCAATCAGTCTCACGGCGTCAATGCTTCTCGATGATGTACTCGACACTGTCGCGAGACAGTTTCACATCCTGATAGGATGCAGGCATCTCGCCGATCATGACTTTTACCTTGTTGCCGGGAGTGCTGTTGTCCACCTCATTGTAGTCGACGACAACCGTAATGCCCGGATCATCCTTGATGCGGCTGACGGGGGCACGGTAGCTCACCTCGACATCGCTGGGGAAAAGGAGCATCTTGATGCCAGCCGGGGCATTGCGGACGACAATCTTGACGTCACGGGACTGCGACTGGAGTTTCTCGATGGGCACCATGATGTCGATACCGCCTGGCTCGATAATCGCGCCAGTAATGGCCTGGAAATGAACCTTGCGCCGCAAGGTATCAGTTAGGTCATCGACCTCAATGTGATGGGTATATACCTCATTGACTTCGCCCAAGGTCTTGGCGTCGCTGAAGACGAGCACCGAGTCCTGACTCAGGATCAAGGCTCCATAGAGCGTGTAGCCCTCGCGCGGCTCAGCGATGATGTCAGTCTTGATGGGCACCTTCTTGCCGGGCAAGTCAGTATATTTGATGTTGATGGACTCCGGCAGCACACTGACGATGGTGGCGTTCTTGTTCAAGACGCGCGCCAGTGCTTTTTTCAAGTGGCTCTGGTCGATCTTTATCAAACTATTGCCATCGCTGTAGTCGTTAAAGCGCAACGTGAGCTTCGGGGTCTTATTGAACATGTAGGAAAGGAACCTGTATCCACGGTCCTTGACCGTGACGGTGAGTGAGTCCGGCATTTTGGCAAGCAAATGGACATTCTCGGGCAGATTCATCTCTACAGGCACCTCAACATCGAGTTGCACATCGCTGTTAAAGGTCAGGAAACTCCAGAAAATGGCCGAAATGCCGACAAACGACAGGTAGAGCAGAATCGACCTCGTTCGAGGCGACTCCTTCAAGTGGTCGCGTATTTTGTCCCAGAGTTTCACTGCTGCTTTGTTGACTGTAGGTTATTTCTTGATGTCGGCGCCAGTCTCGGCTACGTCCTGCATCGATTGATAGATGGAGTTCTTGTCAATCTTGATGCGTACGCCGTCGGCAATCTCCAGAATCACTGTGTTGTCCTTGACCTCGCGGATGCGGCCATAGATACCGCCAGCGGTCATCACCTTGTCGCCGTTCCTGAGACTGTCACGAAAGGCGTTGATCTTCTTCTGCTTCTTCTGCTGCGGAGCAATCATGAAGAAATAGAAAATGGCGATCAGGGCAACAATCATGATCATGCTGCTCCAGCCTGATCCACCACCGGCTGCCTGCAATAAAATAGTGTTAAGCATAATTCTTTTGGTTTATTATATAATAAATGTGATTTATTTCTCTTGTTGTAGCCGTTGACTACGGCTTGATGACCGTGCCGTCCTTGCGCAGTTGCTTGACGGCATTGTTGAGGATGCCGTTGACAAACTTGCCGCTGGCTGCGGTGCTGAAGTTCTTGGCCAGCTCAATGTACTCGTTGAGGGTCACGGCAACGGGAATCTTGTCAAACGTGCGCAGCTCGGCCAGGGCCGTACACATGATGATGCGGTCCATGAGCACGATGCGGTCCTTGTCCCAACGGCTAGAGAGCACCAGGTCGTCAATAATCTTGTTGTTCTCGGGCATCTGGGTAACAGCGGCGGTAAACAATTCCTTGCCGAAGTCGCCATCCTCGTCATCCTTGAACATGGGCATGATGGCGTCTTCTTCGCCATCGGCCATACGCCTGAAGGTCTTGCTCACGAACTGTCCTACCAGATCCAGGTCGTCCTCGGTCCAGTAGAGGGAACGCTGCTCAACGGCTTCGGCCATGTTCTCGTCGGGGAGGATGACCTGCTTCATGAGTTGCTGCCACAGCAGGCTGTCGCCAGTCATGGAGTCCTCGTCGTCGGCCATATAGTCGTTATAGAGGTCGCTCTTGACAATCTTGTCAAGCATGATACGCTCAAAGATGGGATCGTCGTTCCATGTGATGGTGTGCTCCTCGGCAAACTGCTGCAAGGGCTCGCTGGCGGCAAGTGCGGCAACCAGACGGTTGTTGACAAACTTCATGTTGGGGTTGAGCTCTTCCTCGGTGGGCAGGTACTTGTTGCGGGCCTCGTCCAGCTTCATCTCCTGGATATGGGTCAACTCCACGGGAAGCCTCAACAGGTAGTGGTAAAGCTCGTAGGTCTTGTCAAGGCAAGCGTTCAAGTCCTTGAGCGCATTGCTAAGCGTGCGTTCAGGACGAGTGAGCATATAGGAGTACAGGTTTTGTACTACTTTGGTGCGGATTAAAACTCTATTTATCATAATGTGATTTTTGAACTTGCAAAATTAACGAAAAATAACGGCACTGACAAGTAAAACGTGGACTAATCAACGCTCTGGTTGTCGTTGATGCGTTGTCTCACCACTTCATAGATCATGATGCCACCCGCTACCGACACGTTCAACGAGTTGATGTGGCCAAACTCGGGAATCAGGACCTGGGTGTCGCATAACTTCATGATTTCAGGCGAGATGCCCTTGTCCTCGGCGCCCAGCACAATGGCAACGGGACCTGTGTAGCCGGCTTGGGTGTAGCGCATCTGCTTCTTGTCGCTGGTGCCTACAATCTTGAATCCGCTGTCACGCAGCAACTTCACGGCATTCACCAGATTGCGCTCGCGGCAGACGGGCAGGTAGTTGAGGGCTCCAGCCGACGTCTTGACGGCATCGGCGTTGACACTGACGCTCTCGCGGTCGGGGATGACGATAGCGCTCACGCCCGCGCACTCGCAGGTGCGGGCCACAGCGCCGAAGTTGCGCACGTCGGTCACTCCGTCAAGCACAACGATAAAGGGGTTCTCGCCGTTGTCAAACAGTTGAGGCACCAAGTCCTCTACACGATAATAGGTCACAGCTGCCAGCATCGCCACCACGCCCTGGTGGTTGCGGCGTGTGATGCGGTCAATCTTCTGCACCGGCACGCGTTGCACGGGCACACGCAGTTGCCTGGCCTTGTCACTGATATCCCTAGCTGTATCGTCGTTGAGCGTCTTGCTCAAGAAGATTTTGTCGATATCTTTTCCTGCTTCAATCGCTTCGAGAACGGCGTGGATGCCGTAGATGTATTGGGTCTTGTCAATCATTTTTTATGCTTATGGTTGATGAGTGATTTTGCGTTTTCGATAGCGGCGGCGTTCAAATCCTTGCCACTGAGCATGCGGGCCACCTCCATAACATGCTCTTCAGGACCCAGTTGCTCGACACAGGTGAGGGTCTCCACGTCGGTATCGGTCTTGAAGACGCGCAGGTGGTGGTCGCCGTTAGCGGCCACTTGGGGCAAGTGGGTGATGGCTATGACTTGGATGCTGCGTGAGATGTCGGCCATCATTTCACCTATCATGCCGGCCACGTCGCCGCTCACACCCGTGTCCACCTCGTCAAAGATGATGCTGGGCAACTGCATGTGGCGCGCGATGATGGTCTTGATGCAGAGCATCACACGTGATATTTCTCCGCCCGATGCGGTGTCCTTAATGGGCATGGGGCGCTGGTTTTTGTTAAATGCCATCATGAACTGCACGCTGTCGGTGCCGTTGGGCGACAGTTCTGAGTCGCGAAATTCCACGTCAAAGGCGATATTCTTCATGCCCAGTGGAGCAGCCTGTTGCAGCAGTTCCTTGCTGAAGTGTTTTGCGGCCTGGTGCCTGTTCTCTGAGAGTTGTGTGGCGATGGCAAGAGCCTCGGTATGAGTCGCTTGGACGCGCGCCGTGAGTTCTTCGATAATGCTATCGTTGTGCTCAATTTCGCTGAGTTGACGCTCATAGTCATGCTGGATGTCTATCAACTGGTTGACATCCTGGGCATTGTGCTTGCGCTGTAGGGTGTAGATGCTATTCAAGCGGTCATCTACTCGTGCCAGTTCAGCCGGGTCATCGTTGAGGGTGTCCATGATGGCTCCCACGCTCGATGCTATGTCTTTGAGGTCGATGAGCGATGTGCGCACGCGTTGCGACATCCCTTCAACGTCGTTAAGGTTGCGTTCGGCCTCTTCGAGCCGCTGGGCAACGTCGTTAAGCCTTGACAGAATGCTGTTCTCGTCATTGTCGAGTTCGTTACCCACGTGCCACAGCGCTTCTTTCAGTTCGGTGATGTTGCTCAGTTTGGCCTGCAACGCTTCCAGTTCCTGATCTTCGTCAGGCTGCAGTTGCATGGTTTGCAACTGGTCGAGTTGGAAGCGTATGTAGTCCTCGTTGTGCCGCATCTGCTCGATGGCAAGGCGCGTCTCGTTCAGTTTGTGCTCAGCGTCGCGGTATTGCAGGTAGGATGCGCGGTATTTGTCCAGCAACTCGCTGTTGCCGGCGATATTATCGAGGATGGACAGCTGGAATGCCGACTGCGACAGCAGCATGTTGCTGTGTTGGGAATGGATGTCGAGCAGCCGTGTGCCCAGGTCACGCATCAGCGCCAACGACACGGGACTGTCGTTGATAAACGCGCGGGAACGTCCTGAGGGCGATAGTTCACGCCTCACGATGCACTCATGCTCATCCCAGTCGATGTCGTTGTCGTTGAAAAAGCGCTCCAGCCTGTAGCCCGTGATGTCAAAAACTGCCTCGACCACTGTCTTGGCGTTGGCGTCGCGAATGGCCTTGGTGTCGGCCCGCTCACCCAGGATGAGCGACAACGCCCCCAGAATGATAGACTTTCCTGCACCCGTCTCACCAGTGATAATAGTCAAGCCATCGTCAAACCCGATGTCGAGTTTGTCGATGAGTGCATAGTTTGAGATGTGCAGATGCTTGATCATTTCCTGGCCGATAGAACGCTTAGTTGTTGCTGGTCTTCTTGATTTGATCCAGGCGTGTGGTTTCGCTGGGATAGACTTGGTACAGCATTTCATAGACTGATTCCTTCTCAGTCGTGTTGGCCTTGCTGTAAATGTTGATGAGTTCGTCCAGCTTAGCGTCCTTGAACATGGTCAGGCAAATCGACATGGGTGCCACATCATAGATTTTGCCAAGGTTCTCCAGCGTGTGGGTGATTGTCGAACGCCCCTTATCTACCGTGACAACCATCTGATCCAGTCCCATGCGATGGTAATCGTAGAGCATTTGCCTGATGGGTGCCGTTTGTTTTTCGGTAAAGGCGCTGAGCACCGCACTGCGGTTGTTGTTGTCCTCAAAGGCCTTCCAGCCGGTCTCGTTGGAACTTTGTGCCAAGCGCACGACTTGGGCCGCACGCTCATAGTATGGGTCTCCGCCATTGAGCTCAAACGTGTCAAAGTCCATGGCAATGATCATGTAGGCCCAGAAGTTGAGGATGGCCGTCAGATTGTCTTCCATCTCCATCTCCGAGAATACGAGCTGCTGGCCCGTCTCGTAGAAGAACTTCACCTTGGTGTCCCTGAAATTGATGATAGCTGTGGTATAGCTGCTGTTGTAAACGGGACGCTGCGATTGAATCTGCAGGTCGCCTTCCATCGCACCCGTGCTGTTGTCCCACCCGCTAATGGTAAACATCAACTTGCAGTAGATCTTCTCGTTGGTGCCAAAGGTCGCGTTGGTCCATTTGGTGGTGTTCATGTAGTCGGTGATGGCTTGCTTGAGCTCGTTGAATATGTCTTTGCTGCCACTGGTGATTTTGTCGCTATTCACCTCGACCTCGCAGTTGAGTTCGGTGGCTTCGTCATCAGCAATGGCGTTAAATGCGCACATCAGTGCCATGAGCATCAACAACAGTGTTTTTTTCATTTTTGTGATAGATAATGGTGTAAAACATCAACTATGTCGCGGGCTACTTCGCGCTTGGACTTGCATTCGCCCTCGATGGTCTCGCCCTTGTCGGTAAAGATGGTTACCTTGTTGGTATCGACCTGGAAACCGGCATTCTTGTCACGCAATGAGTTCATAACGATGAAATTCAAGTTTTTACGTTCCAGTTTGCCTTGTGCGTTGACCTGTTCATTGTCGGTCTCCAGCGCAAATCCCACGGTCACTTGGTCGGGGCGCTTGGCTTGGCCCACGGCACGTGCGATATCGGGATTGGGTGTCAGTTTGATGACGGGAGCGGCATCTTTCTCGCGCTTGATTTTCTTGTCAGCGACATTTTCAACACGGTAATCGGCAACGGCGGCACACAGGATGACGGCATCGCTTTGGGGCAACGCCTCCATCACTGCATCATGCATCTCGGTAGCCGCGGTGACGTCAACACGCTCGATGCCGGGATGCTCGGTCTTGAGGGCCACGGGGCCGGCAACCAGGGTTACCAGTGCGCCACGGGAGGCACACTCCTCGGCCAAGGCAAATCCCATCTTGCCCGACGAGAAGTTGCTGATGAAACGCACGGGGTCGATTTTCTCCACAGTGGGGCCTGCTGTGATGAGCACGCGCTTTCCCTGCAAGTCCTCGCTGGCACTGAAGAAGTCGTCAAGCGCCTTGACGATGTTCTCAGGCTCCTCCATGCGGCCCTTGCCAATCAGGTGGCTCGCCAGCTCTCCGGCGGTGGGCTCGATGATGTGGTTACCATAGGACCGCAGCAGTTCCAGATTGCGTATTGTGCTGGGATGGCGCATCATGTCAAGATCCATTGCGGGGGCAACGAACACGGGTGCCTTGGCCGACAAATAGGTAGTCACCAGCATGTTGTCGGCGACGCCATTGGCCATCTTGCCTATGGTGGACGCTGTGGCGGGGGCTATGACAAGGGCATCGGCCCACAAGCCCAAATCCACATGGCTGTTCCACTGGCCCGTGTTGGCGGTGAAGAACTCGCTGATGACGGGTTTGCCGCTCAGGGTGGATAACGTCAACGGTTGGATGAACTGCTTGGCGTTAGGGGTCATGATGACTTGCACCTCGGCGCCTGCCTTGACGAGCAGGCGGGTGAGCGTTGCGCACTTATAGGCGGCGATACCGCCCGTGATGCCTAGGATGATGTGCTTGCCTTTTAACATGATGCGTTATTGATTATACAGAGGGTGTTTCTATCGTTTCTTGTATTGGATGTAGAGCTTGGTAATCACCTGCTTGGTGTTCTCGGCAAAGTCGCTCTTCATCATCCAGTCATAGTAGCCCAGGTCAAGCTTGGTGAACACTTCCTCGACCGTTTTGCCCTTGTGCTTGCCGAAGTTGAATACCGGCTGCTTCTGCTCGTTGTAGATGATGCGTCCGGCCAGGTCCACATTGCGGTTGTGGCTGGAATACTGTGACAGGTAATCTACGTCGTTCTGCAGCGGTTCGGCATCATTGGCATAGTGGTCCAGCTGGGCCTTCAGCACCTCGAGGGTGGTTTTGGCATCGTTGGCGGCCGAGTGGTGGTTCTCCATCGGGTGGCCGCAGTAGAAGATGCACGCCGCCTCCAGGTCTCGTTTCTCACGCTTGTGATAGATGGTCTGCACATCGATGAACTTGTGCTGGCTGGGGTCAAAGTTGACTCCTGCCTTGCTCATCTCTTGGGCCAACAGGGGAATGTCAAAATGGTTGCTATTGAAGCCGGCGATGTCGCTGCCCTCAAACACACGGGCAATGTCATGTGCACGCTGCTTGAAGGTGGGCTCGCCCTCGAGCATCTCATTGGTGATGTGGTGAACATCGATGGCCTGTTGGGGAATCACCTTCTCGGGGTTGAAACGATAGGTATTGCTCTCCTCGTGGCCGTCGGGATAAACTTTAACGTAGGACAACTCGATAATGCGGTCCTCGGTAATATTCAGCCCTGTCGATTCAAGATCAAAGACCACGAGCGGGCGCTTCAGGTTCAGTTCCATTAGTTTAATTTAACTTTCGACTTAAATTTTAAATCATCATGGGCATCTGCAGGACGATAAGGTCCTCGCCAGCCTTCTGCTCACTGGGCACAAACACACCGGCACGTGCGGGGTCGAGCAACTTGAGGAAAACACCGTCGCAGTCGATGTTGTTCACCACGTCGATGACGTCAGCGCTCTTGAAGCCGATGTTCATGGGCTCGCCATTGTATTCACAGTTGATGGTCTCCTCGGCAGCTGGCGAGTGGTCAACGTCCTGGGCCGTGAGTACGACATGGTCGGCGCTCAGGTCGAGGCGTACAAGGCCACCCACGTTGGCAAACACGGCCACACGGCGCACGGCGTTGAGCAACGTCTGGCGGTCAACGGCCATGGTGTAGGGGTTGTCCTCGGGGATTACCGAGTTATA
>JAEEGL010931444.1_pt1 | contig 12159 bp, 14 predicted proteins | sample 9134231 | NCBI WGS metagenome assembly JAEEGL01 (sample SAMN16246548, study PRJNA631951) | gut metagenome | biome: gut microbiome; feature: rumen; material: fiber-attached | host: Bos | place: Iran: Karaj | collected 2018-10
CTCCGATCGAGTAAAATGGATTTTGGCCAGTTATCAAATAAAGGAAAAGCTTTATGCCACAAAGAAATCAGTAAATGGAATGGCTTATGAAGTCAATATAGAAATGAGTAAAATCACTCCTATAGACTACGACAATGATTCACTTCCATACATATTTATAAGCGAATTCTAAGGCTATGCAACATCTACAACCAAACACCACCTTGCAGGGTGGAAAATACAGAATAGAGCGAGTGCTGGGGCAAGGAGGCTTCGGCAATACGTACGTTGGAATTAATACAGTATTCGATGAGCCTATTGCCATCAAGGAGTTCTTTATGCAAGGTATTAATGACCGTGATGGCAATACAGGATTCGTTAGTGTCAGTATAGAGAGAAACAAATATCAGTTTGAAGAACAGCGAGAGAAATTCAAGAAGGAAGCTCTTCGTATAAGGAAAATGAGCAACCCGCATATTATCAAAGTACATGACCTGTTTGAAGAAAACGGGACTACATATTACGTGATGGATTATGTGGATGGTGAAAATCTGTCTGAACGGCTGAAGCGTACTGGAAAACCAATGACAGAGCAGGAAGTTAGAGACATCTTGCCCCAGATTCTTGATGCACTCAAATCTGTTCACGATGCAGGGATTTGGCACTTAGACTTGAAGCCTGCTAATATCATGGTGGATAAGTCCGGAAATGTGAAACTCATCGATTTTGGTGCATCAAAGCAATTCAATGCTCAAAAGGGTGGTGCCACTACCAGTACTGCCATCAGTTACACTAATGGCTATGCCCCTCGTGAACAGATGGAACAGAACTACGATAAGTTCGGCCCTTGGACAGACATCTATGCCCTTGGTGCTACGGTATACAATTTGCTAACTAATAAGCGACCTCCATTGCCAACAGATATCGATGATGACCTTAGTGAAGACAAGCATAATACTCTTCCATTCCCAGAAAGTGCTGGTGGACTGAAATTTCTTGTGCTACAGATGATGAAGACGAATCGTTTGCAACGTCCTCAGAGCATTGATTCAATTATATCTGCTGAAATGTCAAATGATGGGAAAATGCAGGAACCAAAGCAACAGGCATTATCTCAAAACACTACTGCTTACGACGATGAGAAAACCATCATTGGCGATTCTCCAATAAAAAAAGACGAAAGGAAAGCAGTGCCCATGCAGGAACAAAATAGAAAAATAGAAGATCAAGAAAAAGATGAAGCCCAAGAAGATGATTCCATTTTAGATATAGATGAAGAAGAATTCATGGATTGGTCTGATAAACTAATTAGGTGGTTTGAAGAGAATTCTGAATTGAAGTATTTTTTTATAGTATTTGGCATCCTAATGCTACTTATTATTCTTTTCTCAATGTAATTTGTTAAAAGATCGATTAAGATGAAAGGATTGTGTCACTATACATCGATTGATTCTCTTCTGAAAATTATATCTTCAGATGAGGTAAATATCATTGCAACATATTACAAGCAACATGGGAAAGACGATTATTGTTGGATAAGAGAACGAGGGAAAAGAATAGTGAAAGAATTGTGTGATAAACACAACTGGAAATATGACCCAGGAGACCTCGCATACAATCCTTATATCATAAGTTTTTGCACCAATGCAAATTCTTATTATATGTGGAATAAATTTAAGGGAAAAGGAACGGAAGCGATGATATCATTAGATCCTTGTTTGTTCTTGAATTCTATTAATATATGCAAATTAGAAAGTTTGGTGCCCTGTAAATATGTCTGTCCTAATGCTACAGATGTCGAAATTAAAAACGCAGTTCTTGATATTATTTCTAATGAGTTTTTTGAGAATTTAGAAAAGGGAGAATTGCTAAAATTGGCTATAATGGGGGTTATGCAGGGTAAATTCTGGGACGAAGAGGAAATACGTTATGTTAAATTGTGTTCTTTATACGCAAGAGTTAACCCTGCAACTGATGGACCACAAGTGATTAAATGTGAGGATATTGAACAAGATAACTATATACGCATTTCTTTCCCTAAGGGCATAATTAACAGCGTATGTTTGAGAAATGACATCTCTGATGAAGACTATGAAGATGTACTAAATCATATAGTTAAATGTGGTTATTCCCCAGAAATCATTAGTAAGCAGAAATAAATACATATGCAACACTTACAACCTAACACCACCTTGCAGGGTGGAAAATATAGAATAGAGCGAGTGCTGGGGCAAGGAGGCTTCGGCATAACATACCTTGCAGTGCAAACATCGCTACAACGTCAAGTAGCGATCAAGGAATTCTTTATGAAGGATTTCTGTAGTCGAGATGAATCAACCCGCACGATGTCTGCTCCTTCAACGGGTAGTAGTAAGCTTGTTGAGCAGTACAGAAAGAAGTTCATAAAGGAAGCCAGGAATTTAGCAAGACTCAACCATCCGAATATCATCAGTGTGATAGATGTGTTTGAGGAAAATGACACTGTGTATTATGTCATGCCTTATCTAATAGGTGGGTCTTTGCAGGATTACGTCAAGGCTCATGGGGCGCTTTCTGAATCGATGGCAATGAAGTATGTGAAACAGATAGCTGGTGCTTTAAAGTATATGCATGAGGAACAGCACATCTGCCACTACGACGTGAAACCTGCCAATATCCTGCTTGATGACAAGGAGAATGCTCTACTTATTGATTTTGGTATCTCCAAAAACTATGATGCTGCAGGACAAGAAACGACGACAACACCTGTGGGTATGAGTGAGGGCTATGCTCCCATTGAACAATACCAGCAGAATGTAGAGGAATTTTCGCCAGTCAGTGATGTGTATGCTTTAGGAGCTACGCTATATTTCCTTCTTCATGGAAAGCGTCCAGTGTCTGCTGTTCATAGGGCAGGAGGAAATGCGCTGTTAATGAGTAAACAACTGTCGCAAGGAATCAAGGACATCATCAATGCATCGATGAAGATTTCTAAGCGAGAGAGGGCTAAAAGTATGGATGTGTTTATGGGTAATATAAGCACTTCAACTTATAGGAAATCTACTGTAGTCCAAGATGATGATGAAAGCACTATTCTGGATGGAAGCCAGAGAACAAAAGGGACCAATACAACCTATACTCAATCTTATTCTCCTATAGTTAATCCATCAGCATCTGAGGGTAAAAGTAATTCTGGGATTGGGTGGATAATTGGAATTGCGGTTGCTGTAATAATTGGTATCTTTATTTACAATAGCCAAGGAGATGCAGATAAGTCAAGCAATGCTGAATCATATGTTAACCCTGTTGAGGCAACACCACCTTCAACAACACAGCAATCACAAAACCAGTCTTCTTCTGCGATTGTGGAAAAAACGCAAAGTCCGGTGGAAGTATTCGATAATAAGATGAATGCTTGTAGCTGGCTTCGCAATACGAGCGGAACATATAATTTTATGTATCCTGATTTTATGAATTCATCATCACATTTTATGGATGATGTACCTGGAGATGTGGAGGTATATTCATGGCAGTCTGTGCAATTGGCATATTGGCCACTATTAGGTTATTGGGCTGTAGATTCGTTCGCAGATACAGGGAATTGGGTTTCATATAATTCAAAGGTTTCCAATGTGACTTATAAATCTGAACGTTTAGGAATTTATTCTGGTTATACGAATGATGGAAGGATTTACTATCTAAAAACTAAAGTTCTTAATGGAGGAGACGTTCCACATGCAACGGTACTTGCACTGATATATCCCCCAGAATTTAAGGAATATATAAAGGAATTGACAGAAGTAGTTAGGACTTGGTAAATTGGTATATATGCAACACCTACAACCAAACACCACCATGCAGGGTGGGAAATATAGAATAGAGCGAGTGCTGGGATAATAAGGTTTTTACAATAATAATAGCAACAAATAGTTTATAATATGATAACAAACGAGATTATTAAATATGAACAACAGTTTGAGGAGATACGAGGCATCATCACCATGCATCGTGAAAAGGCACTGCGTGATGTGAATGAAGAGTCTCTACAGATGAGTTGGACGGTAGGAAGAATAGTAAGTGAGAGATTGAAGAGTAATGAATGGGGAAGTAATAAAGATACAATTGTGCAGACGGTATCTGCACAATTGACTCGAGAATTTAATAGTAAGTAGTTATGCAGAATTTACATTTAAAATCAAACACCTCTTTGCAGGGTGGAAAATACATTATCGAGCGAGTGCTTGGACAGGGTAATTTCGGTATTACCTATCTGGCAAAGCAAACGCCATCAAGAAAACCTGTTGCTATTAAAGAATTTTTCTTGAGTGTTTCAGGTATTAATGATAGAATTGGTAATTCAGTGAGCGTGCCCAATACTATTAATATTGATACTTTCGAGCAACAGAAGAATAAGTTTAATAAGGAGGCCAGGCGGTTAATGTCATTACACGAAGATCACATAGTGCAAGTATATGATTTGTTTGATGAGAATGGCACTTCATATTATGTTATGGAATATGTTGATGGTGAATCATTGGCAGATAAAATGGAAAGATTAGGTCGGCCTTTTTCTGATACTGAGGTTGATAACATCTTTCCACAATTATTGGATGCTCTGGCTGAAATACATTCAAAAGATATATTACATCTAGACTTAAAACCAGCCAATATAATGATTGATGATTCCAATCATATTAAGTTGATAGATTTTGGAGCGAGTAAACAATTGACATCTGAGGGTACAGCTTTAACCGCCTTTGCATTTACACCAGGCTATGCTCCTCCTGAGTTGTCTGGCATGATGTTTGATCACTTCGGCCCTTGGACGGATTTGTATTCAGTTGGTGCGACATTGTACAATCTGCTTACAAGGAAAAGCCCCTCGACATTTGATGTTGAAGACTACTACAATGGTTCCTCATTACCAACTAATTTGTTTGAGCTTCTTATTCTGACAATAGATTGGATGATGACATCTGATCGTAGAAACAGGCCGCAGTCAGCAGATGATGTAAGAGTCCGTTATGTTATTGAACTCGTTAAAATTGATGTCTTGGATTTGTTGAGAAATATTCTTGGAAAGGATATCATTATTTCTCCAGAAGGCAATGAGGATTTGGCGCGTGATTTAAATGCAAGCTCTTTGCAATGTAATAGAATTGTTGAAGAAATAAGAAAGGTATATAATATCAATATTGAGAATATTCCGCTGACGTATAAGAATATTGTCTATGCGATTTTGTTGTTGGTTTATAAAATAGAACTTAATCTTGATGATGCAGATGGCGATGACGATGATGTCACAATTTTGGATAGTCCTACACCGCAGGAAATGGAACCACTAGTAATTAATGGTCATCATGCAGTTGATTTAGGACTAAGTGTTTTATGGGCTACTATGGATATTGGAGCAACCTCGGAAGATGGATATGGTGATTGCTATCTTTGGGGCGATCCAGATGGTAGTTTGACTAGGAAAGTTCAAAGTTCATTTATTGCCAGGTGGTTTAAGGGAGGGCCAAGTACTAATACCATTAGCGGGAATCCGAAATATGATGCAGCAACAAATCTTTGGGGTAGAAGATGGCGAATTCCCACAGGAAAAGAATTTGAAGAACTCGCAACAAAGTGTCAATGGGAGTTGTTAGACAGTAATCATGTGAGAATATACGGTCCAAATGATAATTCTATTGTGATAGATAGCAGACTTCATTGGACTGGAGAATCGCCATTCGGAAATATACAAATGTTCTCTTGGAGTCGTAATGGTGAAGGATTACATTTTTCGTTACCAACAATTGTCGATTTAAATAAAGATTATACAGATCTATTCTTTCCGATTAGACCTGTGGCAGATAAATAATTTTAAAAGAAAGAGTTATGAGTGAAATGAAATTTGGTGCCGATTATCTTGCTGAAGGAGGAAGAGTCGGTGGTCACATCATTATTTCAGATGACAAGTTCATTTGGAAGCCGGTTAAATTTGGGTACATAGGTCATGTAGACCCGGTAGAAATCCCTATTACGGATGTTAAGACATATATTAAGAAAGGGTCAACTCTTTACTTGAGTCTTGCAGGAATACAGGGATTTGTGGGATTCTATACATGGAAAGGTGATAAGATTATTGATGCTATAAAGGAGAAAAATCCAGAATTCAGAATGATGTCAAGTGATGAGTATTCTTTTGAAAATGTTTCATTTTGGCAGAGTGAAAAATTCTATTGGATTATTGCCGCTATAATTGCAGGAATTCTATATTTGCTAATCCACTAAGGATTATTCGTTGCAATGAGATTTCGTACATCAATCCCACCATTTGGTACAAAATGATGGGATTGATGTTGATGATTTGTATTATTCTTAGTATTTTTGCACTCAACAACAATGTTTTGAATAGTGAAAAAGATGAAGAAAATACTCTCTATAGTCCTGTCACTATTAGCCACAGTAATTTTCGTTACGTGGCAGTTTCGGCTATTGAGTTTACTTTTCTTCGTAATTCTAAATAAGGATTGGGTAAAGGAGAAGATACAGATTCCATATAAAGTTATCGTCTGGGGACTCATTCTGTGCATATTTATCGCGATACCAAACTACTTTCAAAGAGGACGCACTCAGTTGATTTATCTGGATAAAGAAGGAAATCGAATCAGTACACCACTGCACGTTTATCTGTTCAACGCTCTTCTGCCAGAGGAAAAAATGATGAACTTTGGACTGAAAGCTACGGCCGTTCTACCACCAGAATCACTCAGTCCTGTCTTTAAGAATCTAGGTTCACGTTTCATCCGTGAAGCTCAGAGTGATTTCTGGCATGGGTATGCTATTGGATTCTATACCCCCTATAATCGTCTGTCATTACAAGGAAGTAATCCAGGAACATTCACCATAGCACAGGCAATGAATGAATATCTGGGTACGGACTATAATGCTATCTACATTACCAGACCGAAGAACTACGATAGCGATAAGACTTACCCTGTTATTTTCTTCGCTCATGGTTATTTAGGGAGTTGGGAGTTATATCAAGGACTATTCTCTCAGTTGGATGATTATTTTGTAGTGAGTATCGGTACAAGGGACTTGTCTGGAATCTTCAACTACAACGATATCAATAAGGTGTTTACAGAATACATTCCTTACCTGAAATCGGAAGGATATAGCATAGGTGACGTTCATTTTATGGGACTTAGTAACGGGGGATCTGCATCTAACGTGGCTTTACGCAGTTTCTCCAATAAGTTCAAGACGATCACCTATATCTCAACATCGTGTGATGTGATTAAGCACTCCAAGGCGAAAGTGATCCTGATAGGTGGAGGTAAGGATGATAGTTCTGCCAGACTTCCAAGTGCAGAACGTGGGTTACGAAACTGTGGAACCAAAACAGCGATACTCTTTGATAAGGATGAAAACCACTACATGATGGTACATCAGCAGGGTAAGATATTTGAATTCTTAAATGACGAAATGAAATGAAGAAGAAAGTTTTTCTAATTGTAGTACTGATTCTGGTTGGATTAGCAGGATTTAATTTCTGCTCTGGATAGACTACTAAGGACAAACTGAAAGAGGGTGATATGATTCTTCATATCTCACAGTCTCAGCAGTCACCGCTGATTCAGTATGCCACCAAGTCAACGCTCAGTCATTGTGGAATCATCATAGAGAAGAAAGATGGTCTTTATGTTCTGGAAGCTACAGGAACACTACGCTTGACACCATTGGATAAGTTTATTAATCGTGGTAAAGGTAAACAGTGGTGGGCGAAAAGAGTGATTGACGATCCCATTAAGATTAAGTACAAGAACCTGTTAGGCAGGAAATACGATCTGTCCTTTAAGAAAGACAATAATCTTTTCTATTGTTCAGAACTGATCTATGACATCTATAAAACTCAGTTTAACATAGAACTCTGTAACTACAGGAAAGTCTCAGACTATAATCTGGTTGGCTTGAAGTCCAAATTAAAGAAAAGAGGAATCAACGTTAATCAGTTGGTAGTCGCTCTTATCGACATTTATAACTCTAAAAAAGCCCATAATATATAAAAAAGTCACAATAATTTAAGAATATGGAAGATTTGAAACAAGAATTATTACGTCATACTCATGCTATTTGGGGCTTCAAGGAAGCTGGAATTGTTATTGATAACATAGATATAATAGTTCATCTGGATAAATTTTTATTACGGTTGGAAACGACTATTCACCCAAAGAAAGATATTGACTATTTCGCTTTTGGAATAAATCAAAAAAAGAATCCAGATCTTAGTACGACCTATTATTTGGATTTTGATTGGGACAGCTTTGGATACAAGAAAATGAGTCCGTATATTAAACCACAACGAATGACTATAGAGAGGTGGATCAATGAGGATCCTAGCAATGTTGGTAGTATCGAACTTTTAGTTTATTGTAAGAAGGATTAATGTCGTTTAGGATTGCCTATAATGATTTAAGAATCTCACGATATCCCAATTCTATTGTATTAACATGAAGAAACTCTTTATAATAATAGGCAGTATTATCGGTGTGATTCTACTTTGGAACCACTTACCTTATTATTATAATAATGATAAGGTGGTTGATTACGCTACTGCTCATGCAGGAAATAATTCCAGAACGATGTGTGCAGGTTACATTATTGTAGCCATGTGGCATGGTGGGTGTCCTATAGGGTTAATTCCTGCTTACGCATACAACAAGACATTACCTCAGATGGGGTTTGAGGAAATCTCAGTAAAGGGATATAAACCAAAGAAGGGTGATATATCTGTAATTCCATCTAACAGCACCCATCCTTTCGGACACATAGCTATTTATAACGGTAAGCAATGGGTATCTGACTTTAAACAGCCCCATATATTACCCTCTGCTGCATACAAAGCTAATGGTAAATACCAGATATTCCGTGCTACTGATGGATGGCATTGGAAACATGTCTGGACTTCACCTATAGATTGGTATAGATGGATTGAATCTATAGTAAAGTGGGGTATTAAGGAAATGAAAAAGTTAAATTACCAAAACAAAACGATATGGCAAATAAGAAAAGTAAGTTACCTTTAGAAGAATGGAAAGCTAACATTGACTTCATGAGTTATGAGGAGCTTCAGCGGTGCATCGCTGATCCCTGCTACTATCCAGAATACTTGGAGTATGCTAAATCCAGACTGGCTCAACTTGAAAGCGATATGGCTCATGTCTATGAGGCATTCATTAAGACACTCAAAAAGAGACGTATTAAATATGAGTTGGGAGATGATAAAGATGAATTCTATTTCACATATAACAGAAAGAGATTCAGGGCAGAATTAGATTGTGAATCTGATTTCGTTATCATACACTTTCTACACGATATCTTTATTGACAAAGAGAACGGGGCTAAACTTTCACGATTAGGGAAAGCAGTCAATGAGACAAACAAGATATGCAGAGTTAATACGATTTACGAAGAAAATGAGGAAGATGGTTATTTCTTTGTCGTTAGCTCTGCTACGATTCTTTTCGTATCCGAAAATCCTAACTTTGAGATGGAGTTTAAAATGGCTCTTGAAAGCTGTTTAACCGCTAGATATGTTGTAAATGGATTAATGAAGAGAAGAAATAAGAGGTTGGATGGCTAATGAAGAAAAAACTTTGGATTATCCCAATATTACTTATAGTCCTGGTGGCTGTCGGACTTCTGCTAAAGCATGATCTTCAGCAGAAGAGGACTGTCGATGGAATAGACATATCCCATCATAACGTAGTCCATGATTGGAACAAAGTAAAAGTTGGCTTCATCTATGCTAAGGCTACTGAGGGTAAAAGCCACAGAGATACCAAATTTGTCAGATTCAGACATAATGCGATGAAACGAGACATTCCGTTTGGAGCATATCACTTCCTCAGTACCGATGTTTCTGCTAAACAACAGTTCCGGAATTTCAAGAACGTAGTACCAAAAGGTAGCACGACACTCATTCCTATGCTTGATATTGAAGGGGAACTACCGATACCAGATGACAGTCTAAGATCTTTGGTAGGTGGTTGGATTCAGCAGTGTCACGATTACTATGGTTATTATCCTGTGCTATACCTAAGTCCTTATTCTATATACATTCGATTGATGGGTACGCCTAATCTCAGTAAATGTCAGCTCTGGTCTGGAATAACGCCTCCACGTTGGGAAATCATACCATTTTACACTGCCAGAATCGTTCAATTCAAGATTGACAAGATAGATGGTTTTGAGGGTGGAATAGACTGTAATCATTTAAATGGCTCATTAGATGATCTCAGAATGAAGGTTATTAAGATGTAAATACAATTTTTCGCTCAATTACTTGCTTTTTTCAGAATAAATAGTTACTTTTGCAAAAAAAGTAATCTATGCAATATCTACAACCTGGAACCACCTTGCAAGGTGGAAAATATAGAATAGAACGAGTGCTGGGCCAAGGAGGTTTTGGTATTACCTATTTGGCAGTTCAAATAGATTTGAATCGCCCTGTAGCGATAAAAGAATTATTTCTCGGCGGTAAGGGACAGGCTATCAACGATCGCCATGGTAATATGGTTGTTGTAACTAACAATGTTAACCAACAAAGTTTTGACCATCAGAGAGAGAAGTTTAAAAAAGAGGCATCGCGTCTTGCCCAGCTAAACCATCCCAACTTGGTAAAGGTTAACGAACGGTTTGAAGAGAACGGAACCGCCTATTTCGTTATGGACTACATTGAAGGTGAATCATTACGTACAAAAATGAATCGTGATGGAAAACTTCCGGAAAAGGTCGTGTTAGAGTATTTGCGGCAGATAGTCTCTGCTCTTGAAGTTGCACATAGTCAGAACATCTGGCATCTGGATATCAAACCAGAGAACATTATGGTTGATAAATATGGACATGTCTATTTGATAGATTTCGGTGCAAGTAAGCATATAGAACAAAACGGCACTCTAACAACTTCGCTGGCTTTAGCCTATACTCCAGGATATTGTCCTCCAGAATTGGCAGATATGACATATGACAGTCAGGATAGTATTGTCCAGGCATTGAAAGACATTGGCCCCTGGACGGATATCTATTCACTGGGAGCTACATTATACAACTTATTAACAGAGAATATTCCGCCATCGTCAAGAAGGCTGTATAAAGAGGGAAGGAATGCATTTAGGTTCCCAGAAAACGTCTCATCATCAACAAAAGATCTAATAGTTTGGATGATGAAACCTGATTTTGAGGACCGTCCAATAAGTGTTAAACAGATAAGCAGTTATTTAATTAGAAACGAGGGGAGTGAAGGAACAATTGTTGAGCCAGAACCTCCAGAAGAACCAGCGCCTCCTCCTCCTGCAAAATCTTCCAATGGCATAGCATATTGAAATACCTTGTTATTGGTGGTATAGCCTTGTTATTGGTATTATTCAAATTAAACAATTCGTTTTCGGGAATTATGCCAAGTTCATGTAGTGCAATATCAACTGAAATAGAATCTAGTGACCCTGTTGAACAAAACAAAATTGGAAATATGTACGCGACAGGTAAGGGGCGCAAGAAAAATATGCATAAGGCTGCATATTATTATCGTTTAGCTGCTGAACAGGGAAACAAATATGCACAAAACAACCTTGGATTCTGTTATTGGGATGGAATAGGTGTAGCAAAAGATCGTGATGAGGCTATAAAATGGTTGAGACGTTCAGCTGAACAGGGATATAAACCTGCAAAAAAATTCCTTAGAAATAATGGCCTAGAATAGTTTCGTACAACAATCCCTCCATTTCCTACAAATAGGCATGCTCCCAATAGGCCAATCTTTGCAAGTGAGACTTGCAAAATTTGCGGAAACTGTTGACGGTATATTAGTGCAAGTGCCTCTTGCACAAAATTGATGATTTAGAAAATTCACTTAGTGATAAAGAATCTCGTAAGATGCAACATCTACAACCTAACACCACCTTACAAGGTGGGAAATACAGAATAGAGCGTGTGCTGGGGCAAGGAGGCTTCGGTATAACTTACTTGGCGGTGCAAACAACACTAGAGAGGAATGTTGCCATCAAGGAGTTTTTTATGAAGGACTTCTGTAGCCGTGATAATACGTTGTTGACTACTGGCAGTACCAAAATAGTAGAGCAATGCAGGAAGAAGTTCGTCAAGGAAGCTAGGAACTTAGCAAGACTTAGTCATCCAAATATCATTGGTGTGATA
>JAEEGL011042359.1_pt1 | contig 12159 bp, 2 predicted proteins | sample 9134231 | NCBI WGS metagenome assembly JAEEGL01 (sample SAMN16246548, study PRJNA631951) | gut metagenome | biome: gut microbiome; feature: rumen; material: fiber-attached | host: Bos | place: Iran: Karaj | collected 2018-10
CTACATGGCGTCCGACGCGTTCGCGGACGCGGTGAATCTGTCGGAGGCGAACGACGGGTTCAAGGCCGCCGTGCAAGCCGCGAAGAACGAACTCGGCGTCACGGACGAGGACGTGGAACGAATCCTCGCCGCGTCGGTCGCGGACTAATGGACATTCCCCCTCCGCGAGTGCGGATGCAAACGGGCGCGGGGAGGCAACTACGAACAAAAGTGGAGAAGAGACATGGACGAAGACGAGAATTTCAAGCAGCAGCCTATTGGCGCGGAAGGCGATCTGATTCATCCGGCGCATTCGGCCGGCGCCGCCCTGCCGCCATCGCAGGGCGGTCCGTCCTTCTCTCCGTCCGAAATACAGGTACTCTCCGGCGGACAGGCGGCACAGCCTCCCATTGAACGCTTGGTGCGTCCGGAGGAGCGGACCGTGCAACCCGCCATGTCGGGCATCGACCTCGACGCGATGAAGCAGGAACTCGGCGCCTCCCTTTCGTCCATCGACACGCGGGAGGCGTTGGAGGACGCCAAGAAGAATCTCGACAAGGCGCTCGCGCCGCCTGTGGAAAAGCCTCAAGCTCCCGCGGTCGAGCAATCGCAACCGCCCGAGAATTCTCAGGTGGTTCAAGTCGGAATGACATTCAATACCGAGCCGGCGAAAAAGTTTCGTGAAAATGCGGTTCGCAGGATGCGCGAACGGCTTTCCGGCGTGAGGCGCACGGGGAAGCCAATGTCCGACGATGCCGCGGCCGCCGATCCCGAAACGTTCAAGTTCCCGACACTCGAAGAACTCGACATGAGCGTGCCGCTCCCTTGGTAGACAACGAAATCGAAAGGACTGACGATGGACGAAGAAGAGAAGAAGAACGCCGCAAGTGCCGGTTCCACCGCCGAGACTCCCGTCTCGACTTCGACAGTGCCTGCACAAGATGCGATGGAGCCGCCCGTCCGGACGGCAGAACAGAATCTTGAATTGTTTCGCGTGTATCCTCCAGGTGCGGTAGAAGTTGCCAAGGAGGCGGCCGAAATCACGAAAGCCGGAGCGCAGCAAGCGGAAGAGGTAGAAAAGGCGCGTGTGGCGTCGCAGGACGCGCTTCGGGCGGCCGGCGTTGCTACGGTCGCGGCATTCGAACGTTATGCTGCCGGAGACGGCTCTCCGGCTTCGCAACGTGCGGCGATTTTTGCCGCGCGGACGCTTGGCGACCGTCTTGCCGAGAAATATAACATCGAAGGCGGCGTGCAGGAGACGATCGAGTTCGACCGCAATGGCGACTTCCATCTTCGCTTTTGGCGCAAGAAGGATGGTTTCCCGCTCGGGTTCGACTACAACCAGATGCGTGACGGCCTGCAACGGCAGGGGTATCTGGACGATCTCGACGGAGAGCTCAAGCAGCAACTCGGCATTGAGGAACGGAAGCAGGAAGTTTTCGGGCGAAACGGCAAGCCTCTCTCCGCAGGGGAGTACTTTAGTGGCATTTCCGGGATGGATGCCGCTACGCGCAGGGCGTATAGCAAGTCAATCGGCGCCGCGAACCTTTTCTTCGGTGGCGATGAGGAGGCTATGACGCATTACTTCGAGACTCTTGAAGAACAGGAAAAGCCTGCCATTCAGCAGGTCGATCCGGTTGAGAAGTTTCGACAGGAGTATTTCGCTTATAAGGCAGCCGGTGAAAAAGATTGGGCCGCGGACGCTCTCAGGCGATATGAAAAAGACCTCGATCCGGATTTTGTGTCCAAGATCAAGGCGTCGCTTGAGAAGGACGACTGGGGCGTGCAACAGCAGGCGGCTGGAAAGGATGCTGCCGGCCGGACTGGAACGCCTGAAGAGAAGAATTGGCTCGACGTGTTTCAGAAGAATTACAATGACGCGAAGGACCCGGAGAGCAAGAAGCTCGTCGTAGACCTGTTCGGCCAGTTCCTTGGGGAAGACAAGGTTGTCGCGTACAAGGAGCAAATCGAGCGGGAGAAGTCCGCGGCCGCTTCCGGGAATGCGTCAGGCTCTGCGAAGGCTGCGTCAAATGCTGCGGCCGGAGAAACGTCTGGTGCGAATGGTTTGGCCGAGCCTTCTGTCGCGCCCGCAAGAACGGTTCGTTTCGCGACGGCCACAGACACTTCTGCGACCGGCGAAACGCCGGAGTCGAACGATATGGACAATGACTCTTCTAGCGTGGCCACAGTCGCGTCGGAAGCGTCCGACGAGACAAAGGGCCCTGTCGCTCGCAAGGGTACGTTCAGCGAAAGTGCGCATTCGCAAGGGTTCATTGCTCCTCGCGGTTCTTTCTTCGATGCAGACCAAATGGAATGGGATTCCCAATCCGGAAAGTACGTCGCAAAGAGAGATGCGAAACCTTGGCTGCCTCCCGCGGCCGGAAAGACAGTTCGCCATTTTCGCACGGAAGAGCCGCGCAAGAACGGCGGCAAGAAGATTGTCCATTTCACGATCGACCCGCGATCCGTTGCATTCGGGGAAAATCTCAAGAAGGGATTGATCGTCCCGGTCATTGGCGGAGCCATTGATCTTTTGAAGGACGAAAGCATCGGCGAGACGGCGGCTACAACTGCTCAGGAGATGCTTCGACGGTTGGGCCATTGGCCAAAGGGGACGGCGCATGGAGGCTGGCCGTCGTATCGAATGACGAAAGAGGAATATGACGAGTTTATGAAATTTGTCGAATCTGGGGAAATGCCTCCGCGTCCGAAAGCGACACAAGACTCTGGCGGCGATTCTACCGCCGAGACGTGATTTTCGTTTCAAACGACAACAATCAATCAGGATTTGCCATGCCCATTCTCGATAACACGTTGCTTTCAGACGCGGAGCGCGAACGCGAGGCGCCTGCTCCTTCTGTCTTCGTACCTCCGGCGCAACCCGCACCGCAAGCGATGGAACCAGAAGTCGCGGGGGGGGCGGATGAAGCCGACGCAATGCCTTCGCCAGCTCCGGAGCCGGAGGGGCAGACGAACCGCGAATCGACTGTTTCGACAGCGCAGGAGCCGACCACCGGCGAATCGGAGGCCGCCACTTCCGCGCCGGTCGACGAATGGGCCGAGCGCTCGCAACGTGCCGTGGAGTTGCTTGAACGAATCGTCGAAGCGCGTGGCGGAGACGCGTTCGCACGGTTCGGCAAAGACAATGGTCGCGGAATCGAGGGTCATTCGCTTGCCGAATGGTCGCGAATGTTCGAAAGCGGAAGTCTTGCGGCTCTTGCAACGAATGGAGATGATGGACGCCGCATGTTCAACGAGGCGGAAGATTTGATCCTTGACGCCGCCGGAAAGGCCGGGTTGCTTTCGTCGAACATTGAAGACATCGACAACGGACCGGTGTGGCTTCAAGATTTTGGCCTTGTAAAAGATCGTGAAGACTTGGAAGCCGGACGGGCGTGGAACGCCGAGCGCCGCGAGGAACAGGTCGACATCGTTCGAAAAATCGACTTTCTCAAACGTTTTTCAAAGGGAGACGATCCGAGCGCCGGATTTTACGGCATGTCGCTCGATCAACTTCGGTCTGCGGCTCTCGGAAAAGGCGTCCGCAATCGCGGCGACCGCGGCGCGCAGGAAGATTGGGATGATTTCGTCAAGCAGGTGAACGCCCGCTACGAGCGCGAACGCGAAGGGCGCGGAATCGGGCAAAAGGCGGCGGACGCCTTCCGTGCCGGATTCGGCGACATCGGCGACATGGGCGAACGCCTGTACATCATCGCCGCCTACGGCGGAGACCGTTCTGCCGATTCCAAGTTCGCCGAGAGGATGCGCGAGGTCCAGCGCGATGAGGAACGTCGCGGCATCTATCTTCCTGCGACGGTTTCAAGTCTGGCCGACATTCGCCGTGAAAATCTCGCGGGCGACATTGGCGCATACATCATCGAGAACGTTTGTCGTCTCGCGCCGCAGACCGCCATCCAGATTGGTCTCGCCTATGGAACGGGCGGCGCCGCATCGGCCGCCATGTCCGGAGCCTCTATCGCCGCGAGGCAGGCCGTTGTTCGTGGCGCTGTCACCGCGGTCAACCTTGCGACGACCGTCGCTCTCGATGCGGCCGATACGGCAGGACAGATGGTGCAGGAGAATGATGCGCGCGGTCGCCAGAACCTTCTCGACTGGGGAGAGTGGGCCGCCCTCGGCGGCGCATACGTCCTTGCCGACCTGCCTTCTCCCGTGTTCCGCATGGCACAGAAGGCCGGTATCGGCCGCGCCGCCCGCGCGGCCGGAGAGAAGGCCGTCCGCGACATGGCGTCGCGTTGGATTTACTCTCCCGGCTCATGGGGCAAGACGATGCTCAACGCCGCGAAGGAGACCGGCAAGAACTTTCTCGGCGAAGCCATCACGGAAGGTCCGATGCAGCAGGGTGCGTCCTACATCTGGAATGCGCTCGCGAACGGGTCTCCGGGATTCAAGAGCCAGGGAGAGGACGATTTCACTTACGGCTCGGCGTTTATGAACATGCTCGACCAGGCGGTCGCGGCGGGTCTTTCCGCCGGAGCCGCCGGGGTCGTCGGAAGCGTCGGAACCGCGAGGCGACAGGCGAAGACCTACAAGCATACGAGCGAGTGGGGCAAACGCCATGACGGAATTGAGCACGCGCTCCTCACGGAGATGCGCAACGCCGGAATCGACGTGTCTTTCACGTCCCGGACGCCCGCCGAGCAGGAACTGCTCTACACGTACATCCGCAACCATACCGTGTCTCGCGACCTCGACGCCAAAGTACGCCATCTGGAAAAGATGCGGAATCCCGGCTATCTTGCGGCGAACGAGTTCGAGGCGGAACTTCTCAAGGACCAAAAGAAACTCGACAGGGCAATCGCGAATCTCAAGTTCGTCCAGACGGAGAACGCGAAAATCAATTCCGACATCCGGAACTGGCTCAACGACAAGACGAACGGGGACCACGCGGCGGCCGCCGCGTGGTTGGAAGCGTATACGTCCTCGCGACCGGCGCTCTCGATGGACGACATCAAGGCGGACGGGGCTTCTACGTTCCGGGCCGACGAGGCAAACGAGACTCTCGGGGCCGCCTTGGACGAAATCAAGAAGAAGAAGGCGTCCGACGAGTCCGCGAAGAAGATGGCGGAGTTCGGCTATGACGCAACGTATCCGGACATTCTCCCGTCCTACGGCGAAAAGGACGACGGGAAGTCGTCTCACGTCATCCGGTTCGAAGAGAACCTGACGGATGAAGGGAAACTCTCCGTCCGCGTCTGGAACGCGGCCGACCCGCACAGGGCCCCGTCGAACTTCTGCACGGAGTTCGTCGTCGGCGAGAACGCGGAGAACGCCGAGGATGCGCGCCGCAAGGCGGGGGAGGCGGCGGACATGCTCGCCCGGTGGTTCGACGCCCTCCGCGAGTCCGACGCGCCGGTCGTGAAGGCGGCGTCGGACCACCTCGCGCGCAACGGAAGGCAGGGGCAGACGGTCGTCCTCTATTCGTCGGACTTTGAAATGGCCCGAGAATTGAAGAATGCCGGAGCGAGTCAGGCGAACGTCGAGGCCGCCGTCGCCCGCGAGCAGTCCGGGCAGGACGGCATTACCGTTCCGTTGCAGAACGGACAGGCAATCATCCTCGTGAACCGCGAGCGGAACGCCACGGCCGCTGACCTCTTCGCCACGATCGACCACGAGACGTTCCACGCCGACTTCGTTGCGTTCGTCGCCGACGGCATGCAGGACAAGGCGCTTCTCAAGGCGCTGGGCGTCGAACGACCGGAAGCCCCGGAGGAAGGTGCCGACCTGGAGAAGGTCAAGGAATACGAGAAGGCGCTTGCCGCTTGGCGGAAGGACGCCAAGCGGCGGTTGACGGTCGCGTTTCTCGGGCTCGACGTTGACCCGAAGACCGGGAAGGACCGCGACTGGCGCTCGGTGACGGACGGAGAAATCGAAAACGCGGAAGAAGACCTTGCCTGCACGGCTTCGGTTGCCGCGGAAGGCATCGACGGGCGTCCGTTTTCCTACTTGACGCATCCGTTCCGGGCAGCGCGGATGGCCATCTTCAAGGCGCGCCATCCGGAACTGGATTCCCGGCTTGGCTCGTTCCTCGCCAAGAGGTTCGGCGGAGACGTTTCAGACGACGCGAAGGCGGAGTTCATTTCAAAGGTCCACGAGCGCGGCAATCTCTTCAAGACGGAAGTCCGCGACGAATCCGGCAACGTCGTCGGGAACAGGGACACGCCGAGCGTCGTGCGCGGGACGGACCGCGTTGCGCTTTCGCAGGACACGCTCGAACTGGTGAACCGCATCCGAAGCGCGGAGAACGACCGCCGCCAGTTTCTCGAAGGAAGCGACGAGTTCGTCCCGTTGTTGGACGACCGCATCGAGAAGACCGTCGATGACACTTGGAACATGATGTCCGGCAAGCGCGTCCTTTCTCTCGACCCGGCAAAGCGGGATGCGATTTTGAAAGAACGTGCCGAGCGCGAGAAGAAGGCCACGGACGAACGTCGCGCCAAGCAACTCGCCGAAGCCCAACAGCGCGAGGAGAATCTCAAGCAAATCATCCGCCAGGGACGTAGGCAGGGGGAGGCGAAGGCGCGCAACGAGCGGAACGAACTCCGCGAGCGGTTCGCCGGTCCGGTCCGTTCGGCCGCGGAGCAACGTTCCGCCGCCGAGCAGGCCCGTCTCGCCGGCATCGGGGAGCGTGACGCCGCGCTCGGCGCCGCGCTCGAACAGGGGCGCAAGAACGCCGAAGTCGACGAGATGAATGAGAAGGCGAACCTTCTCGGGCAGGAGCAGGCGCGAGCCGCGTTGGAAGAGCGGGACGAGCTCCAGCGCCAGACGGAGGAGGAGGAGGCCCGCCGTCGCGCCGCGCAGGAGGACGTGGACCGTGCAGCCCTCGACGCCGAGGAGGCGCAGGAACTCCGCGAAGGGGCGATGAACGCCCGCTCCGCCGAACTTGCCGAGGATACCCGGCGCATCAAGCGCGAGGCGGAAGAGCGGCAGGAACTCTCCGAGCGCGCGGGCGAGCAGGAACTTGCCGAGCGCGAGGCAATTGCCCGCGAGCAGATGATGGAAGAGGATGAGCGCGAGGACGCCCGCCAACGCGCCCGTGACGAAGACGAAGCGCGTGCCGCGCTCGGGGACGAAGGAGTGAGGAGCCGCGGCGCAACGGCCGAAGAGGCGGCGGCGTTCGACAAGGGCCCGACATACCACGGCAAGACCGGTCGCTACCTCTACAAGACGATGCGCGTCGTGGACGGCCATCTCGAATTTCCGATGGCGGGGACAGGCGTCGCCGTGCCGCCCGGCGAGTGGTTGATCGCCGAGGACGAGAGCCGAATCGACCCGAAGACCGGGAAGCGCCGGACGCCTCTCGTGTTCGGTTCTTCCAAAATCAAGCGCGACGGAACGGTCAACCGCCAGAAAGGCGAGGCCGCCCCGTTCCCCGGATTCCACATGGGGACGAATCCGTACATGGCCCACATCGGGCTTGGCGGAAACGCGTCGCAGAAGCACTTCCAGAATGCGGACTACGTGTGGGTGGCCGTGGACGTGCCGATGGCTCGCACGGACGAATACGCGCAACGCGTCGCCACCGAAGGAAAGGGCGATCCGGACAAGGCGATGCGCGGCGTCATTCCGGAAGGCGGAATGTACTGGCGCAAGACGAACCCGAACATGAAGGGCAAGTGGGGCGTCGCCGGCGCGATGAAAATCGTCAAGGTCCTGTCGGACGCGGAGGTGGACGAAATCCTCGACCGCGAACTTCCGGACCGGGTTCGCATGGGACGCCAGGGCGGAGGCCGCTTCAACGCCAAGACGATGCAGTTCGAGGGGCAGGACCTCAAGAACTGGAACTTGGAGGAAGAAGAGGCGAAGTTCAACCGCGCCGAAGCGATCAAGGCGGTCCGCAAGGCGCTTGCGAGCCAGTTCAAGGACGATGCCGGGAACGTCTACCCGACCCGGTATTCGCGCCATCTCGGCAGGGCCATCTCGAAGGAGACGGACGACACCATCGACCTGCTTTCCATCGGCGTCCCGATGACGGCCGAGGAAATCGAGGCGAGGTGCCCGGAGTGGGCGGATGCGAAGCGCGCGGCGCAGAAGGTCGAGGCCGACATCCGCGACCTGTTCGGCGTGTTTCCGACCTCCGAAATCGACACGCCGGAACGCAACGGCCTCAATGATGCCATCGTCGAAATCGGGCTGTCCAAAAGGATTGTGAAGGAAGTTGACATTCCTGCAATCAATGCGAGGATGACCTTGAACGAAGCGCTCAAACGCGGCGAGTCATACGAGGTCAGGCAAGACAGGATCGCCGTCGTCGTAATCGGGCTTCCGTCCGCCGGGAAGAGCAGCGTGTTCGTCAAGGACGTAAGCCGCGCTCTTCAAGCGCGTGTTCCCGACAATGACTACGTGAAGCCGGTCTACGAAGAATTCAGGAACGGTCTTGGAGGAAACGCCGTCCATCAGGAGTCGGCGGATACCAACCTGCGGATACTTACTGCCGCTCGCGACCGCGGAGACAACATCGTCTATCCGATTCTCGGGTACAAGCCGGAGAAATTGCAGGAGGTGCTTGACTTCTTCAAGGAGGAAGGGTATTCTGTCCACCTGTTGTACAACGAACTCCCCGTTCCGAAGGCGGTTGCCCGCCTGCTGACGAGGTATTTGGACAACGGGCGGTATCTTCCGCTCGAACAAACCATCTTCAAGGCCGCCGGAAAGGTCGGTCCCGCCTACGAGGAGAAGAAACATGACTTCGACAGCTACGCAAAATACTCGAACGACGTTCCAATCGGAGCCAAGCCGAAACGAATCGAACAGTCCGAAAACTCCATTCTCGGAGAAATACCCGGTTATGGCGAAGTACGCGACGGACGACTGGGACGGAGACCCGGCGTGTCTGAACGATCCGGAGTACTGGAAGGAAGTGGACCGCAGGTACAATCGTCCGGAAGTCAAAGAGGTGCGTCAGAGGATTCTGGCGTCCGTTCGCGCGGCGGCTCGGTAGAGCCTGCCGGACGCCAGAAGCAGGCGGGTGTCGCCTATCCGGACGCGTCCGCCGAAATCTCGAAGATTCCCGACGGGCACTTTGCCACGGTCAGGAGCCGCGGCCGCGGCGAGTTCGAGGAGATTCTCAAGAAGAAGCGCCCGGACCTTGACGCGAAGGCGACGGTCAAGAATATCTTCGCGCTCAAGACTCCGAAGGAGCGCAAGATCGCCTTGCACTGGATCGTGCGCGGCGGACTCGCATTGCCGGAGGACGCCTACAAGGTCGCCGACGCCTTGTCGGTGGCGGAGAAGGCGAAGGTCGATCCGTTCCGCTACAAGTCGCCCGATGAGTTGCTTCTTGCGAACAAGGACTTCAAGCCAAGCGCGCGGCCCATCAACCCCGCAACGGTGCCGGAGTTGTCGGACGTGCGTGACGAGGGCGACGGCATCGTGTCCTATCTCGTGCAGGATGACCGGCAGGGGCAGGCGGCAATGCGCCGCATCATCGACACGCATTGGGGCGAGGACGCGAATCCGTGGTGCCTGCTTGCGAAGAAGGGCGCCGGGGAAGAGGCGTTTTCCGACGAGTTCAATGATTGGACTCGAAACTTGGGGCCGGCTCGCATGAGGGCGCTCAAAGAAGCGAATGGCGGCCATTACAACTTTCCGGAAGCGTTTGAAAAAGAAACGGGGCTCAAGGCCACGACGATTTCGAATGGACTTGAAGAGGCGTGGGACTATTGGAAACAGTACTCCGCCCTCCCGAAGCGCGTTGCCTTCAAGAACGGACGACTCCTCGCGTTCATGGCGGCGGAAGAGTCATCCGAAGATGCGGAGAATGAAGATTGGGACATGGAGACGGAGCGGCAGCTCCGTGAATCCCTCCCGGACCTCGCTCGCGAGTATGACGAATGGGCGGAAACGGATGAGGGGCAGGAGGAAGGTGCGTCTTTCGTCGAATGGCTCGACGTGAACCACTACGACGAGTACATATCCGCCATCGAGAACACGACCGAGCAGTGGTGGGACCGCCAGGACATGTCCCATCCAAACCTAAATTGGGCGCGCGGAAGCGACGTGCGGTCGAGGGGCGGAGAACTGACGCGCCCGGTTCTTCAGCAACGCGCCGGAGAAGAGACCGGAGGAGGCGGAGCTCCTGTCGGTCGCTTTGGCATGAAGCCCGGCTATGACGGCTCCCTGACCATCGAGACGGACCCGGACGGACCGGGCAAGGAACTCCATGCGGAGATCAAGCGGCAGGCGCGCAGTCTGCTTGACATCCTTCGTGGCGATCCGCTTCCGTCGCAAGTCGATCCGAAGCTGCCGCCGCAATACGTCCTCATCGCGCCGCTCTACAAGACGGACATCCAGAACGCTGAACAGGACGCCGCGATGCAGGAACTCGCCGGAACGGACTACGTGGGGCGGTACGAGGAAATCGCACGGCTCTGCGGGACCGAATTCGACTATCAACCCGGTCGTGGAATCTTCCAGAATCAGCGCGAGATCAGCGGCCGCGTAGGGCTCGGCCGCGTACCGACCGACGTTGCCAACCTCGTTGCGTCGCTCTTCGCCGATGTCGGCGCCGTCCAACAGCAGAACTCCGCGATCCGCTATACGCAGATTTCGAAAGAAGAGTTCGACGCAATCGAAAACCCGTGGGAAAAGGCCCGCGTCGTCACGCTCAAGTACGACGCGAGCAAGTTCAACCTCCAACAGATTTCGGACGAACTGCAAGATGTCGGGTTCGACGCGACACCGTACGGGAACGGCGAAGTCCTCATTCTCAAGCCGATGGGCGAGTTCTACGACGATGACGGGAACTATTCGCCGGAGAAGGAAGAGAAATTCGAGATTGACTTTCGGAACGCATACGATATTCTAAAGGGCAAAGGGGCAATCCATGACTTCGAATTCGAATACGCAAGCGAAAACTACCTCGACGGAGAGGCTCGACGCGTTCTTTACCTCGCTAGGAGGGAAGAGGAACGACGACCCGCACTGGGCCGAGAAGATGTGGGAAGGCGGCAAGGCGGCGTCGGAGCACTACAAGAAGTACGGCCCGGAAGTTCCGTTCGGGAAGACTCCGCAGAAGTAAAGTCCCGCGGCGGCGAGATCGCGCCCGCCGAAGACTCCGCCTACATGGACGCCGTGAATCGCGGCGACATGGAGACGGCGCAGAAGATGGTCGATTCGGCCGCGAAAGAACTTGGTCTTATCAAGGTGTACCACGGCTCCGGGTCGCTTGGCATGACCGTATTCGATCCGGCGAAGTCGGATGACAAGTTGTCTTTGTTCTTTTCAACGAGTCAGGATTTGGCGGCGACATACATTCCGGGTGGCGACTATCGGATGTTTGTTCCGAGACGAGTTTCAGACGCAACTCAAAAGTTCGAATATGACAAGAACAAGGAGTATACGGAAAAGGAACTACTCGACGCATGGAACATGTCTGAAAAATACTTTGGACATCTGTACGGGCCAAAAAAGTTTGACTTCGCGAAAAAGAGAATGTGGCATTCCGGTGCCAAACAATACTTCTCTTTTCGACAAATTATGATGCTTGCAAAAAGCGCAGTCTCGGAAGGAATGTACGAACTGTTCGTCAATCCGGCCGGAATGTTGCATATTGATGCGGCCGGAGCGAGGTGGAATCAAATTCCCTTCGCGTTCGATGGTGTAGATACGCACAATACGAGAGAAGTCGCAAAATGGGCGCATGAAAACGGATATTCCGGTGTCATTATGGACAATGTAATTGACAACGGAGGGCGCAATTCATATTCGAATTACAACCGGGATGCGGACGCGCCGGGAACGATCGTTGTCGCTTTTCGGTCCGAGCAAGTGAAGTCGGCAGACCCGGTGACATACGACGACCTCGGCTCTGTCATTCCACTTTCTCAACGGTTCAACTTCGACAGTGTGGACATCCGCTCCCGCGGCGGCGACGGACTCTTCGCCGACGAAATCTACGGACTCCGCACGCGCGACGTGGTGGAGCGCATCAAGGCGGAGAACCCGTCCTACGTCTACCGGCCGGAGAAGCGCAAGATCGTCGAGATGGTCGAACGCGGCTTCGCGAAGGCGAAGGCGGACCCGAAGTTTTACCGGGACACGGTGGCCGCGGCGCTCGCCGGAAAGTTCTCTCTCGACACGGACTCGCAGGCGTGCCTGATGCTCGACGAGTTCCTGCGCTCGGAGGCGGCCCGCAAGGCCCGCGCGAACGTCATCCGGCTC
>JAEEGL011855328.1_pt1 | contig 12159 bp, 7 predicted proteins | sample 9134231 | NCBI WGS metagenome assembly JAEEGL01 (sample SAMN16246548, study PRJNA631951) | gut metagenome | biome: gut microbiome; feature: rumen; material: fiber-attached | host: Bos | place: Iran: Karaj | collected 2018-10
TATTCGCTCTATCTGCCCGACAAAGCCCTATTGCAAAGGAAGTTGAAAGAATGGATTGACGAGTTTAATGAAAACAGAATTGAGAATTGAAAACACTGAAAAATAGATACAAAAACTACTGCGCAAAAAGATTGCACTTCGAGGGTGTAATTTTGCAGCCGAAAACGAAACAGAAAAAACACAAGAAAGATGAAGAATACAAACCCTATTTTTAGCCTGAAAAGCTTCCGTTCCTTTGGTGAAGAAGGTGCAGATTTTGAACTCGCCCCCATCACGGTGCAGACTGAGTGAAATAGAGGTGGCAGGTGTTTACTTGGTAAAACCTTACTGCTCTTGAATAAGTAATCTAATAAAACTATGATTAACAGGGATTATACTGGAGGGAGCGACGGCATATAAATCATGGATAATATGAATATGGCATCTGCTCACTTGGAATTGAGCAAGTGTGATAAGTTGCTGAAAATATAAATCACATTGATAGAACTTAAAAATTGATACAAAGTGCGGTTGATTAACTTTGTAGAAAAGTCCGCAAATAAAATATATTTCGTATCTTTGTCCAAGTATAAAGTCAAGTGAATTGTTGTATAATTATATGATTTATAATTATTAAGATATGATAACCTTTGATGTAAAAGGGTTTTTTAACAAAAAAAATAATCGGTAAAGCGGGTTGAATTAAAATCATAATTTAGGAAATGAAATAAAGGTTATTGTTTTGTCAATTATGGAATGTTTTATAGGTCGATGAGATAGTTAAAGAAATTTCATTATTGAGTCGAAGGAGTAAAAAGTATAACAAAACATACCTTATGAAAATAATATGATGATATGAGCGTTGATTTGAAAAGTATTTTTGGCAATAGAATTAAGATTGACACTAAATTGAGGTCAATCATGGGTGTGTTTTTTAATCAGGAAAGTCAAGAGGTGACTGATTACAAACCATCCTATCAACGTAATTATGTGTGGGATGACGAAAAAGCTTCTTATTTTATAGAAAGCATATTCCTTGGCACGGAGATTCCACCTTTGGTTTATTACAAGACCATTACAGATGAGACCATCAAGAATGAGATTATTGATGGACGCCAGCGGTATCAGTCAATATTACGTTTTGTAAATGGCGACTTACGTCTAAAAAAAAATGGATTACAGCGCCTTGGTGAACAGAAAGATCTTGTGGGAAAAAATTTTGATGAACTTACACCAACATTTAAGTCCTTGTTTCAGGAGACAAGAATTCGTATCATCGAAATTAGATTTCTTTCCGAACATACTGCCGAAGAAGAGGATAGTTTGAAGAAGGAAATCTTTCAACGCTATAATTCTGGCATCACCCCACTAAAAGATTTAGATATATACAAGGCTCAATATTACTATAATGACCTGAATTCATATCTAAAACACGAACTATCGATAGATTATAGTTTCGATTCCGTATTATCTCGAGTTCTGCGTTTTGAGAAGGGTAAACTGGAACAAAAAGTAATGAAGATTCGGGAAATGCTGGTATTAAACAGAATACCTATCAAGTATTACGCTATTCAGAAGCAGCAGGTCATCCGCAAGTATTTTGAACTACTTTCTGATCAGATAACAGAGGATAATATTAAAGAAGTTTATGATGAATTTAAACGTCGTCTGTCTCTGCTTGACTTCATAGAAGCAGGCTTTACAGCTGCGAATGTGGCCTATAATCGGCTTGTTGGTGAATGTCTATATTGGGCTATTTCGATAGTGGAAATAGAAAAGAATACTACATTGAATTCCGACTTTTTCCCGTGCCATAAACTGGTAAATTACATTAAGGATAACTTAGAAAAGTTCACTACGGTCCGTAGCTCTTTTGCTAATATTCTTTTTGAACGATACAAATGTATGGCCGATTTCTTTATACAGGAATTTGATTGTGACTACAGTTTATATTTATATAATAATGAAAGGTTTAAACGGGACAACAGAAATATTCTATTTACTCAAAATACACCCCTAAGTTTTGATGATTTACGAATCAATAAGCCAGACCCAACATCTGTCGAAGTAAGTGAGCTTCTGCTTAATATCAATACAAACCGTTTCTTGATACGTCCTCCCTACCAGCGCAACGAGGTGGGTAACCGCAAGAAATCTTCATCTATTATTGAGAGTCTCCTCTTGGGCATAACGTTACCTCCAATCTTTGTATTTAAGCGTGAAGATGGAGTGTCGGAGGTTATTGACGGTCAGCAGCGGCTTTTGAGCATCTTGGGTTTTATTGGGAAGCCGTACAAAGACGAGCGTTTTAACGAACAATATTCCATACAGAACAAATTTGCTTTAGATTTGAAAGATAATGGTATTTTGAAAGGTGATTTACAAGGAAAGCGATTCGATGATCTCATGGTGAAGGATCGCAATAAGATATTAAGTTCCGATTTATGGGTGATAGATATCAAAGAGAGGCAGAACAAGAACTTTGACCCAGTAGATCTGTTCGTGCGATTGAATAACAAGCCTTATCCAATATCGAAAGACTCTTTTGAGATGTGGAATTCGTTTGCCAGTCGTCATCTAATAGATACGATCAAGAACGCTGTTAGTCATAGTGACAAATGGTTTTATTTGCGAAAGAATAACGCTCGGATGGATAACGAAAGCCTGTTTACAACGTTAGCCTATTTTCAGTATGCTTTTCAGCAGAAAGGTAATGCTTTGGATGATATTGTGCCAGAGCGGACCATGGAGTTGTTCAATATTGAAAAGCGCATTAGTTGTCGCTTTCGTATGCGTAGTGAAATAACCAAACTGATGGAACAGGATGAGAATACTGATTTCATCTATGCAATTAACTGTTTGGAATTTGGCTTTGTTCGTAATGTCAAAACCATTCTTTCTTATGACGAGCAGACCATTAACACTAATATTCTTGGTAAACGGTTTGACAGTTTATTGAATTTTGAGAGCAGTAAACGCACGCAGATGATGTTTTATGTATTGTGGATTTTACTCCATGACCTCTCGACTGCCAAAATTGCCAGCAAAAAAGAGGTGGTATTCGGTCAGATAAAATCTATAGTGTCAATGCTATCCGATGGTTCCAATGTGGAACAATTTAAGAAAGAAGTAACCTCCTTCCGCAGTGAATATGTTTCATATGAGACAAAAGTAGAATTCTGTCTCCCTGAAGTATCCACAATTTACGAGTTCAAAGAGGACGAAGAGAAGCAAAGTGTTGATATGTTGGTTGATTTGGTAGCAAATCCCATGCGCCGTTTCAATGTCCAGCATGTTCAAGGTCAGCTATCGCTGCGGAAACAACAGATTGGAATTAAGGTGATTCGTAGTGGCATTGATGCAAGATATGTTGAGAGCATTTTGAAAAGTAGACTATTCTATATCTATTGTATAGGATTAAAAGTTCAACAAGTACGCAAATCGCATCTACAAAATATATTTATTCCATTTACCAGCCATACAATCCAAAAACAATTTGCAAAACTCTTGCTTTATACAGAAATAGCGACGGGATTGGAGCGTGAGTATTTTGAGCGGATACTTGATTTGCTCGTCTATGAAATTGCATTTTTTAATGAGTTTCGTCGAGCAAATATCACTTTTATAAACCATGTAAAGATTATGCCAGATTTGGCACAAGAGGTTGACGAGAATCAGCGTAAGATAATCATAAAAGAAGAGTTTGACAAGCAGAACCAACCAGATAACCCTATGGCACTGATGCTATTGAAGTCTATTGATCTGAGCGTTCTTCGGGAAATTGAAAAAATGTAAAGGTTATGAGAAGGATTGTTAAAATTTCGATAGATAACTACCGAGCATACTTATCCAATTTTGAAGTCTCTTTACCAAATGGAGATAATGTGCTGATTTATGGAGAAAATGGTAGCGGTAAGTCTTCGCTGTATAAGGCCATGCGTTTTTTTTTAGCAAGTAGCGTTGACAAAGAAATACCTTTTGAACTAAATCTCTTTTCTGGACGCAAAGAAGGTAACGTGTCCGTTACTTATGCTGATGTAGATGCTGCTGGAGTCATAAAAGACGGAACAGAACAGACGTATACTATAAGTACCAATACGGCCCAGACCAATAATGACTATGATTTTATCAAGACTAGTTACCGTGCTAGTGGTTTTTTGGATTATTCACAATTACTTAAGGTCTACCTAAATAATGGACAACGCCCCAATCTGTACAATCTTGTTATAGAATTATTAGGGAATTATGTGCCTGTTGGGTTCGATTCACGTCCTTTACGGGAGATAATAGCCGGAATTAATAAAAGCTTGCACTCTGCATACCACCGTTTCGATAGTGTCTTCCTACAAGGTAAGGAGGATTATAGGAAGTATGAAGCCCTCTTTCCGCAACTTATAGACCAACTGAATGCATATTTCAAACCCATGATGTTAAATTATTTTCCAGAAATGGGACTAGAGATAGAGTTGGAAAATGCTCGAACAAATTTGAATGATTTGGGTCAGATCCGTGATATTTCTATTGGAGGTCAGGTGTTTGTGAGTGTGAAGCATCATGGAAACAATCTGCCAAACTACAATGATCGTCTGAATGAAGCACGGCTTTCAGCTATAGCCACATGCCTCTATCTTTCTTCGTTGAAACTGATAGCTAGAACCAATGATACTCGCATACTATTCCTTGATGATGTGTTTATAGGCCTTGATTTAGGGAACAGACTTCCGGTACTTGATATTGTGAAAAATGAGTTTCAAGATTATCAACGTATTATTACTACATACGATAAGAGTTGGTATTATCAAGCTAAAGAAGTCCTTTCTGATGGTGTTGGATGGATGTTCTATGAGATGTATGAAGGTGAAATGTGTGATGTGGCGGGCAACAAACTTGTAAAGCCACTATTGGTAAATGTAGATTCTTTATATGGAAGAGCTTTGAGTTATTTCTCACATAAAGAACATCCCGACTATCCGGCTTCTGCTAATTATTTACGCAAGGCTTTTGAAGAATTGCTTCAAAATGAATTGTTTGACAAGGCTATTCGCAATGAGAATTTTGAAATAATAGCCGCATTCAAGTTGACAAAACTAGTAAAAGCTTGTATAAGGTTCTTGGATCAGATGCCTAATTACATCGTTCCTCAGGCCACAACTATTAAGCTTCTTAATGATTTAGGGGGACTACTTCACCCTTTGTTGCATCCATTGTCTCACTACGTGCCAGATATTCCTACATATAAGGCTGAGTTAAAAAAAGCAATCAATATTTACTCATCTTTACAAGACGCATTTCGTCACGCTAGCTATTGCAGTCATTGTAATGTGGTACTCGAAAAAGATATAAAGATTGAATTTGTTATTAAAGGAATTTCTGGATGGGAAAATCATTACGTTCTTTGCCTTAAGGACAACCTCTACCGCTATGATAACAATGTTGGGAGTACATCTATGAGTCTATGTGAATTATGCGCAAAAAGAATGTATGAGCAAGACTCTACGGGCAAAAAAGTATATGATAGGAATATACGCCCCGACAGTGATAAAGGGAAAAATATGGTGTATAGAAGCTTGAAGGAGTGTCATGATATTCTTTTGAACCATATTCAGACTCATGAAGGTAAAACTGACATTGTTTCTCAGAATCTTGAAGATATGTTTTTGATTCCAGATGAGACTAATACTTTAAGACCCTTAAGTACATTTTAGGTTTTTATTGTTAGTTAGAAGAAAGACAAATGAGATGCGTAATGTCTCATACTTTGGGCTGAGTCATTGATGTACGATGGGAATAGATGATGATTATTCATACTTAACCATTCCAGCTAGCTGGAGGAAGTAGTCGTTGCTCCAAATGTCGAGGTCGTGTGGGTTGCGGACAAAGGGCATCACGTCGGCCTTAACTTGCCGTATGTCGGTTGTTGCCAGACGCTCCTTAAGCATGTCGACAAACTGGTCGTGGTTTACGTCCAGGCCATTGAATTCTTTTATCCTCATCTGTAGATGGCTGAAGTTGAGGGGTACTTGGTTGCGCACATACCACTCGAAGTCGTACCAGTCGCGCCCTTTCACCCGATGTTTCCACTGACGGAATACCAAGGCATGCATCTTGCCGGCAAACAGATTGGGGAGGGTGACGCAACGCGTGAAGAACGAGAAGGGCTGCAGCAACAGCCTTTCTTCGGTATCGAACGGTAAGGGCGGTTCGGTGTCAACCTCTATCTTAATCTTCAGGCTCTTCTCTGTGGTGAACGAGAGGTTATAAACGTCGGTGTTGTCTTTCAGGAAAGCAGACTCCACTTTGCCGAAATTACGCTTGTCCTTCTTGGTAATCTCCACTTCGCTTCCCAATAGGTGGCACTCGTTGATGATGGCGGGGAAGTATGTCTCCAGAGAGAAGCTGCTGTCTTTGTGCAGCAGGGTGAAATCCATGTCTTCCGAATAGCGGTTCATGCCGTGGAAGATGCGTAGGCAGGTGCCGCCATAGATGGCTGCTTCGGAAAAGAAGCCACCTCGATAGAGTCCGCAGAGCACTACCTGTTGCATCACCTCGTATAAAGCGTTGCGCCGGGCATCGGCAGTGTTCATAGAATAGCGCGAAAGCATCTGCTCCAATATGTCATTCATGGGTTATCAGTTTTGTCAGTAGGGTGATAGTATTGTTTTTCACTGGTGCATGCTTGCCACATTGTTCAAGAAGCGTCACATCAAAATGGCTAAGGGCATCCATATCGAAGCGCAGGTCTTCGGCAAGCCAGCTCTTGAGGCTCTTGAGGCTTGTGGCAGTGAGACCAGCGCTTTTTACAATCAGGTCACATAGAGCCTTCTCAGGCGAGGCGACAAGATAGGTGTCGGCATCTTGGGACTCCTGACGTATGCCAAGGGAAAAATAGCTCTGCTGGCACGAGTAATAGGAAAAACGTCCAATGGGTGTGTCGAAACTGCGACTGTGTTTGATGGTCATCGATTGGGTTTCATATACACGCTCAGGGATTAGTCCGTAATGCCGCAGAGCGGTGTGCATGCTGACATAGGAGGGACCATAGAGGTGGTTGGCTATAAGCATAGGTATTATAGTGGCTCCGTCGTCGGCGCTGCGCACGTAAAGGCCACGCTTCAGCCGGACGATATGCCCTTCCTGCTCCAGGCGGCGTGCCTTGTCGTTGATTTGGCGAGTGCCGGGATACAAAGAAGCCAAGATAGATGTCGTGAAAGGAGTGTTACCAACTTGATTAAGTGCGGGTTTTGTCATTTGATGCGTGTCGTTTGATACTGCAAATATACGAATTTTGTACAGAAAAACGAGAAAAAGTCGTTTCTCTGTACAGGATTTTGTATTTTTTTTCATTACTTGGTGACAGGGGAAAAGAGGTGCGCAAATAGATTGCGTGGGACGCGTGTAATTTTGCAACCGAAAACGAAACAGAAAAAACACAAAAAAACCGAATGACTATGGAAACAAAAACTAACACTTTACAGCAGCAAGAGTTCACATTGGATGCCGACCAGCAGAAGGCATTCCAGTTAGTGGAGAACACGAATACAAGTCTCTTTATCACGGGTAAGGCAGGGACGGGCAAGTCCACCTTCATCAAGATGATGTTGGAGCAGATTGACAAGAATTTCCTGGTGCTTGCCCCTACGGGCATTGCCGCCATCAATGTAGGCGGACAGACGATGCACTCCTTCTTCGGATTCCCCTTTGAGGTGATTGGCCCCAACACTGAGTTGCGGGTGTCCGAGGAGAAGAGGAAGTTTTTGAAGAATGTGGACACGATTATCGTGGACGAGGTGTCGATGGTGCGGTGCGACATGGTGGACGGCATGGACCGCTTCCTGCGGGGGGTATTCCATACCCATACGCCATTTGGCGGGCTGCAGGTGGTGTTTGTGGGCGACCTGTTCCAACTGCCCCCTGTGGTTGGCGACCCTGCCGACGAGGACATGCTGAACCACCTGTGGGGTCAGTGCACGCCCTATTTCTACAAGGCGCACGTGCTGAAACGGATGAATCTGCCCAAGATCGAGTTCTGCACGGTGTACCGACAGAAGGAGAGAAGTTTTCTTGAGGTGCTGAACCGACTGCGTTTCGGCGACTGCACCCAGCAGGACTTAGACCTGCTGAACAAGCGGGTCTGCCCTTTGGCTGACGAGGACGACTATGCCATCACGCTGAGTGCCTATCGTCGCGTGGCCGACATGACCAATGAGCGGAAGCTGGAGGAGTTGGAAGGCGAGGAGTTCTGCTATAAGGGCATAGTGGACGGCAAGTTCAGAATCAAAGACTTCATTGTGCCGGAGCTGCTGAAGCTGAAGGTGGGCGCACAGGTCATCTTCTGCCGCAATGTGTCGCACAGCTGTGTGAACGGCACCATTGCCAAGGTGACAGGGCTGACCGAAGAGGCCATCACTGTAATGCTGAAGAACGGCGAGGTGGTGAGCGTGAGCCAGACAACATGGGAGAGCGTGGAGCGGGTGTATGACCGCGAAACCAAGAAGATGAAGTCGGAAGTGGTGGGGACTTTCACCCAATACCCGCTGAAGCTGGCGTGGGCTATCACCATCCACAAGTCGCAGGGGATGACCTTCGACAGGATGCACTTCGACCTCACGCGCGGCACCTTTGCCCCAGGTCAGGCATACGTGGCCATCAGCCGCATGCGCTCGTTGGAAGGGCTGACACTGAGCCGTCCTCTCCTACCCTCCCACATCATCCAGAATCCCGAAATCAGGGCTTTTGCCAACTCCTACAACGACACTGAGATGATTGACGACGAGTTGCAAATTGGGCAGGAGGTATACAAGTACCTTGCCAGCAAGGACCATGATGGTGCTGTGGGCACTTGCCTGAAATATGTGGTGGACAAGTGCCGTAAAGGCGACTACCGCAACGCGGCTCTGGTAGCCAAGAGGATGTTCGACGTGATGCTGGACGACAGATGTCTGATGGGCAAGACGAAGGAGGTGGAGCTGCTGAAGGACTGCAGCATGACGTGCAACTTCCTGAATGCCGTGCTGTGCCTGTACGGCGAGCGGTACGAGGATGCCATTGGGTATGCCAATATGGTGCTGGACCGGAAGGCCTGTCTGGAGGCTATGTTTATCAAGGAACGCGCCCTCTACTGTTTGGAGCGTTATGAAGATGCCTACGATGTGGACTATCAAATCATGATGTCGACGCAGGAGTCGGACGACAAGAAGACCATCGGCATGAAGCAACTTCTATTAGAGGCCAGAATCAACGAGCGCCTTGGCAACTCGAACATGGCCATCTGCAAGCGGCTGATAAAGATATGCCCAGAATGCCTGTCGGCATACGTCATGCTGAGGGCGGAGGCGCTGAAGAACGGCAAGGCCTTGCCCACCACTGAGGAGAGCGAGACGGACGAGAATGAGAAGCTGGTGATGGCCTTCAACAACACGGACCTCACAGAAGAGGCCTTTGAGCAGATGCTGAGCGCGTCGCCCCAAGAGAGCAAAGCCTTCACACGGCTGGGAAGAAAAATTGGCCGCCTTTGAACGCTTTGGTGTGGCAATGGGTTAATTCGTGAATCGATTGACGGATTAACCCATTTCTGCATTAATGCAACGCCATGAAGGCGTTGGAGCGGAGGGCGAAGTTACGGCGGAGGGATTGCCGGTAGAGGGCGATTTCGAGGCTGTGATAGTTGCCTTCGCGGCCTATGAGAGGGATGATATAGTCCGTTCCACTGTAGCCCAGAACCTGCAATAGCAAGGTGGCGGTGTCGAGAGTGACGGTAAGGGTGTCAGGAGAGATGGGGCTGACCAGTGTGGCGGGTTTAGGGTCAGTGCTCCAGTTCACAGGATTGATGGCGAAACGGTTGCCGTTGCTTATCATGGGGATGGTGCTGCTGTTGTCGCGGACGGTGTTGTAGCAGATGGTGACGCCGAGGTCGGAACTGTCCTGTGCCGGACGGAGGTAGGGCGTGGCGGCAAGGTCGCGGTCGGTGACATGCCAGCCGATAACATAGGCGGCCACCATTCGGCTGTAGACTGAGGAATCCATGCTTTTGATGAGGTCAACCACGGCAAGAGCCCCCTGACTGAAGCCTGCCAGAATGAATGGACGCCCTTGGTTGAAGAGAGCGAGATAGTGGGCAAAGGCCTTGCGCCAGTCGATCATGGCAATGGGCATGCGGGCGGCAACAAGGGAATCGGAGGTGAAGGTCTGCAGTGTACACTGACGGTAGTAGGGGGAGTAGTAGTTAAGGTTGCCTGAAAGAAGATGGTCGACTCCTCGCATCTCGCCGAAGAGGAGCTGCCGGATGCTGTCGTTGCGGGTGTCGGCATAGTGGCAGGGAATACCTTCAAAAGTATAGTCACCCGTCTCGGTGGAGATGATATAGAAGAGGTCGACGGGAGCATCGCGCTGGGTGATGTACCATTGGGTGCTGTCGGCATAGTCGGGTTGTGCAGGGATTACATCTTCAGCCTGCGCGACACGACTGTTTCGACACGAAACCGACCCGACAACACAGCAAAGGCCAAGGGCAAAAATCACAGAAATAATTGTGGCAGAGTATTTTCTAATCATAACCGATTATTGTATTAAGAATGCAAAAATAAGCATAATCCGCGAATTGACATAGAAAAAAGAACCCTCGCTTTTTTTATGACTGTTATTAACAGTTGTTCGGAATATTTTTCGTACCTTTGCATTCTGTAATAAACAAATATAGTCCTCCATACTGTCATGAATTTTACTCACTTGCATGTTCACTCACACTATTCGATGCTTGACGGCATGTCGAAGATTGGCGACTTGGTAAAGAAGGCCAAAAAGAACGGGATGTATGCCATGGCCCTGACAGACCATGGCAATATGTTCGGTATCAAAGACTTTGTTGACACCATTGAGAAGGAGAACGGCAAGGTGAAGGACCAGATAAAGGAGCAGGAGGCGGTGCTGAAGAACGACGGGGCCACCCCGGAGGAGAAGCAGGAGGCCGAATACAAGATAGACCAACTGCGCGGGCAGCTGTTCAAGCCCATCATCGGCACAGAGGCCTACTGCGCCCGACGCACCCTGTATGACAAGGACAAGGACGTGAAGGAGATTAACCCGGAGACGGGGCGCGACCGCATAGTGGACAGCAGCGGCTACCACCTGATACTGCTGGCCAAGAACAAGCAGGGCTACCACTCGCTGTGCAAACTGGCCTCCATAGCCTATACAGACGGTTTCTATAGCCGCCCGCGAATAGACCACAATGTGCTGGAGAAATACCACGAGGGGCTGATAGTCTGTTCGGCCTGTCTGGGCGGCGAGATTCCTCAGCTAATTATGAAGGGGGACATCGAGGGGGCAGAGCGGGCCGTGCTGTGGTTCAAACGGGTGTTTGGCGACGACTACTACATCGAGCTGCAACGCCACAAGACTGACAAGCCCAACTCCAACCGCGACACTTACCGCCTGCAGGAGAGGGTGAACCCGATACTGATAGAGCTGGCGCGGAAGCACAACATCAAGCTGGTGGCCACAAACGATGTGCACTTTGTGGAGGAGGAGCACGGCGAGGCGCACGACCATCTGATTTGCCTTGCCACACAAAAGGACTATGCCGACCCCGACCGCATGCACTACACCAAGCAGGAGTGGCTGAAGACGCCTGACGAGATGGCCGCCATCTTTGCCGACGTGCCGGAAGCGCTGGAGAACACCATGGAGGTGGCGGACAAGGTGGAGGTGTACAGCATCAACAGCGACCCCATCATGCCCGTTTTCGACATCCCCGAAAGCTTTGGGAGCGAGGCAGAGTACCGCAGCCGCATTACGGAGCAGGAACTCTTTGACGAGTTTACCCAAAACGAGAAGCACGAGGTGGTGCTGAGCCAAGCCGACGCCGAGAAGAAGATAAAAAAACTGGGAGGATACAACAAGCTGTACCGCATCAAGTTCGAGGCCGACTATCTGGAGAAACTGGTTTGGGAAGGCGCAAGGAAAAGGTACCTGACCGACAGACAGGACCTGACCGAAGGCGCCGACATAGCATCCATCAAGGCCGCCCTCACCGACGAGCAACGTGAGCGCATCATCTTCGAACTGCACACCATCAAGACCATGGGATTCCCCGGCTACTTCCTCCTAGTGGCGGACTACATACGGGGCGCCCGCGAGGAGCTGGGCGTGAGCGTTGTGCCCGGACGTGTCTCGGCAGCAGGA
>JAEEGL012186715.1_pt1 | contig 12159 bp, 9 predicted proteins | sample 9134231 | NCBI WGS metagenome assembly JAEEGL01 (sample SAMN16246548, study PRJNA631951) | gut metagenome | biome: gut microbiome; feature: rumen; material: fiber-attached | host: Bos | place: Iran: Karaj | collected 2018-10
CACACTTCAAGCCGCTTTCTTTTTCAAGAATAGGCAGGCAGATATCCTCTGTTACTCCGGGATATACAGTCGATTCATAGACAACGATCGTGCCCGGAACCAGGTTCCGTCCTACAATTCTGGATGCATTCTCAACCGGTCCCAGGTCGGGATTGTTGTCGCTCTTCACAGGTGTCGGTACCGCTACTATGATAAACTTCGCTTCGGAAAGGCGCTTTTCATCGCTTGTAAAATCAACGGTCGTTCTGGAGATCACTTCATTACCGACTTCATTTGTCGGATCAATACCGCTCTTGTACTGCTGAATACGCTGATCGTTATGATTAAAGCCGATCACGCTCACATGTTTGGCAAACTCTACAGCAATCGGCATTCCGACATATCCCAACCCGACAAGAGCCAGTTTTTCCTCGCCGCGGATCAGCCTGTCATAAAGATCAATAAAATGTACGTTTTCCATTTTCTTTATCATTCCTCCAGAACAGAACGAATAATATAGTCCTGGTCATCCTCCGATAGATAGGGGTGCATTGGCAGGCTTAAAACACACTGTGTTGCCCGTGTTGTATTCGGGAACATCTCATCGGAAAGCTCCATCCATCGATATGCTTCCTGCTGATGAAGGCCGCGCGGATAGTAGATCATTGTGGGGATGCCTTTCTCTGTCAGCTTGTTTCTGAGCATATCCCGCCTCTCTCTGCTCTCCAGCAGGATCGTATATTGTGCCCAACTGGAATAAAATCCTTCCGGAACGACAGGAGTCACAACCATACCACTCAGCCCTTCGGTGTAACGATCCGCCACTTTGTTCACAGCATCTACCTCATACTCATCAAAGGCTTTAAGCTTAGGGAGCAGGATCGCCGCCTGCAGTGTATCCAGGCGGGAGTTCATGCCGATCTCACGGTTATCATACTTGTCCGTCGGGCTTTTGCCTTGCGCACGCAGAGAGCGCAAGCGGGCATCAAGGGCATCGTCATCGGTAAAGATCGCGCCACCATCTCCATAGCAGCCGAGCGGTTTTGCCGGGAAGAAAGATGTCGTGGATATATCGCCAAAAGAACAGGCGCGTTTGCCGTCAATAGCACCGCCGAAGCCTTGCGCACCGTCCTCCAGAACTTTCAGTTGATATTTTGCAGCAACAGGAAGAATGCTTTTGAAATCGGCAGGAAGTCCGAAAAGATCGACAGGAACTACAAATTTCGGTTTCAATCGGCCCTCAGCCAAAACAGCCTGAATCTTTCTCTCCAGATCTTCCGCAGACATATTGAAGGTGTTTATGTCTATATCCACCAGAACCGGAGTCGCTCCGATGATGGATGCGCTGCCAGCAGAGGCAAAGTAGGTAAAATCCGAAGTGAATACTGCGTCACCAGGCCTAATGTCGTAAGCCATAAGAGAAAGTTGCAGAGCATCTGTCCCGTTGGCGACTGTCACACAGTGCCGACGTCCGACGTAGGCTGCAAGCTTTTCTTCCAGTTCCTGAACCGGTTTGCCCAGGATATATGCTCCGGAAGCCATCGCTTTCAGCACTCCCGCATCAATTTCTTTCTTTAAAGCTTGATATTGTTTTTTGAGATCGCGAAATTCCATCCGTTATCCTTCTTCCTCATGGATCAGTCTCAACAGATTTTTACTGTAGAACATTTGCCGAACATTCTCCGGAAGATTAAAGCTTTCGACAAGCTTGATCAGCTCGCTATCAAAATTATCTCTTGCAAAGACAAAACGGTCAGGATGTGCCATCATCAGCACTTTGCTGTAATCCGTATCCCTGGAAAGCGCATTGACAGCAGACTTCGCAGAACAGTCGCAGTAGAGATTGGGGTACTTGTCCAGGAACTGCTCGATCTTCCCGCCACGTATAACCGGACCTCTGGGTTTGGATACTATTCTCCCCTCATCATCGTTTGAGATGTGACACCAGAAGCCGGGGGCGTGTCCCAGGAAATTAGTATCCGGGCAAAGCTTTAGAACTCTTTCCAGCGTGTCGATATCTCCTCCATACCACCAGTTGCGCCGAGGATAAATATACTTTTGTCTGGTAGCCTCCGGATAATCAAAATGCAGGATCACCGGCAAACCCTGCTCCCCCGCATAGCGGAACAGATCGATCGCATCCGGATTGTCGTACATCATGCGATATTTGATCTCTCCGCAAATCTTTGTGTCAAAGTTCAGCACCGCACTGTGCAACAGATCAATTGCCTTGGGATTCCGAGGATCCGGGCCATAGCCCAGAATAAAACGCTCTGGGGCACGCATCTTAAAGTCGATACACTGGCTGAATGGAGCCGGCACAGGTGATGTGCCGGTGGTGAGGTAATCGCTGACGATCCATGTCTGGCCAATGATATGCTCGCTCTCTGGTGTCTCCCATGAGATAATGCATGTTTTGTCAATCCCGTTCTCATCCATATTCTGAATGAATCGGTCGAAACTGTATCCATACCAGTTAGGATGGTTATGTGCGTCGATTCTCATGTTCTATCCTCTCTATAAAAACATGGTCAAAAAGCAGGCGCCTATTATTCCCTGGATACTTCCAATGCTCTCACCAGTGCATAACCGTCTGCTCCGGTCGAGTACTCGGGTTTTTTGTCTGTATGCGCCACAAAATACCGCAACTCCCGCTCCAGTGGCATTTGACCGTAATCCACCGGAACAACGCTGGATTCGCTCTCCCGACAGTTTGGAACGCCGTTGATCCATTCAATATGCTTATCACATAACCGGACCTGTTTATCTCCTGCATCGTCGAACCAGATCATCCCCCTGCTTCCGACAACTACTACCCGCTGCTCCTTGAATGGATGAAACCAGGAGACCTGAATATGTGCCTTTACATTGTTTGGATATTCCAGATAAGCCAACACATAATCACAAATGTCTTTCTGAAGAAAACAGCCGCGATGGAGCGTCATAGTATTTGCAGGAACACCAACAAAATAATTAAGTATTGCCAGATCATGTGGGGCAAAAGATTCGAATACATTCTCTTCCGTGCGCACAACGCCAAACTTAATACGAGTGGAGTACATGTAATAAAGATCCCCAACAGCGCCGCTGTCGATCAATTCCTTGATCTTGTTGACAGCCGGGTGGAAAAGAAGGATATGTGCAACCATAAAACTGGCCCCTGTATTCTCCGCTATCTCCACCAGTTCTTCTGCTTCCTCAACACGCATGGTCATCGGCTTTTCAATCAGAGTCGCGAGTCCTTGTTTCAGCAGTTTCTTGCCGATTTCATAATGTGTCTCTGCCGACGTGGAAACCACATAACCATCATAGCCATGCGTTATAGCCTCATCAAGGTCTGTATAGGCCTCCATACCGTATTTCATTTTCAGTTCCTGCAGGCGTTCGGCATTTAAATCCACTACAGCGCCAAGATTTCCCATTTCGCTCAGTGTCCGAATGTGATTTTCTCCCCAGCGTCCGCCGCCGATAACACAGATTTGTTTGATCATTATATATTCCTATACTCTCTATGCTTCCTTCTCTTTTTGTTTCATGTAAATATTCAGCATAAAACCCAGTTTCAAAAAAGCGGCAATCAAAGCACCAGTGCAAAAACCAGCAAGCCCCCAAATGTTCAGAAGCAGTATAGACAGCCCGATATATATTGCAACATAGATGCCATTAATTACAATTTGCCATTTCATATCATAGAATTTGAGAACAAAAGGATTGACAATAGCAGTCAATGCAGTAAGAACCATCGTACCTGTCGTAATCCATATATAGCGAATAGACAGATCTACGAACTGAGGATAAAGCAGCCTCAGTACCGGTTTGCTTATTGCAACACAAACAAAATAACCTATAACGCAAACAAATGAAGCGATAATAAATGCCATTCTAAAGGTATTATCATTCTTTTTCGAACTTTTTGACAGGTATGACAACATTACGCTACTGATTGGATTTATGGTCATTGATACGACTTTTCCAAACAACGTTGCGGCATAGTAAATTGATACAACTGTTCCTCCAAGAATCGGGAAAATCAGCAACTTATCCGCATAAGTTGTAATTCTGCCAAGAAAATTAGCAACCGTTAGCAAGGCGGTCTGTCCGCTAATGCGTTTAAACGAAGAACTTATAGAAAGAGGTTCCTTCCATAAATCACTATTTAGAATAATAAAAAACAAACTGATTGCGTATCCCAGGAGATACATATACTGCCATCGGCCAGTCACGCGAAACAGCAGAAAACCTAAAAAATACCCTGCGACCATAATCAGGTTGCTTATCACGATGTTTATATAGTTAAGCTTGATCCTAAATGCTACTAAAAAGTATTCTCTGAACAAGAGCAGTAGCGATACGATCATTATTAGAATCAGACTGTATGCAGTTATTTCCTTCTCATATATACTAGTTAGTACACACATGATGACAAGGTTGATTCCTGCCATCACCAAAAGAAGGACATTAAAATTTGCTTGAGTATCTTCTCCTTTTTTTCCTTCAATGAGTCTGATATTGTTCAAAACATTTCCGAATGTTGAAGGGATCAAGTTCAATAATGCAAGGATCGTTACGAGGAGTCCATATTCATCCCCACCCATATATCGAGATAGGGCAGGTAAAAGAAGCAACTGTAGAACACATATTGGAATCGCTGTTGCAAAAATGTTCAGCAACATATCAACTGCTATCTTTTTCTTCATTTTTTTGTCCTTATCGATTCGAATTTTGTGTTATACCAGTATTATATTCGCCGTAATTCAAGATCATATTTCCCAATATATTGTTTTGTTGTCATTATTTTAGAATAAATCGCCATCCAAAGCCAAAAAGTATAACTCGTCCACAAAGAGCCGCTGACAAAGAGCTGAGGAATCGAAGCAAACATGAACATAAGGCAAAGAATACCGCTCACATCAATCTCTTTTATAAACAGCGTTTTTACCATTCGAACAATTATTAGCATGACTATTGCAGTTCCAAGTACAATGCCAAATTGATATAATAATTCAATAATAAAATTATGTGCGTAAATACCCAGTATATCCCATTCAGCATTAATCCCTCTTATAGCAAATGGATTATCTCGAATTATAGGTATCAATATTTCATAAAAGGTATCTCTTCCAGACAAATAAAGTGTCTGTGTCGTTAGTACTCTTATCACTCTGCTTTGAATTCCACTTCTTTGAAGGAGTAAAGAAAAAAAAGATAACAAGTTTTTGTAAAACAGAAGAGTGACTGTGATGACTAATAGGATAAGCGCACTCTGAAAATACTTTCTTTTATTAAACAGATAGCGTACAGAAAAAAAAGCAGCAAATAGTATCAATTCTATTATTGGTCCACGAGAACCAAAAGAAACAATTGTAACAGATAAGGCAATTACACTAATTATACTTACCATTCTTTTTTTCTGAACCGCATCAATCGTAAGAATAATGGCCGGTATAGTGCAAGAATAGCCCAATCCCATGCTATAGCGATTATCGTTAAAAGATAGTATCTTCCCAGAAAAAACACCGATTAAAAACAGAATAGTCATCGCCGAAATAGCAAAAGAAATCCTTGTCAATTGTCTTTTCAGCAATTCAAAATCAGTTATCGAGTAGCATATAAGATAGGTCGTCATGCAAAAGGTAAGGAATGAGAGCACAGTATTCTTAAAAAAACGATTCAAATCAGGAAAGAGTAAATAGTTTATCAAAATAACCAAAAATGATATTACTACATAAAAAAAGAGATGCTTATTGAATCTTTTTGCAATAATCTCTACTCTTAATACAAACATTATCCCAAGGAGAACCTTGAGTAATGTTGATACGTAACTAAAATCAATCCCTAGCGAATATGATAATCCTGCCGAGATATTAGTTAAAAATATACAGAAAACAACAGCTGCAATAAAACTACACAGTCTGGACTCTGGATTTTTATCTATTATTAATTTCATCTTGGCTTAGCGTACCGCCTTTGAATAGGTTTTTCTCAAACGCATTAAGTATAAAACTAATCCTTAAATAGCGTTTCACAGCTTGTTTATCTGTTCAAAATGGACGTATAAATATCAAGATATTTTTGTGAGATCGATGTCCAGTCAAACCTACGAGCAGATTGTATAGTCTTTAGCGCTATATTATTGTAGTCTTTACAGATTTGTTCAATCGCTTCTGCAATTTCTTTAGGGGAATTGCTGTGAACAGCCCATCCTATATATCCATCTGGAAACTGGCCGTCGAATCCCTGGCCTTTTGAATAGATTACCGGGAGTCCCTGAGATAAGGCTTCTGCATAGACTAAACCAAACGATTCGTGGAATGATGGCATAACAAACACATCATTGTTCCTATACTGGTCAATTAACGTTTCTTTTTCGGCAGCTGGAAAGCAGGTAGTCAGTTCATCATTGTTTATTCTGGCAAATTCAACCTCATCCTTTACAGAACCGACAACCGTTAAATGAGGCTTATATCCTTTCTGCTTTAGGATATGAAGAGCTTTCTGCGTTGTAGGAATATTTTTATTCTTATCAATTCTTCCTGCATAGATAGCATTGACTATTCTCTGTTCGACTTTTTCTGTTTTAGCAGTTACAGCATTTTGTTCCGGAACATGATCAAGCCAGAAATCATCAATACCATTGGGTATAACATAAGATTTGGCAATAATCGCATCTCTATATTTCATGGGGACATATCGCGTTATTACCTCTTTCTGATAAGCATCAGAGAGGAAAAACACGGCAGAAGCGTCACAGAGTATTTTGACTCCGCGCTTTCTAAGATAAAACACTTTTTTGAAAAATGTATTTACATCAACGTTTCTTATCGCAACAACATAAGGTATTCCATATTGTTTTTTAATTCTCCGGGCACAGTTCCCATCTGTGAATAGTGTATAGGCATGAACAAGGTTATAAGAACGAACGTCAAACGTTTTTTCTAGTGCTCGCAGGATTTTCCTTTGTTTATAATCAAAAAATAACCTGTCGTATTTACTAAAGCATTTCACGATCGACACGTTTTTGTTTGGTGTGACCACCAACGGGATTTCACCAGAAACAGGAGCAAAAACTGTATTAATTACTTTATCAGTTTGAAGATGCTCCACCATTTTCTGGTGAAGCCAAGTATACGCATAGTTTGAATTAATATGGAGAACGTTCATTACTCTCTTTCACAGCATTTCCATCATTTTAAGATAATTGTCGGCAATCACTTTATAATCGTATTGTTCCCGGATAATTTTTTTCTCGACTTCACTGATTTTTTCTCTTTGCTTCTCATCCAACCTTTTCGCATTCTCAATTGCATCAGCCATAGCCTGTTGATCACCGAACGGTACAATAAAACCGCCGGCTTCTTTCACAACATTGTCTACATCGCACGCAAATACTACCGGTTTTCCGGAATAGAGATAGTCGCAAAGCTTATTCATACTCAGTCCGAAACGGTAGATAGGATAGTTTGGAATCGCAGCAAGACAACATCCCGCTTTCCTCAGCGCCATAGGGATCTGGTCCTTCATTATCGGCCCAAAGTGCCTGATTCGATCGCTTCCAATCTCCTCAATTAAATCGTCAATTGTGGAAGTGAGGTTTCCCTCTCCTATGATTGCAAAGCAAACATCCTTTTCCTTAACCCGTTTCCATGCTTCAATGAGATAATCGACATTCTCGCTTTTGACGATACTGCCGATATATATGCAACACCAATGGGAATCAAGATAGTGCTCCAGTTCTTTTGGAAGTGGTTCCCCTCCCTTGTCAGCCTTCTCAAGATCAAGGCCGTTCGGCATCCAGAAGAACTTGCCGCGAGGGAATCCCATATTATCACAAACATGTTTGTAGGCATATGGCATTGTACCTACAATCGCATCCGCACGTTTATATGCCCGTTTCTCCATAGCCTCGAAGAATTTGACCAGAGGATGGTGTGGATCAACTCCCTGGACTTCAATTAGAGATAGTGGCCAGATATCGCGGAATTCCACAATCAATTTTGCCTTATATTTATTTGAGGCTTTATATCCAAGCTCCCACATAAAAGGCGGCGCAGATGAAGCAATAACATAATCGGGTTTGCCAAGCATTTCTGCAATTCTGTTCTGAAAGCGCAAGTAGCAAACGCAAAAATCCATCATGTTCAAAACCCGCTTACTTCCGTTAGTACAATAAGCCGGTTTTGACTTCAAATAGACATAATGAACGTTTTTGCTTATTTCCGTTATCTTACAGTTTTCTTCATAGATATACTTATGCTGTCCATGGTGGAAAGAAGACGTAATAACAACTACATTATGATCTTCTTTTGCAAAATTGATAGCAAGATTCAAGTGCCGCTCTGTAAGATGAGAAGCATATTGATTGATAATCCAAATAGTTTTTCCTGGCATCTGGTCTTGTCCTTTTCTTTCTGCAGGAGAATTCATCTATTATTCTGATTCCACTGTTTCCTCTTCATAATCAACCATATCTGGTTTTTCGAACCCTGTAATAATGTAGTTCTCACCTATTTCTATCCCGCCTGTTCCTGAATATCCCTGTGTGCTATCTCTTGAAAACAGAACAGCAAAAGTGGCAAAGCAGAGTTGAAGATCGGTGAGGAAATTCATTTGGTTGATATAGAGAAGATCGAATTCCAGTTTCTCGTAGGGATCGGTATTGTATCTGCCATAGACTTGGGCATAACCGGTCAACCCGGCTTTCACCTGAAGACGGAGGCGAAAGTCCGGAATCGTTTTATAATACTGTTTGGCAATTTCCGGCCGCTCTGGACGAGGCCCGACAACTGACATTTCGCCTTTCAGGATGTTGAACAGCTGCGGAAGTTCATCGAGGCGGCATTTACGCACGATGCGACCGATGGGAGTAATACGGTCGTCGTTCTCACCGGTGGAAAGGCGGGCAATGCCGTCCTTCTCGGCATCGACACGCATGCTGCGGAATTTGAGGATCTGGAATTCCTTTCCGTCCTTTGTCAGGCGTGTCTGCCGATAGATTGCAGGACCACCATCATACAGGTGGATGGCAAATGCCGTGATCAGCATGACGGGGCTTAAAATGATGATGCCAAAAGACGATGCGACGATATCAAAAGTTCTTTTTGCAATGGCATATTCCGGACTTAATTCCTTGCGGTTGATATACAGAACCGGGGAATCAAAAGACTGAATATGAATTGCCTCACGCATGATGGTATCTCCTACATGGGGAAGAAAGAAACCGGGAACATGGTTCTCTTTGCAGTACTTCAGGATCCCATTACGGCATTTGGAGTTTACGCCGGTAACAAAAATCGCGTCATAACCGGCCAGATGCTCCTCAAGAGCTGCAAAAGATCCATCGTACTGTAGTTCCGCTGTAATTTGATACAATCTTTCAAGTGGTTTGCCATGTATAGCACCAAACCGTTTTTTATCTAAGTCGTTACGATAAACAAGAAGTGTATTTCGCCTGGGATTGAGTTTGAAAAAATAGCCATTGGCAAAATATGACCAGCCGGCATCCGTCAAAAGCTGCAGGAAAAGCATAGGCAAGAAAATCCAAGGTCGACGGAAATTATTCCAGCTTATTGATACTATAAAATAGACTACAATAACCCCCAAACACTGTGAAAGGAACTGCCCAAATGTAAGAGAGCGGATCCTTTTGTAGCCCAGAAGATAAGCATTATAGGTCCTGGTAAAGAAAAGCAGCAAAATGGCATAGCCAATTGTGGTAAATAAATTGTAACGGAAGCCTGTCTTATCAATATCCTTTAGATGTCCATAGCGAAAGAGAAGGAAAAAGATGAAGAAAAGAATCACGGATAGTGCAAAATGAAGTAGTTTAAGCGCAACCAGCCGGTAACTGCTGTTTTCACGGCTTGGTTTGGGACTGTGTCGTCCGGTCATCTTTTCACCTTCCTTCTACGTTGTTTTTAAATCTTATTCTGTTTTTTTATTCATCATATTCTCGCATCATGCGGCGAATACGGATACGTCGGACAAGGAATCGAATGAATAGAATAATCAGGATCAGAGCCGCAGCTCCTGCAACAAGATACATCCAATAATCTGACAAGGTAACCATGGAGTCAGTCCCCGTAACTGTAATGGGAACCTCAACTTCCACGCGCCCATCGCCGGAAATTGCTTTCACAGTTGTGCTGCCGGGGCTGAGCGCCTCAACGGTACATTTGCCGTTGCCATGGTCGGTCAGCTTGGCAATGTCATCGCCGCCGCTCCAGTGTACGGTGGTGTCCATGGCGTCTTCCGGAAAGACAGTCGCTTGAATAGTGATACTCTCAAAAAGCGGCAAAACCGCCGCAACTTTGTCGAGGCTGATCTCTCTTGCCATAGCAGGCGTGTAAAGCGCTGTGAGTGTACCGTCCTGCATGGCATGCATCTCTGCGTCAAACAGGCCTTCCTCAGCTGCCCAGCGGTCGAAATACATACCGTAAGGCGCCTGGAAGTCCGGTTCCACGATTTCCGGGATTTCGCCCAGCGGGAGTGTAATTGATTCCATCTCTCCATTGCCATTGCCCGGGTCGAAATGGATCGTTACCATGACCTGATGGAGCGCTCCCGCATAATCCGTTTTCCCAACGCCGTTATCCTGTTCTGAAAAGAGATAGAGCGATCCACCGTCCGGAAACACAAAATCAGAAAGAGAAACGCTGAATTCACCCGCTGCTTTCTCCGGCTTATTGAGACGGCCATAAGCGTAAAGCTGGTCATCAGCATCATACACCAAAGCAGAGATATACTCATTTTCACCGACAGAAGCAAATTTGTAAGAAACGGTCAAAATGCCGTCATGCAGGTTCGTCTCCTCCACCTCAAACAGACGCGTAGGATCGGAAATCGTCAGCTTCCACTCTCCGTCAGCTGTTTCATCTATGTTCTGGAGCACCCCAGGTTCCGCCCGGTCATTGGCGGGTGATACGAACACGGCATCCTGTCCTAAAAGATTGATTGCCGGCCGGGCTCCCCATGGCTTGAAAATGTCATCGGAAGTGACCGTGTTGTCGCTGATAACGAGACCGGCTTTCTCTCCCTGGAGAGATCTGAGCCACCAGTAACCAATACTGCCGTCATAGGCCCTGGCTGTGAGATCAGGATCTCCGTTATTGGGGCCAATATAGCGGGCTGCTTCCTCTGCAGAAAGGAAAAAAACATGTTCTTCACTTAGTTCCGATGGATCCCATTTCTGCGTGAAGAAGACTCCCCCATCGTCCTTTTTTGTAGTAGGCGCTATTAGCGGGATCTCACGAGCAGAAAAACTTGCCGTATACAGATTCGAGCACCATTGCTGTGCGTCACTGTTCTCCCATTTGGCATCATGCTCCGATGAATAAACAACACCGTCATTCCTGAGCATTTCCGAGGAGAGAAGAAATAGTCCCGGATCACCGGTGCTCATGGCGTCGGAATCAAGCACTTTCCATTTGATAGTGCGATTCCAGAATTCACCGTAATACAGATAATCGCCATCCTGAATTCGGTTCAGCGTGGCATTCTCTTCTTCCAACCGTTCAAGCTCGGTGTTTTCCTCTGCAAAAGACTGGACGGGAAGAATATATAAAATCAGGAACAGAATCAACAATAAGCCTGATAAGCGTTTATTCATGGAAGCATTCCTTTCCGTGGTCGGATAAGTAATGGGGATAGCTCAGTATGGACATTCAATGTCGTAGTTCGTTCCGTAGATAAAATTGCTGATTTTTTTACTCTCGTAATCAAAATCGCACTTGATGATGCCGTTGTTGTAGTTTTTATCTGGCACCTGCATCTGACCAACCGTGCCACTGCTGATGATTTTCGGTGAAGCTAGTAGAAGTGAAGCGATCTCTGTTTTGGAGAGATTGGTGTGGACTAGAGGAAGGACAGTATCCGCCAGCAAGTTCAGGTCTTTGAACCCCATCTTTCTGACTTGCTTCAGAACTGCTTCCAGACACTTGCGCTGACGTGACTGACGGGCCCAGTCGTCATCCGGACGTCGCAGTCGACAGTAGGCCAAGGCAGTCTCTCCATCCAGATGGTTAATTCCTTCCTTCACCTGAGCACGCAGATAAGCTGCTTCTGTTTTCGTCAACTCGATATCTACTCCGCCTATGGCATCAATGATCTGTGGAAAAGTTTCAAAATCTACCTGTGCGTATCCGGCAAGATCCAGCAGAAACAGCTGTTCGATCAGGCTTTGGG
>JAEEGL012728810.1_pt1 | contig 12159 bp, 9 predicted proteins | sample 9134231 | NCBI WGS metagenome assembly JAEEGL01 (sample SAMN16246548, study PRJNA631951) | gut metagenome | biome: gut microbiome; feature: rumen; material: fiber-attached | host: Bos | place: Iran: Karaj | collected 2018-10
AGCTCATAACGGGCTGATCCGGCAGGCGCAGCAGGAAGGCCGCAAATGCATCGCCTACGTCTGCGAAAACACCCCCGAACCCCTTCTCAATCTATCCGGCTGCTTCTCGGCCAGACTGCGCGCACCCCGCACTGGTTCCATGGACGTTGCCACGTATTATCTTACAAGCTTTCTGTGTGAGTTCAGCCGGGCTCTGTTAGAGCGCGCTATAGAAGGCGGCTATGCCTTTGCCGACTGCATCATTACACCAGACGGCTGCTCCATGCTCAACCGCTGCGTGGAAAATATGGAGCTGCTCAAAACGATGGGCAAAGACAAGGAGGACTTCTTCTATCAGTACATGGAGATCCCTATGAAGTCCGACGATAACGGACTCGGCCTCTATGTGCTCCAGTGCCGCAATCACATCTTAAATCCTCTGCAGGAACATTTCGGTATCGACATTTCCGAAGAAGCGATCCGATGCGCTGTTTCCGATCACAACCGTATCTGCGAACTGATCCGCGCCATCGGGGATTTCCGTAAAGACGAACACCCACGCATCACCGGCTATGAATTCGGCGTTATCACCCTTGCCACCTATGTCGCACCAAAGGATCTGCTCATCCCGTTGCTGGAAGAGACACTGGAGGAACTGCAGACACGGGAACCGGATCCTCGGGATGCTTTCCGTGCCAGGGTCGTTGTGGTAGGTTCGGAGGTCGATGATACGGATTTTATTAAGCTTGTTGAAGAATCCGGTGCGTATGTGTGTGCTGACCGTTATTGCTATGGATCTCTTCCTGGCCGAGATCCCATCACACTGACCGAAGACGAAGACGCACTCACGCAGATTTGCCGCGCCTACATGCAGCGCGGTCAGTGCCCGCGTTACATGAATACCGAGAAGATGATCGCTCGCCGTCAGTATGTCGCCGATCTGGCAAAGACATACCACGCGGACGGCATCATCTATCAGCAGATGAAGTTCTGTGACCCCTGGGCTTACGAAAAAATGCTGGGATCCCATATCCTGCGCGAAGACTACGGCTATCCGGTCCTCGCGGTCGACCGTCCCTATGCGATCGCCGGTTCCGGCCAGATGCGCACACGAGTGCAGGCTTTCGTCGAAAGTATAGAGATCAAAAAGATCCAGGGAGGTGCTGTCAATGGCTAAAGAGATCGGTGCTGACAAACTTGGCAGCTTCTATGTCGCAGGCAGTAAAGTGCGCAATAGGCGTGAATGGAGAGGCGTCAAAGATACCCTTTACGACTATTCCCGCTGGTTGAAGATCATGATGACGCTCGGTAAATTCGTCGTCAAGCCCCGTAACGTCAAAGCCATGCTGCGTTACCGCTGGATGGCCAATTATCTTGCTGTCCCGATGATGGTCGACAGGCATACACAAGGCCTGCGCGGTGAATATCTACGCATGTGCCATGTGGAGCAGGACCTCATCATCGATGACGTCGCAAAACTGCTCGACAACCTCTTCCGAGGCGACAGGAGGATCGGCAACGATACGGAATTCTCGAAAAAGGTCGTTCTCGTTGACGAGAATGAAATGACTGCTGTCATGATGGGGTTCCCCATGCTGAAATGCCTGAGCCGTGAGACCCCGTCCACCTACGTATCAGTGCTGCTGAATCAGCATGCCGCAGAGCACTATCTAGACGTAGCACAGGAATTCGGCCTCGCCGGTGACGTCTGTCCCATGCCGGCCGCTGAAGCTGGTGTTTCTATCGACGACGACGCTCCAGTCCTTGGTGCATGCGCGATACAGTGCAACACCACCTGCGACGGATCGTTGCTAGGAAATGGCGTCATCTCTAAGCGTCTCGAGCTCGAAGACGGCATCCCAGTCTTCCAGCTGGCCGCTCCGCTCCGCCATCGTGAAGATGATGTCCAGGAATATGCGGCACAGGAGATCCGCAACGCGATCGCCTTTATAGAAAAGCACACCGGCGCCAAATGGGACTGGAAAGAGTATTTCGAGTGCGCTAAGCGCGTCAATTATGCCACACAGTGCCGGCAGGAATGGCTTGACATGAACCGGACCGATTACCCGCAGGTCTTCGGTTCCAATCTAGCGCTTTATACAGAAACCAACTATATGGCGATCTGCGGCCGTGTTAAAGACTTCGAAAAAGCGGACCGCAAGCTGTCCAAGCTTGCGAATCAGGCCTTTGCATTCAAAAAACGTGCAGCGAAGGAATACCGTCACAGAGCTATTATCTGGGGGGTTCAGTCCCACTACTACATGGATTTCCTCGTCTGGCTGCTCAACTGCTGGGGCATCGTCCCACTCACTGACATGCTCTCGATGGTCTCCACCCGTAAAATCGCTGATGAAGATACGCCCGAAAACCGCAGGCAGGCCTTTTACGACATGGCCTGGCTCACAGAGAACATGATAATGCGTAACCGCACGCACGGCGGTTACAGGGTCCTGCTCGACGAGCTATGGGATTTCACGCAGCAGTTCAACGCAGACATGGTCATTTTGTGGGAACACATGAGCTGTAAGGCCCTTACCGGTATGCACGGCATGTTTGAGGATCGTGCGAGGGAGCTAGGTATCAACCTGGTATGGGTCGGTCATGACCTCTTCGATCCGCGCATCATCTCCCGTCAGGGCGTACGCGATCAGATCAATAATTATATGCGCACGGTCATGCGCGAAGAGCCGCTGGATCCCTCTCTTGAGATCCTGCCTGACGAAGAATCCTGGTAAGGAGGTGACACGATGTCGAAAAGAATCAAGATCTGCCTGAAGGTGCTGCTCATCCTGCTTTCAGTCTTCACCGGAACTTTTATCATCTATCTCTTTAACCTGGACATGAAACTTACGGCTGCGATCCAGCCGATACTCCTGAAGCATTACGATCGTATCCCGCGCGACAGGCATCTCTAGGCTTCACAATCTTACTTCAGTAACAACGGACCCCGCGTCTTTTTCGTGGCGCGGGGTCTTAAGATGCAGAAGTGGCAGACTGAAAGGCAGATGTTTCTGCCACCTTGAAAATATCAGGAGTTGGTCGAACCGAAGCCTCCGACACGGCTCCCTGACGCATTGTCATCCTCTGTGATGCCGAACGGGAGGAAAATACCCTGAGCGAAAGCTTTGCCTGCAGACAGTTCAAGCACCCTTCCCTCATGTGAATCGTTCGTGATTTTGATAATGATATGGCCTTCATTGTCTGCACCGTAATAATCCGAGTCGATGATGCCGACCGTATTATCCAGCTGCAGACGATTTCTGAACCCGAGCCCTGATCTCGGAAAGACGGCCAGCACCCAGCCATCTGCGATGCGGCACCTGAGACCGGTCGCGACCCGCAGGGACTCTCCGGGCGCGAGTCTTATAGGAAGCGGCGTCTTGATATCGTAACCTGCGGAGCCGGCTGTGGCCCGAACGGGCAGTTCTACAGCATCGTATCCATCTGCACCGTCCACGATCGGAACATTCAGATCCGCTATATACTGTGCCCTGCTGACTTTTTCGAATAAAGCGATTTTTTCCATGGTTTCTGCCTCTATAAAACGCCGCAGCATAGTGCAGCTGCGGCGTTATAGGATCTGAACTGAGTCGGTATGGACTAATCCGCCTTGATGATGGGCGTATCCTCAAGACCGATGCGGGTGAGGTTGACTCTGCCCTGTGAATCGATTTCAGAGACCTTGACGGTTACGGTGTCGCCGATTCCGAGGACATCCTCGACCTTGCCGACGCGGCCTTTGCAGATCTTGGAGATATGCAGGAGACCATCCTTGCCGGGCAGAACTTCTACGAAGGCGCCGATGGGCAGGATGCGGACGACTTTGCCGGTATAGGTCTCGCCCACTTCGATATCCTTGATGAGGAGCTCGATCATATTTTTGGCGTTTTCTGCAGACTCGTAGTCCGGGCCTGCGATGAAGACGGAGCCGTCGTCGTCGATATCGATCTTGGCACCAGTGGCATCGATGATGCCGTTGATAGTCTTGCCGCCGGATCCGATGACGATCCTGATCTTGTCGACCGGGACAGTCATGCTGATAATGCGCGGTGCATACTTGGAGAGCTCCTTACGGGGTTCGGGGATCTCTTCAAGCATAAGACCCATGATATGCATACGGCCTTCCTTCGCTTGTTTAAGAGCCTTCTCAAGGATATCTCTAGAAAGTCCATGGACTTTGATATCCATCTGGATTGCTGTGACACCGACCGAGGTGCCGGTGACTTTAAAGTCCATGTCACCGAGGAAGTCTTCCATGCCCTGAATGTCGGACAGGATAGCGTACTCGCTGGAGCCGTCTTCCTTGACCCGTTCGATGAGGCCCATCGCAATGCCGGCTACCGGCGCTTTGATGGGAACGCCTGCGTCCATGAGGGCGAGGCAGCTGCCGCATGTGGATGCCATGGAGGAAGATCCATTGGAGGAGAGAACCTCAGAGACCACACGTATGGCATACGGGAATTCTTCCACACTCGGGAGCACCGGCAGGAGCGCTCTTTCCGCCAGCGCGCCGTGACCGATCTCTCTTCTGCCAGGGCTTCTCATGGGTTTGGCTTCACCTGTGCAGTATCCCGGGAAGTTGTACTGATGCATATATCTCTTTTCAGTGGCTTCTTCGATGCCGTCAAGCGTCTGGGCGTCGCCAACCGAGCCTAGCGTGCAGACGGAGAGGACCTGCGTCTGACCTCTCTTGAAGAGGCCAGTGCCGTGCGTCCTGGGAAGAACACCAGTCTCACACCAGACAGGACGGATCTCGTCGCACTTTCTGTTATCCGGACGGATGCCTTCGTCAAGGATCATACCACGGACCTGCTCTTTGGTGATGTTATAGAGGATGGAATCGATATCCTTGCCGCCTTCGGGATAGATCTCCGCGAAGTGCTCCTTGGTATCAGCCTCAACAGCCGCCATGTTGTCAAGACGCTCCTGCTTCTCCTTTGTGAGGATAGCTTCATGCATCTTGGAAACGGCGTACTCCCTGACAGCAGCGTCGATTTCGGCGTCCGGTTTGTAGAGGGTGATCTCCATCTTGGGTCTGCCGACCTCAGCGACGATCTCCTCGATGAAGGCGACAATCTTCTTGATTTCTTCATGCGCGAACATGATGGCATCGAGCATCTCGCTCTCGGGCACTTCTTTTGCCCCGGCTTCCACCATCATGATTGCTTCCTTGGTGCCTGCGACGGTCATGTTGATGTCGCTGACAGCCTTTTGTGCGGAGGTGGGATTGACGACGAGCTGCCCGTCTACCCTGCCTACTATGACGGAACCCGTCGGACCGTCCCAGGGGATGTCGGAAGTCGCGAGCGCGATGGAGGAACCGACCATGGCGCAGAACTGGCTGCTGCAGTCGTGATCCATACTCATGACGGTTGCAGTGACTTCCACATCGTTATAGAAACCCTTCGGGAAGAGCGGACGAAGCGGTCTATCCATCAGTCTGGAGGACAGGATAGCGCTCTCACCGGGACGGCCTTCTCTCTTAATAAAGCCGCCCGGGATCTTACCGACGGAATACATCTTCTCTTCGTAGTCGCAGGAGAGCGGGAAGAAATCGATGCCCTCTCTGATGGTCTTTGAACAGCAGGCCGTGACATTGACGACCGTATCGCCATAGCGGACCATGCACTGGCCATTTGCCTGTTCGCAGACCTTGCCGATCTCGACCTCAAGCAGTCTGCCGCCTACGGCAGTCCTAAAGGTCCTGTAATCTGTAAATCTCATGTCTACCTTTACCTTTCTTTTGTTTTAAGGTCCGGCTTGACAACGCCGCTCGCTTCACCGCTGGGAAGTGAAAAGCGTTCTCAAGCCCGGCCCTTTGTAATAAACGAAGGCGGGGACAAGGCCCCGCCTCAAACGATAACGAAATTACTTCCTCAGGTTCAAGCGGGCAAGAAGGCTTCTATAACGCTCGATGTCCGTGTCTCTGAGATATGCGAGGAGATTTCTTCTCTGACCTACCATCTTGAGAAGGCCTCTTCTGGAGTGATGATCCTTCTTATGAACCTTGAGATGCTCGTTAAGCTCATTAATCCTGTAGGTAAGAATGGCTACCTGTACTTCAGGGGAACCGGTATCGCCCGGATGGGTAGCATACTCTTCGATGATCTGTTGTTTGACTTCCTTTGCAATCATTTTCTTTTACTCCTTTGCATTTGTACGCCTTTTCCGGGAACCGGTCGGAGCGCCGAGTTCTCAGGAAAGGTATAAAACTAACTTCGCTATATTACCATGCCTTTAAGGGCTTGTAAAGCAGTATTTTTCATGCTTTTGCGATAAGACCGCTTCTTTCATGATACTCTTTTGCTGTGATACAGTTACGGCGAATCTCCTCCTGTAACGAGTCAATAGACTCGAATTTATATTCCGGCCTCATCATTTTGATAAAAACGACTCGGATGCTCTTGCCATAGATCACATCTTCAAAGCCGAATAAATGGGTCTCCGCATTCTTGTCGAAACTTCCTATTGTAGGCTTTTTACCGATATTAGTGATGGATGGGTAGAGCCTGTCATCAACATAAGTTTGTGTTATGTAAACACCATTTGCAGGCAGTGCCATTTCGTCCGAAAGATTCAAATTGACTGTCGGGAAACCGATGCGTCTGCCGAGATGGCGACCTTCCATTACCCTTCCGCTGATCGTATAACGACGGCCTGTAAACAGCTCGTACCCCTCCATATCTCCATTGTCGATCTGCTCACGCAGCAAGGTGCTGGAGACTGTTTTCCCGTCTATTTCCACTTCCGGCAGTATATTGACGCCAAAACCATGCCTTGCCCCGCTCAAATCAAGCGTTTCAGGGCTTCCAAGAGCCTTGAATCCATAACTGTAATTGAAGCCACAAAATGCCTCTTTGATGTCGAGCGTATCGACCAGCAATGTTTTGACAAAATCGTCTGGCATCATCTTCATGACTTCAGGCGTAAAGTAGGCAGTGACTAGAATATCTATACCGAGCGCTTCGATGGCCACGGTCTTTTCATAAACGCTCATGATGCTCTTTACAATAGGCTTGCCAGCGATGACATTGTTTGGATGATTGAGAAATGTAAAGACGACGGAAGTGAGCCCTTCCGCCTTTGCTTTTTTCACACATGCGCTGATAAGTGCCTGATGACCTTTGTGCACGCCATCAAAGTTTCCTAGTGCAACAGCCGTGGGGCCAATGTTTTCAATGTCATCCAAATAAGTGAATACTTTCATCAATTAAATACTTTTTTTGCTTTCAGATAAATGCCTTCCGCACCTTTTTTCACGATTGCGATGCCATCGAAACGATCATCTGTAAAAAGCGCGACAGGACTCCCCACCTCTGCATCCAGCCCGGTAAGATCCAACTCTTTCGTAAACTCCGGCTTCCCCATAAAGAAAAGATCTCTATGTTTTTTATCCATTTCGATACGAGGCAGCGAAGCGACACCCGCCTCAAAGGGAAGCAAATGAGATTCCAGTTCTTCTGCGTTCATCTGCTTGATATCTTCGATATCGATGGCTTGATCCAGATTAAAACCTGCTGCTGAAGTGCGAATCAACGAGACCATGGCTGCGCCCGTTCCAAGCAGTTTTCCTGCATCGTGGCAAATAGTGCGGATATAGGTACCCTTGCCACAACAGATTTCAAGGGTGCATTCGCCTTTTCCGCTGTCATATGAAAGCATTTCCAAACTGTAGACCCTGATTCTGCGCGGCTCAAGATCCACCTCGCGCCCTTTTCTTGCGTATTCATATAGTTTCTTGCCATTGACCTTGACAGCACTATACATAGGCGGGAGCTGGTCGAGCTCGCCTATAAAGCGGGAGAAAACATCCCTAAGCGCTATTTCAGATGGTCTTTCCCAACCTTTATCACCGTATGCAAGACGCAGACCGCCTATGGGCGAACCCGTCAGATCCTGCGTATCAGTCTCAATCCCGAGGCGGCATACACAGCGGTATCGTTTAGGAGCGGCAGTCATATACTCGATGAGCCGTGTAGCTCGGCCGAGACAGATGGGCAAAACGCCCGTAGCCTGAGGATCAAGGGTTCCAGTATGACCGAGTTTATGTTCGCCGGAAACACGTCTTACGACAGCTACGCAATCGAAAGATGTATAGCCGGGCGGTTTGCAGACGACAAGGATACCGTTCATAGAATGCCACAGCGAGAGAGTTCCTTCGCCATCTCCTCCTTAAGCTTCGTATATAGCTCGGCAAGACTGCACTCCACAGTGGCACCGGCGGATTTTATATGACCTCCTCCACCAAAAGCTTTAGCGATGTTGAGGACATTGGCGCTGTATTTTGAGCGGAGACTAATCTTGTAACGATTCTCCGCACGTTCTTTTATGTAAGCGGCAATCTCGACACCCTTGATACTGCGTAGTTTGTCGATGGCAGACTCTGTCATATCGGAAGAAGCAGAATAACGCTCTAGATGTGCAAGCGTGCATACCGAAATAACTCCCAGACCTGCCGCAAAAAGTTCAGCATCGTTGATGGCTGCAGCCTCAAGCCGTAATTGCGCAAGCGGATAATTATCATAGACTTCGTTGCAGATTGCGCTATGATCGATACCGCATTCGTACAGTTCGGCAGCGGCCAGAAGACAACGCTTATCGGCGTTAGAATACTTAAAGCATCCAGTGTCCGTTACGATGCCGGTATAAAGGGCTTCTGCAATCGGTTTGTCGAGCAGCGTAACACCGGAAACTGCCTCGATCTCCTTAAGCAGTTCCATGATAAGCATGGCACAGGCTGCAGCTTCAGGTTCAATGACGGAGAGTTTACACAGTTCTTCTGTCTTCTGATGATGATCGATACAGATCTGCTTCTCAGCTGCGAAAAAGATATCGCGCCGGTTTTCCAGGCGATTACGAGTACTAATATCGATCGCGACAGACAACTGCGGAATGAAGGGCGCACTGTAGGCGAAACAGCCAGCGGCGTATTTCGCCACAAACTGAATATAACCGGGAATCTCATCCTCCAAAAGTATAGCAGCCCTTTTTCCCAGTTTTTTGAGCGCAAGACAAAGAGCCACCGCAGAACCGATGGCGTCTCCGTCCATATTAGTATGGGTGAAGATGAGGATGTCATTCGCACCCAGGATTGTTTCGATGATCTCTTTATATTTCATCGTCCAGTTCCTCGGCGAATTCGTCGAAATCCTCATCAGTTTTATCAGGCTCGTCAGCAGGTCTAATATCAAGAGAATCAAGGATTCGATCCATTCTTGCCCCGTACTCGAACGACTCGTCTATCTTAAAAATGAGTTCCGGAATGTAACGGACCTTGACTTGCCGACCGATGACGCTACGGATATAGCCCCTGCAGCGCTCGAACGCACCGATAACCTCCGATCTATCATGATCCGTCACGCTGGCGCCAGGTGCGTACGAGAGTATTGTGATATAAACTGTAGCGTAGCTGCCGTCTCCCGTAACGCTGACATCGCTAATGCCGATCATGCGGCTGCCGAAAGCTGGATCTTTCAAGTCTCCACGCAGCAGCATATTACTGACAATCTTGCGGATCTCTTCGCCCAGTCTTTCGGCTCTATGATTCTTACCCATGTGCTACCTTTCGACTTCTTCCATCGTGAAGCACTCGATGACGTCGCCTTCCTTGATATCGTTATACTTTTCGATACCGATTCCGCATTCATAGCCTTGTGCCACTTCGCGGACATCATCCTTGAAGCGCTTTAGTGATGAGATCGTTCCCTCGTGGATTACGATACCATCTCGCACCAGACGCACGCTCGCGTTGCGTGTAACCTTCCCTTCGGTGACGTAGGCGCCGGCAATGATCCCGACATTGGGAACCTTGAATGTATTGCGAACCTCGACTTTTCCCAAGATGACTTCCTTGAAGACGGGATCAAGCATACCTTTCATTGCAGCTTCTATGTCATCGATGATCTCGTAGATAATGCGATAGGTACGTATCTCGACACCATCGCGGTCGGCCATGGCCTGGACCGCGGAACTCGGACGCACGTTGAAGCCAATGATGACAGCCCCAGACGTGCCTGCAAGCATGACGTCAGACTCATTGATAGCACCAACGCCGGTATGAATGATGCGCACACGGACATTCTCGTTCTTGAGTTTTTCAAGCGACTGCTCCAGCGCTCCGACGGAACCCTGAACGTCCGCTTTGATGATGAGATTGAGATCTCTGACCTCGCCCTCTTCGAGCTGACTGAAGAGTTTTTCGAGAGAGACGCTGGAATTCTTAGCCATGACTTCTTCACGAAGCTTCATCTTCCGCTTTTCAGCGATCTCGCGAGCTGTCTTTTCTTCCTTGACCATGTAGAACTCGTCGCCAGCCTCTGGAACTTCGGCAAGACCTGTGATTTCGACCGCGGTGGCAGGTCCTGCCTTACGGATCGTCTCACCGTGTGAATTGGTCATGACACGGATACGTCCGTAAGCCGTACCGGCCACTACGGCAGCGCCCGCAGAGAGCGTACCGTTCATAACGAGCAGCGTGGCAACCGGCCCCTTGTTCTTATCAAGCCTTGCCTCGATGACGCTGCCGCTGGCCATCCTGTCAGGATTAGCTTTGAGCTCGAGTACTTCCGCTTGCAGCAGAATCATCTCGAGCAGTGTCTTGATGCCTTCTCCAGTTTTGGCGGAAACAGGAACGCTGATGACATTACCGCCCCAATCCTCGACAAGGACGCCCTGATCGGCAAGGTCTTTCTTGACGCGGTCGGGGTTGGCACCAGGCTTGTCCATTTTGTTGATAGCTACAATGATAGGAACCCCCGCGGCCTTGGCATGGCTGATAGACTCGATGGTCTGCGGCTTGACGGAATCGTCTGCCGCGACGACGAGCACGGCGATATCGGTAACATGAGCACCTCTGGCGCGCATAGCAGTGAAAGCCTCGTGGCCCGGTGTGTCGAGGAAAACTATCTTCTGTCCATTGATCTCGACTTCGGAGGCTCCGATAGCTTGCGTGATGCCGCCAGCTTCACCAGCGGTCACGTTCGTACTGCGGATAGCGTCAAGCAGAGACGTCTTGCCGTGGTCTACATGTCCCATGACGGTGATAATCGGTGCTCTTGGGAGCAGTTCGGAAGCAGCATCCTCATGGGTGTCGATGCCGTCTTCCAGGACGATCTCTTCAGCTTTGTTGACCAGTACGTTGACACCGAGCTCCATGCCGAGCAGTACAGCGGTCTCTTCATCAAGATTCTGGTTGATATTGGCCATGATACCCATCTTCATGAGTGCCATGATTGCTTCAGAAGTGGACTTTTCAACCTGTTCGCAGAAACCAGCCACTGTGATGGGCACGTTTATGATGATGCCGCCCGTGGTGCGCGCTTCGATCTCGACGGCAGTCTCGACAGGCTCTTCGACCTTTTCCTTGTATTTGCTGTGTTTCTTATGTGATTCCTTAGCCAGGGCGGCGGGATTGAAATCGTATTCTTCTCTCCTCTCATCCTTGGCGTTCTTCTTCTTTTTACGTCTGTTGTCAGTGCTGCCGACCGGTGCAGTATAAGCTACGACTTTGCCTTTGGCAGCGCCGGGGGCACCGGGCTTGCTTCCATTTCTGCCGGCGGACTGTCTTCTGGATGAGCTGTCGCCTTCGGGAGCGGCGCCACTCTTTCCATCTCGTCTCTGCCCACCTTTGTATTCTTTGGGCTTTCTGTCACTGCTCTTCTTCGGCTCGACAGGCTTCTTTTCCGGTTTGGGCTGATCAGACGCACGTGAAATAATCTTAAGGCCGATGCCCGGCGTATAATTGATGGGCTCTTCCTTCTTTGCAGGTTTTTCAGGAACGGATACTGTTTTCTGCGGTTCAGCTGTCTTTTGAGGCTCGGACTTTGTATCCACCTGAACACCCGGGACAGAAACCTCTGTATTGTCAGACTTCTTCTCGGGCTGTTTCGACTCTGCCTTTTCCGCGATCTTTTTCTCCTTTGCGCGCTGCTCAGCAAGCTCTCTCTGTTTTTTTGCAGCAGCCTTACGCTCTTCAGCGCGCTTCAGTTCCTCGGGATCTGCTTTCTTAATAATCTTGACACCAATTTTGGGCTCGTCAAAATAGTCCACAACCGGCTCGGCTTTTTCGGGAACCGCAGTTTTTATCTCTTCGGCAGAGACAGCGGCTTTGGTGACAGCGGACGACGTCGATTCGGTCTCAGCAGTCTCCAGCTTAACCTCAGTTGAAGATTTAGATTCCGG
>JAEEGL012748267.1_pt1 | contig 12159 bp, 5 predicted proteins | sample 9134231 | NCBI WGS metagenome assembly JAEEGL01 (sample SAMN16246548, study PRJNA631951) | gut metagenome | biome: gut microbiome; feature: rumen; material: fiber-attached | host: Bos | place: Iran: Karaj | collected 2018-10
CTGTCCTTTACGGATGCCACGGCTCCGGTAAGGTCGCTCTTCTTCTGAACGCCGTATCCGATAACCACGGTCTCCTCCAGGAACTCGGTGTCTTCTGCCAATACGATGTTGAAGACGCTCTGGTTGCCTACTGCGACTACCTGGGTCTCGTAACCGATGAATGATACGCTGATTGATGAACCGGCTGGAACGTTGAGCGTGAACTTTCCGTCAAGGTCTGTCACTGTTCCCATCGTGTTGTTACCCACGACAATGACAGAAGCTCCTATGACCGGAACGTTCTGGCTGTCCACCACGGTTCCGCTGATAGAACGGGTCTGGGCAAAAGCATAGCTTGCGCTCAGACCTGCCATAATTAAAATCGCGAAGATTCTAATCGACTTTAGGAATGAGTTTCCTTTCATAGTGGTTAAAAATTATAAGATTTAGTGAATAGGAATAAATCTAATATTAAAACAAACATAGCAATATTTTAACGATTTTATAGCAAAAATGAGAAAATAGTTAAATCATTTTACACTGATGTATAGTTTAGCTTTATATCTGTAATATTATACTTTACAGGTGCAAATAAAAAGATGGCCAGCCCTTACAGGGTTGGCCATCTATTGTTTGAAGAAAACGGGACTGTTACCAGGCTGCGTTTCCGCCAGTGGCTGCCTGATACTCGTAATCAGTAGGCAGATTGGAGTTGGCGAATGCCGGGGAAGCCACCTCAGGGGCATCCCATCCGTCAGGATATCCGAATACCGTGAAGTCTATGATTCCAAGAGGACCTCCCTCTTTGGGCCAGTCAGTTACGGTGAAACGGATGAAGCGGCAGTTGACCGGGGCGAATTCGTCAAAGACAGTGTCTTTGGGAACCGTGTTGCCGGTCTTGTCCAGAACGGTGAAGAAATTCTCTCCGTCCTGCGATGCCTCCAGCTTGTACTTGAATACAGGCAGTGATGCTGCTCCTGCTGCTCCGCGCGCCCTTCTGGGTGTATTGAACATAACCCTGAGTCCATCGATGGTGAAGTGCTCCACAACGTCGAAACGGGTTGCAGGAGAAAGATCCAGAGTCATAGACGGTGCAGGATCGTCCGGCTTGGGACGCCAGATTGTTCCGCTGTAGTTGTCAATTCCGTACGAAGCGTAGAAACCTTCCTGCTCAGAAGAGAACTTCTTGAGGGCTGCCATATCCGCCATCTTGTTGATGGTGACGGGAATGGAAGCAGGTCTGTCTTTGTCAACCTTTGCTCCAGGAGCCGGCTGAGGCGTATCAGTAATCTTGCAGGTCATAAAACCGGCCTCGTCGAATGTAATGCGGTCCATACCGATGCGACGGCCTCCGGTAGGGGTTGACAGTACGATTGTATAGAACTGCCACCACTCTCCGTCGGAGCCCTTGATGATGGAGCCATGTCCGGTTCCGGTCACAAGGCCTTCAGTATGGCGTGTCAGCGGGTTGTTGGGAGCGTAGGTATATGGTCCCAGAGGAGTGGGAGCGGTGTAGTAGCCCTGTGCATAGGATTTCCACTGGGTGCCTGAGGCTGAATACTCAAGATAGTATATGCCGTTGCGCTTGATTACCCAAGGGCCCTCTATCCAAGCCACTGTAGAATACTCGTTAGCATCGCCATAGTGCTCCCATATGTGCATGGGGTTGAAGGACATCAGGTGGGTAGGCTTCTCTGCGAAACGGGTCATGTCGTTGGGATCCAGCCTTACGCCGAAGATACCGCTAATTCCGTAACCGGGCCAGAAAAGATATGGCTGGTTGTCGTCGTCCACGAAGATCTTGCAGTCGAATCCCCTGTTCCAACCGTCAGCCACTGTACCCGTGTTGTGGAAGACTCCTAAGTCCTTGTATGGACCCAGGATATTATCTGCCACGCGTACGTGCTCTGTGTTGCCGGTCATATAGTACTTGCCGTTGAATTTGGCAATGTCCGGTGCAACGGGAATGCCGCCTTCCACTTCAACCTGATGGTGTTCCCAGTTGAAGAGGTCGTCAGACACCCATATACCGCCTCCTGTGCAAGCCATATAGTACTTGCCGCCATCCTCGATAATGGAAACGTCACCAGTGGCGCTTCCACCAGGTCCCATTACCATTGGAAGAGGGTTACAATACCTCTGGGCGGAGGCCATGAGGCACCCCGCCAGAGATAATACAACGAATAATGCTAAACGATTAAGTTTCATATTCTGTCAGATTGAAAAACTACCAGCCCGGGTTCTGCTTCAGGTTAGGATTGGCCTTGAGCTGAAGGTCAGGGAACGGGAACAGCAGGAACTTGTCATCCCATCCGTGTCCAAGACCGGCGCTTTCCCTGATGTCGTACTCGGTGGTACCCGGCTTGTAGCCGTAGAACTCGTAACGAACCTTTCCAGCGTCCTTGCGGGCCTGGGCTACGTCGCCCCAGCGTACAAGGTCAAAGTAGCGGTCACGCTCGCCCCACATCTCTGCGCGGCGCTCGTCCTTAACATCCTGATATGTCATCGAGGCAAGAGGCTCCAGTCCGGCCCTTACGCGCACCTTGTTCAGGGCTGCAAGGCCGTCTGCCATTTCGCTGTTCAGGGCGACGCAAGCCTCGGCATAAAGCAGAAGCACGTCAGCATAACGCAGCTTAGGATCGTTTGCCCTTGACATATGGTCAGATCCGGTGTCGGAATATTCCTCGCTCTCCCACATGAAGCCAAGATAGTTAAAATATCCGACACAGTCAACAAGAGTGTTGCCTTCGAAAACGCCCGGTGTGGTTCCAGGGGCATAAGGCAGAGTAAGAAGCCTGTCGTAGCTGATAATCTTAGAGCGGAAACGAGGGTTATCCTCTCCTCCGTCGTGTGCAATCATAAACTCTACGAAGTCCTTTGAAGGAAGGCAGTAGCCCCAGCTGTAGTTGATTACTCCTGCAGGAACCTGGATACGGTCGAAACGGAGTCCCCTCCAAGTGTGACGGTTGTCATTCTGCATCATCTGGTTAACTGAAACTTCAGCGGCGTTGCGTTCCAGAATGTACTCAGGGCAGAAGTCAGCCCTGTAGTAGAACAGATCCTCTACAGGGATAAGGTCGTACTTACCGGAATTGATGACTGCCTTCAGTGCAGCCTGTCCCTTCTGGAGGATAGCGTTGTCCTTATACTTGGTTCCGTACCATACGGCAACCTTTCCGTAGTATGCCTTTGCAGCCTCTGCGGTGAAACGGCCGCCAATCTTTGCCTGCTGTCCCTTACCAGGAAGTGCAGGAAGGGCAGTGCTGGCCTCGTCGAGGTTCTGAAGGATCCAGGTGATCATCTCGGCAGGGTCTCCGTTGGGAGCATACATATCCTCGTCACTGTAGATATGGTCTGCGAAAGGAGGAGTGCCATACCACTTCATTGCCTCCCAAAGACCCAGGGCCCTCATAGCCTTAGCCTCGCCCTTGATCCTTGCTACCTCTCCGGCCTGGTCGGGAACGTTGTCCACGATAAGGTTGCACCTATAGATAAGATTGTAGAAAGATTCGAACATCTTGGCGCCACGCCTTTCTGAGGAGAAAGGCCAAGATCCCAAAGTGAGGATGAGTTCCTGTCCGTCCCTGTATGCATTGGCGTTGTCTGACCAGGAGCCTCCTCCGTTTGTCATATCACCGCCCAGGATGTCAAGGGTGTTACCAGAACCGACACTCAACATATCGAAAAAGCTGTTGTATGCGGCTGCTATCAATTGCTCGCATTCTGCCGGCCCGGCATTCTTATAGTATGTTTCAAGGTCGATGACTCCCTTCTGGGGGTTTTCCAACCTGTCGGTACAGGATGTAAATGAAACAGACAGCAGAAGCGTAGCTGCTAATAATATTATCTTTTTCATAATTGTTCAGAGTTTAGAATGCTATGTTAAGACCGAATACAAGTTTCTTTGAGATAGGATATGATCCGGAGTCAACGGCAAGTCCTGAAGAGCTGCGGGAGAAGCCACTAAGCTCAGGGTCGATTCCCGGGTACTTGGTGAAAGTGAACCAGTCATCGAATGATACGTAAGCCCTTACGGTGCTGAGCTTAGCATAGTTGCAAATCCTGCGAGGAAGGGTATATCCCAACTGTATCTGCTTGATCTTGAAGAATGAAGCGTCGTACAGACGGTCTACAGAAGCGAGGATGGTGTTGGAGTTCTGCGGCTTAGGATGCTTGTAACCGGTTGAACTAGGGCTTGTCCAAGCGTCGGCGATGAACTCCTTAAGCTGGTTGTTGGAAATCTGGTCCTGACGGGTGTAGGCAAGGAGCCTCTGGAGACCCTGTGAACCGGCACCGTAGATGATGAAGTCGAATCCCTTCCATCCCAGGTTGATGGTTGCTCCATAGGTGAAGTCAGGGAAAGGCTTGCCTGCGTAGATACGGTCGTCGTCGTTCAGAGCAGGGTTGGTGTCGTGCTGTGCATAAACAGGATCACCTGTCTGCTGGTCGATGCTCTCGATATCGTACAGACGGAGGTACCACAGAGGATAACCGGCCTCGAAGAATGCCACGGACTCACCTCCTACCATCTGCTCACCGATACGGCTTGTAGAAAGACCTTCCATAACCTTGTTGTGCAGGGTTGCGAGGTTGGCGTCGATTCCGTAAGAGAAGTCTCCGATGTTGTCTTTCCATCCCAGTTCGAGCTCAAGACCGTGGTTGTTTACCATACCTGCATTTACGTACATCGAACTTGCTCCGGTGTTGGCAGGTGGAGATACTGAAGTGATAAGGTCGTGGGTGTTCTTGTTGTACCAGTCGGCGGTGAGGGTGAGCCTCTCCTGGAAGAACCTCAGGTCAAGTCCGAAGTCTATCTGGCGGGCTGTCTCCCACTTGATGTTGGGGTTAGGAAGGATTGTATTATATGATATGAACCAACCTGAACCGGAAGCGATGGTAGAGCAGACACCTACGGTACGACCGCTGTCATCTGTGAAGTTGTATCCATTCTGGTTGCTGGCTGCAAGTACGGATGCATACTGGTATGAACCCAAGGCGTTTACGTTACCGTTGATACCCCAGGATGCACGCAGTTTCATGAATGACAGTCCCAATGCGTCCTTGACGCCTGCGAACCAAGGCTCATTGCTGATGGTCCATCCAGCAGAGATTGAAGGGAAGTATCCCCAACGGTTTGTAGGAGCAAGCTTGGATGTATCATAAGCATCTGCACGGAAGTTGACCTGTACCATATACCTGTTGTCATAGGTCCAGCCGAGACGGCCATAGTATGACATATTGGAGAGCCTTGAAGGAACTCCGCTCATAGTCATCTTGGCGTCGTTCACTGAATATGAAAGATACCTGTAGTTTGGAGCGTCGTTGGTCAGGACGTATGCGGTACCTGAAACGAAATCGCTGTTATTCTCCTGATAAGAGAATCCGGCCATTACGTTGAGACTGTGCTTGCCGATGTTGGTGTTGTAGTTGGCAAAGTTCTCCCACTGATAGAACAGGTTGTTGCTGCCACGCTCAGTAATGTGCATATCCTGCTTGAGGGCGGCGGAAATCTGATACAGCTTATAGTAAGTGTGAGCCTGTGAATAACCGGCCCTGTATCCAAAACGGGAAGTGAACACGAGGCCCTTGAGAGGAGTGATGTTCACATAAGTTGTACCGCGGAGGTTGAACGACTTTGTGGTTCCGTCGGTTGCGTCACGGTAAAGCAGCGGGTGCTCGATGGTACCTGCGTGAGGAGACTTGCCAAGGTAGTTGCCGTACTCGTCGGTAGGATAAGCGTATCCGTTGGCGATGAGGGCCTTTACGTCAGCAGGCATAGTGGCTTCGGTGTAAGTCCAAGGCGTGATAGGGTCGTGTGCGATGGTGGATCCGAGCACTGAAGTAAGGCTTCCTTCAGATACTGAAGACAGGATGGAATACTCCAGTGAGTTGTTGGTTCCTATAGTAAGCCATTTGTTGAACTTGTACTCACCGTTAATCTGGCCTGTAAGACGCTTCTGCGTATCCTGAGGACCGATAATGATACCGTCTGAATTAAGATACGACAAAGAGATATACATGTTGCCATTGTTGCTTGAACCCTGAGCTCCGAGAGTGTGCCTCTGTGTATGGCCCTTGGTGAACATATGAGCTACCCAGTCGGTGTTGGTAACACCGTCCCAGAAGCTCCTTGACGGCATGTTGAGAAGGTCCTGGTAGAGCAGGTATTCCTCAACGTTCATGATTTCGGGAACCCTGGCAAGCTGCTCGGTGGTGTTCTGGAAATTGTAGAATATACGGCTGTTGCCACCGCTGTTCTGTCCGCTCTTTGTGGTTACGAGAATAACGCCGTTACCAGCCTCGATTCCGTAGATGGCAGCAGAAGCTGCGTCCTTCAAAACCTCGATAGATGCGATGTTGTCAGGATCAAGGTAGTTGATATCGTTTACCTTAAGTCCGTCCACGATCATCAAAGGAGTGGTCTTGGAATTGGAGGAGAATCCACGGATCTGCACGCTGGAGTTTGCGCCTGGCGCACCTGATGAGTTGATGATCTGCACACCCGCAGCTTTTCCCTGAAGGGCTTGAACCGGGGAAATTGCAGAACGGTTGGCAAGGTCGCTCTCTTTAACCGAGGCAACGGCACCAGTCAGATCGCTCTTGCGCTGAACACCGTATCCGATCACGACGGTTTCCTCCAGGAACTCGGAGTCTTCTTTCAACACGATGTTGAAGACGCTCTGGTTGCCTACGGCGACTACCTGTGTTTCATATCCGATGAACGATACGCTGATTGAAGAACCGGCAGGGACGCTGAGAGAGAACTTTCCATCGATGTCTGTGATGGTACCGACATTGTTTTGTCCTACTACCATCACGGAAGCTCCGATTACAGGAACGTTCTGGCTGTCCACTACTGTTCCACTGATAGAACGGGTCTGGGCTTGTGCGAAGTTAGCGCTCAGACCGGCCAAAACTAAAATCGCGAGGATTTTAATTGACTTTAGGAATGAGTTTCCTTTCATAGTGGTTAAAAATTTAAGTTTTAAGGTATTGTAAAAATACATTTGAACAAATTTAATCATTTCTTTAGATAATCGTCAAATTATTTAAAGGATTTGTCTTTAAAAAGGGGCCGGCTGTCTGATCAGCCGACCCCTTGAATGGAGTGGAATCAACTAGTAAGACTGCCTTACTCTTTGCTGGTATTCGGGACTGTCCATAGGCAGTTTGGAGAATACCGGAGTGGCAACTTCTGCAGGCAGATAACCGCCCGGAGTTCCAAAGAACGTCACTTCTATCACTCCAAGAGGAGACTCTTTAGGCCAGTCTGTGATGGTCAGACGGGCGAAGCGGCACTCTGTAGAAGGGAACTCGTCGAAAATAGTATCCTTGCTCACCGTATTCTTTGTCTTGTCAAGCACTGTGGTAAAGTGCTCGCCGTCCATGGATACGTCTACTTTATATTTGTAAACCGGAAGGGCGGGAGCCGGAGCGCCCGGTGTGGGGCGTCCTCTCCTGGCGCCGGTGAACATGATGCGGACAGCATCCACCTTGAACAACTGGACTACGTCGAAGCGTGTGGCAGGGCCCAGGTCTATCATTATGTAAGGTTCCTTGTCATCGTCTGCGGGCATCCAGACGGTTCCGCTGTAGTTGTCGTCAGCGAACGCTGCTGGATAGCCGGGCTTCTCTGATGACCACTTTGACAGAGGGTCGGAACCGGCAACCTTATTGATAGAAACAGGGATGGAGGCGGGCACGCCTTCCTTTGCCACTGTTCCCGGTGCGGGCTGAGGAGTATCGGTAATCGTACAATACATCAGTCCGTCGGAGTCGAAGGTAACCTTGTCCATACCTATCCTGCGGCCTCCCGGAGGGCTGCTCAGCACGATGGTGTAGAACTGCCACCACTCATCCTTTCCCTTGAGTTTTATGATAGAACCGTGTGCGGTACCGGTCACAAGACCCTGGGTCTTCTGGAGAAGCGGGTTGTTAGCTGCATAGGTATAAGGTCCCAGAGGTGAAGTTGCGGTATAGTAACCTTCAGCATAGCTCTTCCACTGGGTTCCAGAGGCTGAATACTCCATGTAGTAGATTCCGTTGCGCTTGATTATCCAAGGGCCTTCGATCCACGCTACCGTCGGATACTCGTTGGCCTCGCCGTAACGCTCCCACGCGTGCATCGGGTTGAATCCGAACAGGTGCGTAGGCACGCCGTCGAACTTGGTGAGGTCCTTCTTGTCGAGCTTCACTCCGTAAATACCGCTGATACCGCGGCCCGGCCAGAACAGGTAGGGCTGGTTGTCATCGTCGACGAAGATCTTGGTATCGAATCCGCCGTTCCATCCGTTCTCCACGGGGCCGGTGTTCTGAAATACTCCAAGGTCGGTATAAGGTCCCAGAGGATGATCTGCCACAAAAACGTGGTCGCTGTTGCCGGTAAGGTAGAACTTGCCGTTATACTCTACAAGGTCCGGAGCGCTGGGGACATGTTCCACCCTGGTAAATTCCCAGTTGAGAAGGTCGTCAGAAACCCACATTCCGCCACCGGTGCAGCACATATAGTACTTGCCTCCGGTTTCAAGCACGGTAACATCTCCGCCCGCACTGCCTCCCTGACCTATGGGCATAGGAAGAGGGTTGCAGTAACGCTGGGCGAAAGTGGACGTACAGCCGATTCCCGCTGCTACAAGGACTGCAAAAGTCCTGAAAACTTTTATTAATCTGTTCGTTTTCATAGTGTGGTCAGTATTTAGGTGGATTAATTCTGCACATAAGGTGCAGGGCCATCCTTAGGCAAGCCTGTGAATTCAGGAAGACGGTGGTCTGTAGGCAGGTAAGCATTCGGAACAGCATATCCGAAGATGGTAGCCTCGATTACTCCGAGAGGAGTCTCCTTAGGCCAGTCAGTGATAGTCAGGCGCACGTAGCGGCACAGTGTTGACGGGAATTCCTCAAAGATTGTGTCTTTGCTGACAGTGTTCTTGGTCTTGTCGAGAACCATAGTGAATTTCTCTCCGTCCATAGAGGTCTCAACCTTGAACTTGAAGACGGGGTAGGTAGCGGTAGCTCCGCGGCCTCTCCTTGTTCCGGTGAACATAAGGCGGACTCCGTCAACCTTGAAGAGCTGGATTACGTCCCACTCAGTGGCGCCGCCAAGGTCGAATACGATATAAGGAGCCTTGTCGTCGTCAGCAGGCATCCAGACGGTGCCGCTGTAGTTGTCGGCTGCGAATGCAGCAGGATAGCCTTCCTTGGCTGAAGAAGACTTGGAAAGGCTCTTGTACCTGGGGGATGCCTTGTTTATAGAAACAGGGATGGATGCGGGCACGCCTTCCTTTGCTACTGTTCCAGGTGCAGGCTGAGGTGTGTCGGTAACAGTACAGTACATAAGTCCGTTGGAATCGAAGGTAACCTTGTCCATACCTATGCGGCGGCCTCCCGGAGGATTGCTCAGCACGATGGTATAGAACTGCCACCACTCGTCCTTGCCGGCCATCTTAACGATGGAGCCGTGGGCGGTACCAGTTACAAGTCCCTCTGTCTTGCGGAGAAGAGGGTTGTTCTCTGCGTAGGTGTAAGGTCCGAGAGGAGAAGTAGCAGTATAATAACCTTCTGCATAGCTCTTCCACTGGGTTCCTGAAGCTGAATACTCAAGATAATAGATTCCGTTGCGCTTGATTACCCAAGGGCCCTCGATCCAGGCTACAGTGGGATACTCATTAGCCTCGCCATAACGCTCCCACGCGTGCATCGGGTTGAATCCGAACAGGTGTGTAGGAACGCCGTCGAACTTGGTAAGGTCGTTCTTGTCGAGTTTTACTCCGTAGATTCCGCTGATTCCGCGGCCAGGCCAGAAGAGGTAGGGCTGATTGTCGTCGTCAACGAAGATCTTGCAGTCGAATCCTCCGTTCCATCCGTTCTCGACGGGGCCGGTGTTCTTGAACAGTCCGAGATCCTTGTACGGTCCGAGAGGGTCGTCAGCAACATAAACATGGTCGCTGTTACCAGTAACATAGAACTTGCCGTTGTACTCTGCGATGTCAGGAGCGCCGGGAATGTTCTCGGCACCGTGCAGTTCCCAGTTGAGAAGGTCGTTTGACATCCACATTCCGCCGCCGGAGCAGCACATGTAGTATTTTCCGCCGTGTTCCAGAACGGAAACGTCACCAGAAGCATTGCCTCCCGGGCCTATAACCATAGGGAGCGGATTGCAATAACGCTGGGCGAAAGCGGCTGATGAGCCGATTCCAGCCACTACCAGAACCGCGAGGGTCCTGAGTGCTCTTACAAAATTGTTCTTTTTCATAGACTGGTTATTATTATGGGTTAAAGAATTATCGGTTAAAACAGAGTCAGTTCTTCAATCTCTGGGATATCTCCCAGGTCCTGCTCCGGCGTCTCGATATCTATGATGTCGTTCATGTCTATCTCCACGAATTCTTCCTCCTGTGCAGGTTGCTCGTCCTCAGGCTTTACAAGAGGCTCTATGAACGCGACGCTCTTCACCTCCCAGCGGTCGGAGCACTTCTTGCCCTTTGCGGCGATTCCCTTCTTGGATATGAACTCCTCCGCATCCACGGCCTCTGGCGAGCGGCCCTCGTTCTTGCCGCCGAAGGTCACCAGGAACTGGGGATGGAGGTCTTCGCTCAGGTCCACCAGGTACGAACCCCTTCCCTCCGCGATGAACGACAGCGGAGTGTTGTCGCTCAGGACGAAGGAGAAGCGCTTGACGTAGAAGGCCTTCACCGACGAGTCGTAGTACAGGGCGGTGTAGGTCTTGTCCGGGTCGAATTTCTCTATGCTCAGCACGTCGCCCTGATACCTGTTGGAAACGTCGAACGAGGTGGTGTAGAACGTTCCGTTGCGGAAGATGGCAAGCACCTTGTCATCCGTCTCGAACTGTCCCAGGTACAGGCCTCGGCCCTCATCGTTGAGTTTCTGGATATCCTGGTCGTACCACATATCCTTGCCGGATATTGTGGACACTCCCTTGCTCTTGAGCATTATGCGCTGTATGGGGTTCTTTGACACCAGGTTGCCCCTGGAGGTCTTTCCCTTGATGGCAAGGGTGGAGAAATCGTACTCTCCGGTAAGCTTCTTGAGTTTGGTGCGGGGGCGGTAGTAGATCTTCACGGTCTCGGCCTCGCCGTTGTGGTTGGCGCTGAACCAGAGCAGGGTGGAACCCGGAGTCCCGTTGGTTATGTCGTAGTCCTTGTCCCTGGTTACTGACGTGATTGCAAAACGCTTGGCATATGACAGCGCGGTCTTGCCCTCGCGGTATATTACATTATATATAGTACGCGTGTCGTTGCGGTTGAACACGCCTACATAAATGATGTCGTTCCAGAAGAAAGCCTTGTCGCTGACCTTGGAGATGCGGTACTTGCCGTCCTTGGCAATGACTACCACCTCCGACATGTCGGAGCACTCGCCCACCAGCTCCACGCCGTCGGCCTTCTTGAGGCCTATGCCCACGAAGCCCTCCGCCTTGTTCACGTACAGCTTGGCGTTGTTGTTCACCACCTTGGTGACAGAGATGGTCTCGAAACCAGTCAGCTCCGTCTGGCGCGGGAACTGTGCGCCGTACTTCTTCTTTAAAGACTTGAACCAGTTGATGGTGTAGCGGGTAAGGTGGTCCAGGTCGTCCTGCACGGCCTTCATCTGCTCTTCCAGGCCACGGATCTTCTCGTCCATGGCCTTGGTGTCGAACTTGGAGATCCTGCGCACAGGCTTGTCCACCAGCTTGAGGATGTCGTCCATCACAATCTCCCTGCGGAACAGGTCCTGGTACGTCTTCATTTGCGTGAAGATGTCCTGCAGCTGGTCTTCCCAGCTCTTCTGGTCGTGTTCCAGGATCTTGTACACCCGGTTCTCAAAGAATATCCTCTCAAGGGAACTGTAATGCCAGTCGTTCTCCAGTTCTTCCAGCTTTATCTGCAACTGTCTGCCAAGCAGGTCACGGGTATGGAAGGTGTCGTACTCCAGAATCTGGTGCACGTCCATGAACTGGGGCTTGTTGTCCTTGATGACGCAGGCGTTCGGAGAAATGCTGTACTCACAGTCCGTGAAGGCATAGAGGGCGTCGATAGTCTTGTCTGGAGACACGTCGTTGGGAAGGTGGATGACAATCTCCACCTTCTCGGTGGTCATATCCTCTATCTTCTTGATCTTTATCTTGCCCTTGTCCTTTGCCTTAAGGATGGAATCAATGAGCATTGGAGCCGTCCTGGTGTA
>JAEEGL012788990.1_pt1 | contig 12159 bp, 10 predicted proteins | sample 9134231 | NCBI WGS metagenome assembly JAEEGL01 (sample SAMN16246548, study PRJNA631951) | gut metagenome | biome: gut microbiome; feature: rumen; material: fiber-attached | host: Bos | place: Iran: Karaj | collected 2018-10
AATGCTGCAGACTGGATTGGAATTATGGCAACAAGGCTGAATGCTCAGCTTTTGAAGGCTTGTTTTGGTGCATATTGCAAAAATGATGTTGTTTATAATCCGACAGTTGAAGATCTGAAATTTGATGGTCAGGTACTTGTTGCTTCCGGCTGGAAACCTGGATTTTCTACAGATACTGATGCTGTTTATCTTGGTGAAAAATTTGATGCAAAGACTATTGTTAATCTTTCAAATATTGAAAAGGTTTATACAGATGATCCTCGTAAGAATCCGGATGCAAAGCCTCTTGATACTATTTCCTGGGCTGATTTCCGCAAAATGGTTGGTGACGAGTGGACTCCTGGAAAGAACTGTCCGTTTGACCCGATTGCTTCAAAGAAAGCAAGCGAGCTTGGCATGAAGGTTATTTGTGCCGGCGGAAAGAATATTGCAAATATTCAGGCAATTCTTGAAGACAAGGAATATTTCGGAACAACAATTGGTATGTAAGAAGTATCAAGAAACTTTTTTACTTGTAATATCCCATGTTTGTTAAAATTGTTTCAATCTTCTGCCCATACAAAGGGTCAGTCGCCCATGTACCGGCAAGCTCATAAATAGTTTCTATATATTTTGTTTTGTGGACCCAGTTATATCTCGGGTCCACAAGTTCTTTAACAAGCTTTTGTTCTTCTGTAGTTCCATATGCCTGCAGATGCTGAATGTGAGCACGGACACCAAGTTCTTCTGTTTCAAACTGTTCTCCAGGATGGTCTGCATCCATTGCACCAAGTCCGCAGTAATTATGGAATTCTGGCTGAACAAGACCGCCGAATCTAAGATATCCAGTTTCAAGGCACATCTGTGCAAAAGCAACATCGGAATTTACACCTTCGGCTGCTGCTTCATCAATATAATATTGAGCAAACTTTTTAATGTGGGCGCGGTCTGCCTGAGCGTTGCGGCTCATAAAATACGCAGTGAGTTGTTCTGCACTCATCTGTCCGGCATCCATAATTCGTTTAGATAGAATAACCGGTTCTTTTGGCTTTGGTGTTGAAACACAGGAAGTAAGGGCGATGACAGTAAAAATAATCAATGAAAAATAAATCAGTTTTGTAAAGAAATTCTTTTTATTCATAACACTATAAATCATACTCTATTTTTCGGAAAAATTAAGAGAAAAAAGTGAAAATCTCAATTTTTTTTTATAATCTTTTCCTCTTTTTGCATATTGATTCAATATTTAATGTAGAGGTTCTTATGGTGAAAAATAATTCTGGAAAAGATATCTGTAAGGAAATGATTCCCGGCGGCAAAATAAAACCTGATGTAAGAGAGATTGCACTTGAGCATGGACTTTCATTTATGTTTAACGAAGAACTTATAATGCTCATTTTGGGCTCGGGAACAAATGCTATGCCTGTTGAAATTATGGCTGAAAAAATCATGAATATACTTGATGATTCGGATCCTTCTGATGTTGTAGAAAATCTTCTGCGGCTTAAGGGTATAGGGAAGGGGAAGGCGCTTGCGGTGGCAGCAGCTCTTGAGCTTGGAAAAAGGCGTAATAATCATCTGTGTGCTCCTGTAAAAAGTTCTTCTGATGTTGTGCCTTTTGTGAAAAATTATGCAGTGTGTAAGAAAGAACATTTTCTGCTTGTAACGCTGAATGGAAGCCATGAAATAATTCAGATTCATGTGATTTCGGTTGGAACTTTGAATAGAACTTTAATACATCCCAGAGAGATTTTTTCTACAGCTATGCGTGAGAATGCGGCTGCAATTATTGTTTGTCATAATCATCCTTCGGGGAATTGTGAGCCTTCGGAAGAAGATATTCTTATAACACATAATCTGGAAAAGGTTGGTGAAATTATGGGGATAGAACTCCTGGATCATATAATTGTCTGTACGGATTCTTATTTCAGTTTTGCGGATCATAAAATACTTCTCAAATTTAAAAATCGAAATTCAATAATTGTTGCTTCGTAAGGGAACTTGTTTATATTTTTCAATTTATCAGACATAGAATTTTTCTGTTGTTTAATTGATGTGATTTTATTAAATTATAAATATGAAACTATATTCTCATACTCAGCTTATTCGTTGTACTTTGATTTGTGTGGCAGCTGCAATACTTTTGACAGCTGCGATTTGTATAAATATTTCTAAGAAAAAAACTGCAGGTAATGCAGCGGTTGCAGAAGCAGAAATTGTTCAGACTTCTGATGTTTCAGATTCGCAGCCGGTGCAGGAGGTGAATGCAAATTCATTTGACAGTTCTTTTCTGGAACAGAATCCTGCTTCTGTAGTTCCTGTAGCAAATGGCGCTAACGGTTCTGTTAGTTACACTCAGGAAGAAGCTCAGAATATAAATGTTTATTCGCTTTGTAATGAAGCCGTTGTAAATATTAATACTCAGGTTACCGCTTACGACTGGTTCCTTCAGCCTTATGTTCAGGAAGGTGGCAGCGGAAGTGGTTCTATTATTGATAAACGTGGTTATATTCTTACCAATGTTCATGTAATTCAGGATGCTTCAAAGATTTATGTTTCCCTTTTTGATGGAACTCAATATGAAGCAGAGGTTGTAGGTACAGATTTGGACAGCGATCTTGCTGTAATTAAGTTTACACCTCCAGCCGGAATGGAATTAAAAACAATTGCATTTGGTGCTTCAAAATCACTAAAGGTTGGTCAGCGTGTTATTGCAATTGGTAACCCGTTCGGTCTTGAGCGAACCATGACAACCGGTATTGTTTCTGGTCTTGGCCGTCCTATTCAGAATTCAAATAATCGTATTATTCGTGATATGGTTCAGACAGATGCAGCAATAAATCCTGGAAATTCTGGTGGTCCTCTTCTTGATACCAGTGGAAAAATGATTGGTATTAACACCATGATTCAGTCCAGTTCCGGAAGTTCTGCGGGAGTTGGTTTTGCTGTTCCTTCAGAAACTGCAGTTCGAGTAGTTGCAGATTTAATTAAGTATGGAAAAGTACAGCGTGGAACAATTGATGCTACTATAATTCAGTTAAGCCGCCGTATTGCTCAGTATGCTGGTCTTGATATTACTAATGGTGTTTTAATTTCTGAAGTAAAGAAAGGTGGTAATGCAGAAGCTGCTGGTCTTAAAGGTGGAACTGAAGCTGCCTATTATGGCTCACGCCGTGATATTATTTATATTGGTGGCGACGTTATTACTCAGATTGATGATATAGCAGTTAGTTCTCTTGCTGATTATTATTCAGCTCTTGAAAGTAAGCGTGCTGGGGATGTTGTTACGGTTGTTGTTCGCAGAAATCGTAAGAATGTAATCTTGAAGATTAAACTTGTAGAGAGTTAACAGGATAAGGTTGTATGAAAAGATTTGAGGTGGTTTCACCTTTTGAGCCTAGCGGCGACCAGGGACAGGCTATTGAAAAGCTTTCCGAGGGCTTTCTGCGAGGCGATAAGTTTCAGACTCTCAAGGGTGTAACCGGCTCTGGAAAAACCTTTACTATGGCAAAAATCATAGAGAAGGTTCAGAGACCTACTTTAATCATAAGTCATAATAAAACTCTTTCGGCACAGCTTTACCGCGAGTTCAAATCTTTCTTTCCAAATAATGCTGTAGAATATTTTGTTTCATATTATGACTATTATCAGCCGGAAGCCTATGTAGCGGCGCGGGATCTTTATATTGAAAAAGACTGTGACATCAACCGGGAAATTGACCAGATGCGTCTTGCCGCTACTTACAGTCTTATGGAAAGGCGCGATGTAATTGTTGTGGCAACTGTTTCCTGTATCTATGGTCTGGGTATGCCGGATGTTTATAAAGGCATGCGTGTTCATGTGGAAAATGGACAAACTTTTGAACCTAAATCATTTGCCAATAAATTGATTTCGATGCAGTATAGTCGTAATGACAATATTCTTGAGAGAGGTAATTTCCGTATTAAGGGTGATGTAATTGAAGTTTTTCCACCTTATATGGAAACTGATGAAGCATATAGAATTCTTTTGGACTGGGATCAGGTTGTTCGTATTCAGCGCTTTAATGTTATGGATCGTTCTGTAACAGGCGAACTTGAAGAAACTGTATTCTATCCTGCAAAGCACTTTGTTGTTCCTCAGGATAAACTGCTTGAAGCAACAAACCGCATTCAGACTGAACTTGATGATCGCGTAGAAGAACTTCGTGCTGCCGGAAAAATGCTTGAAGCAGAACGTCTTAAAACCCGCACAACTTATGATATTGAAATGCTCCGTGAAATGGGAACCTGTCCGGGAATAGAAAACTATTCCGGCCCGATAAGCGGTCGTGCGCGCGGTGAGCCACCTGCGACTCTTCTTCATTATTTTCCAGATGATTTTCTCTGCATGATAGACGAGGCTCATGTTTCTGTTCCGCAGATTGGAGCAATGTACGAGGGCGACCGCAGCCGTAAACAGAATCTTATTGATTTTGGTTTTCGTCTTCCTTCGGCTTTTGATAACCGCCCTCTTAAAAAGGCTGAGTTTGATGCCAAGATGAATCAGATAATTTACGTTACGGCAACTCCGCGTCCTGAAGAAATTAAACAGAGTACACAGGTTGTTGAACAGCTGATTCGTCCAACTGGTTTGCTGGATCCTATTGTAGAAATCAGACCGAGTGAAGGTCAGATGGAAGATATTTATAAGGAAGTTCGTGAGCGAATTGACCGTCATGAACGCAGTCTGATTCTGACATTGACTAAAAAAATGGCCGAAGACCTTACAGACTATCTTACAGAACTTAAGCTTAAGGTAAAATATATTCACTCAGAAATTGATACTTTTGAACGCGTGGAGATTTTGAAGTCTTTAAGAACCGGAGAAATTGATGTTTTGATTGGAATTAACCTTTTGCGAGAAGGAATTGACCTTCCGGAAGTTTCGTTTATTGCAATTCTTGATGCTGATAAAATCGGATTTTTGCGTTCAGAAACTTCTCTGATTCAGATTATTGGCCGTGCCACCCGTAACGCAGAAGGTAAAGTTGTAATGTATGCTGACCATATGAGCCCTGCAATGGATGCAGCTGTAAAAGAAACCAAGCATCGCCGCGAGGTTCAACAAGCCTACAATGAGGAGCATGGAATTACTCCTAAGACAATTTCTAAGGCAGTTGAAGATATTCTTATTCACGAAAAACAGGATGCCGACGCAAACGCTTCAATGCAGCTTGAAGTTCTTAAGAAAGAAGCTAATCTCTTTAATCCTAAGGAACGTCATAAGCTTATTAAGGCTCTTACTGCAGAGATGTCTGCCTGTGCCGACCGAATGGAATATGAACAGGCAGCAGCCCTTCGCGATCAGATACGCGATATTGAGGCGCAGTACGGGAAGTGATGACTACGTTTACGAAATTAAAAAAAATTAGACAGTTTTTATTTGTTTTTCTTGGTTTTATAACTAGTACATTTGGATATTCAATTGATTTTGAATCTATCGAATCATATGAACTTATGCCTGTAGACTTCAAAGAGAATGTCGATATTCTTTCAGAAACAGTTTGTATAAATAATTTAAAGACTGAAATTGAAATAGAATTTTTATTTGATCCCAATAGTAATTATGATAATCCGTATATTGAAGCTGAGATACAATGTTTTCCAGAGGGGCATGGTCGTTCTTATACAGATATGTTAATTCCTAAAGATTTTGAAATTGTTTCAAATAATAAGAAATTAGAGTTTGATGTTTTATATAATGGAAAGAAATATAATTCACAAGAAGCATTTATAACAGAAGGGTATCAACCTTCAAATATTCAATTTTCTATAGAAGCAAAAAAAGGTGTAAGTAACCTCAAGATTTCATATTATAATTGTAGTAATTCTATGCAAACAAGATTTGGCTATGGTACTACAATTATGAATTATAGATATATTTCAAACCGTAGTAAAAAATCAATTTGTTTTTATTATGATGATATAAAACTCTCTGGAAGACTTTCAAAAATTCTTAGTATAAAAGATATAGAAACTAACACCAATGACTATATTAACAATTTCTGGCAAACTGAAAATGAAAGCGAATGTAATATTGAACGTGTAGTTTCAAGAAATAATGAAATTATTTGGAAATGTCTGGTGCCAGAAGCAACTTCGCGATTGGAGATTTTACTTGCAGAGAACTACCAGCAAATTGTATTTTATCCTCTGGGTATCCAATTTGGTGGTATAACAACAGATAAATCTATAATTAATAAATCAAAATTATTCTTTTTATCAAAAAATCAACTTGAGGCTTTACGAAATTCATTCTATGCAATACATGGGTATGCTTTCAAAAATCAAAAGTGGAAAGATTATTTTTATAACATATTTAATGATAATGGGAAAAAATATGTTGTAAATTCAAATTTCTCAGAATCTGATTTCAATGACATAGAGAAAAAAAACATAGAACTTATAAGGGAATTAGAAAATACTAAGGAGCCTATTTTATTATCAGAGTATTTAAATAAATGGAGTAAAATATGAAAAGAAAACTGTTCTTTGTTGTTATATTTTGTGGATTGTTTTATGTTTACTCAGATGAAAATCGTATTTTAGAAGCAATAAATGATATGTTTGTAAATACATTGTCAAATACTACTTGGTATGCGGGACGTAGTTCTGTATTGTTTGATAATAATAGAAATAAAGATTTTTATGAATGGAAAAATCTTCAAGATAATGATTTATCCACTTGTTGGGCTGAGGGAAAACAAGGTTCTGGAATTAATGAATATTTTTTAATTCCATTTTCTCGAAAAGAAGGTTTAGGTTTTAGTTATCGCAAAGCTCAAAGTTCAAAAAATATAAAATGCTATATAATAATTAATAATGGAAATTGTATTAATGATATTTGTTTTCAACAAAACAATCGAGTGAAAGAATGTAAACTTCAAGTTTATGATACTCCAGTTGTTTATGGACAAGATAAAAATTATGTAGAAGCAAAACCTTTATTAATATATGAATCAATTATTCAAATGGATGATACTGAAGAAACTCAACAATTTGATTTTGACATAAATCTCAGAAATGATTATTTGACAAGTTCACCACTTTTAATCTTAAAATTAACTATCCTCGAAGTTTATCCTGGAACAGAATATGATAATACTTGTATTAGTGAAATAAATGTATATGGCGAATATATAAAAGATATAGAAAAAAAATTGTTAAAAAAACATTCAGTTGGGAGGTCGCTTATTATGAAAAAAAATATATTTTTTTGTATTATCTTATTTTTTACAATCTCTATTTTTGCAACAGATATTAGACAAGTAATGTTTGGGAATAATTATGAAACAATACATGAAATAGATTCTGATAATCTTTTTATTGAATATCCTGATATAAAATCATATATGAAAACATTAAATATTTCAGAGTTTAATTGGAAAGATTCAAAATTTAATAATGATATACAAAAAAGATTTTATAGATGTTTTGAACAAAACATTGGAAATCAAAAATTTATTCGGGTTGTAAAAGGTGCATGTGAACTGACTGATGATTTTATCTTAAGCTGGAGAAATCCTGATAAGATTGCAACTGAAGGTCATTCATATATAACCCAGCTGTTTTATGTTGCAGATAATTGTATTTATGCAATCGGAAAATTTACTGTAATGGAAGCTAACGGTTATACCTGGGAAAATGGAACTAATTTAAAATATGAAATGGTAGAAATAATTCAAAGAAATGATAATGTTAAAGGATTTTTGTTTAATTATCTTGAAGACAGAATAGATCATCATAATCGTGCTGAAGAAAATGGTGTTTATGATGAAGTGTATGCAAACACAGCTGAGTATTATCGATTTGATAATTTACTAGAGAATGCTACAGAAAATTACGGATGTATTAAATATATTAAAGATTTTAATAAAATCTCTATAACAAAAATTCGTACAGATCAACCCTTAATTGATGAAAAAAGACCTTTTATGTACACAGTTAACAATGTATTTGATGGTAACTATGAAACTGCATATGTCGAAAATACTAAGGATAATTTATTGTTCATAACGGTTTACAATGAGTTGTTTGATCATATTTTAAAAATTAAATTAATTAATGGTTATAGTGCAAATTATGCATTATATAATAATAATTCAAGAATAAAATCTCTTGGTGATTATTACATAAACTCAGAATCATTGAATAATGAGAAAACGTTCTATTCAAATATATCTGTAGAAGTAAGAGACCTTTACAAAAATCCTCAGATTATTAAGTGGAATGATTCTATTCTTGCTGTAACTGAAATTTATAAAGGAGAAAAATATAGTGATACATGTATTTCAGAATTAGATTTTTATGATGAAATATATGGATGGCTTTTTGAAGATATAAAATGACAAATTTAAACTATTTAAGAAATTTACCAGTACCTTATTTTTCACAAAGACAAAACGATTATCAATAGCAACAAAGATACCTTGATGCACAGGCTGCGAAAAAAGCAGGAAAAAAAGTATATGACATAATATCAAACAAGGCTCCTGTTTCTATGGACTGTCGTACTTGCAATATTACAAGCGTAATGATGGTAATGAAATACCTCGGTTTAACTGCCTACATATGGAGTTGCTTGTCTTGAAACTTGGGATAACTTAAAAAATATATAGTACCAATTATAAACGTGAGGGACAGATAGTGTACAATAAAGTTTAAAATTCTAAAAAATCAATTTTCAGTAATTGACTTTTTTTTAGAATTTGTATATTCTTTCTAAACTATTGTAATTTTGTGTGGGAAAACTGTTTTATATAAGGAAGGATAAAGAAAATGTCTAGAATGTGTGATGTTTGCGGTAAAGGCGTTATGTCTGGAAATAAAGTAAGTAAATCTATGAACCATACTCGCAGAACATGGAGACCAAATCTCCACAGCATTAAGGCTGTTCTTCCAAACGGAACTGTAAGAACTATTAAGGTTTGCTCAAACTGTCTTAGCAGTGGTTTCGTTCAGAAGAAGGTTCGTGTTCCACAGACTACTGAAGCTGCTCAGAACTAAGTTTTAGTAATCCGCATGAAAACCCCGTTGATAGACAACGGGGTTTATTTTTTTAACGGTGTTTTCGATACGCCCTTTGGGCTACTCAATCACCGGAGGTAATTACAAGGCCGTCGTAGGCTGGAAGAATCGAAAGGGCTGCAGCGAGGCCGGGGAATTCTTTTTTGTGTTCTTCTATATAATCTGCAGTTTCTGTGTGTGAAGAATTATGTGTAAGATGTGTAAACCATATGTGGTCGCCGCTAATCTTAGCAGATGCTTCCAGTGCCTGTAGAAAATTAAAATGTGTCGTATGTTCCTTAATACGAAGGCCGTCTATTACAAGGTGTACGAGGTGGCCGCATTTTTTATGTATAAGCTCTATGGATTCATCGCTTATATAATTACAGTCTGTAAGATAGGCGATTGAACGAGGTCCTTCTGCTGTATTTTCTGTAAGAAGCCAGCCGGTTGTTTCAAGATGGCCATGAAGCATAGGAATTGGTGTGATTTCTATTGTTTCAAAATCAAAAGAATCTGAGACTGAATTGAGTTTGATTTTAGCGTGTCCGCCTCCTTCTGCTTTTTCGCTGAAAATATATCCAAATCTGTGTTTTATATCGTCTGCTGTTTCCTGATTTGTATAAAAAGGGATTGGAGGTTTGTCGTATTTTTCGTTCTGCGGGTTATCAGGTTTATTAGACATGATACAGGAAAAATTACGAAGATCATCTATTCCGTGTAAATGGTCTGCATGGCTGTGTGTCAGTAATACTGCATCTATTTGAGTTACATTTTGTTGAAGTGCCTGAGAACGGAAATCAGGACCTACGTCTATCAGAATATATTTATCTGAATTATCTGCTGCCTGAAATTGTAAATATGCAGAACTTCTGAAGCGTTTATTACGTGGATCTGTTGATTTACAAACTGCACAGTTACAGCCAATTACAGGAACTCCGTGGCTTGTTCCTGTTCCTAAGAACGTTAATTTCATAAAAATGATTATAGCAGAATATGACACTAATTTACAGTTTCTTTATTTTAGATTAAAATACTTTTTGTGGATTATCGGACTAATAATATTATAGAAGAATTTTTAACCCAGCAGATGGATGTGTTTACTGTTGATGAGTTTTATAAGTATTTGAAAGCTCAGGGTGCAAAAGTTACTAAAGCCGATTCCAAAGAAATATTACAGGTTTCTGAATACGTTTTTTCCCTTGTAAATAATGAATATGTTACTAAAGCCGGTGTGTTTACTGGCCGCTGGTTTAGCTTTAAGCCGAGTCGTGAAGAAGTAGAAAAAGGCTATATTATTTTAGGTCATCGCTGTATTCCTTTTATAAATCCTGATATATCTCCAGATAGTATTTGTATTATGTCTGATGGTGTGCCTGTTGAAAGTGATGCACAGATTTTTTCTATGAATCTTGCGATGGACACTTTTGCCCTTTATGGTGAAGGTTATATTCTTCCATATATTTTTAATGATAAAAGTAATACAAATGTCGCTTTGAGTTCTGTTCAGTATTCTATGCCTCAGGAAATGAGGCTTACATGCTGGCCTATCAAAAAAATTCATGGCGGAGAATCATTTAAATATGGAGACAGAATTCTTTGCCGTGTCATTAGCTGGAACGACGGTGTAGTTGAGATGGTGGTTCAGCCAAACGATCTTTCGTCTTTTGTAATTTCAGACGAAGCTGTTCAGCGTGAAGAATGGTATACTCATTTTGAAAATGGCCTGATTGAAAGTTTTGATAGACACGGCCCGGCCTCTTCAATAGAAGAACAATTATCATTTTTATTTCTGGAAAATCAGGAACAGCTTTGTATAAGAAACTGTGGTTCAACAGAGGAATTTTTAGCCCATACAACAAAGATTGGTTTTGAGCCTTATGGTGTTGAAACTCGAATCTGGAGAAAGGGAGAGCAGGTTCCTTATATTGGAAAATGGAATGGTCTTGGACTTGAACGTGGAATGCTTTTATCTGATATGGCGCTTACTCTAACTCCACGTGTAATTGATGCCATTCTTGAAGACAGAATTTATGATAAACGCTGTGGTAAAGCAGAAGGGTCTGATGATTTTGAAGATGTAATTAAAAAGATTTTCCCGAATATGGGTATGATTTCTTCTGCTGAGCGACGCCTTGTATTATTGAATATAGAAAAGCGTAATGATATACTTGAAAAGGTATATAATCAGTTTTCTGATTATCCGATTGCAGAAATGCGAAAGAGAATTCTTTCACTTTTTACGAGGGTGAGTGAATTGTTCTGTGAAATCGGCGGGTCAGGAATTGCTGCGGATAATTTCCCTCAGCAGGAACTGGTTATTCTATCTCAGCTTTACAGTCATATTGTGAGGCTTCTGGAAGAAGTTGAAAACGTATACATCAGGTCTCAATTTCCTATTGATGACGTTTCCCTTTCTCTGGAAGGTATGGAAGAGACTTTTGATGATATAAGTGTTTCGTTGTTTTCTGCATTGGAGAACAACAGGTTTAAAGGCTTTGAGATAGTGAAGACGGAATAAGGAGAATTAATATGGATACAGAAGTTGAAGTTGATTTGGCACAGTTGATTCACAGAGGTGGTGTTTTCAAGAATGTTGAAGGAAATACTCCTCAGGAAATTTATGCTAAGGTTTGTAAGATGATTGATCTTCCAGACGGAATGACTTCTGAGACTGTTTATAATGCGTTGTGCGCCCGTGAGGAAGTATTGAGTACTGCTGTAGGAAATGGAATTGCTCTTCCACATGCACGTTCGCCAATTATGAAAAATGAATCGGAACAGCGCATTTGTGTAGTTTATCTTAAAAATCCAATAGATATGAAAGCGCCTGATGAGCGCGAAGTATTTGTTATGTTCATCTTGCTTGCTCACAATTCGCAGATTCATCTTAAGGTTCTTTCTTCTTTGGCAGCTCTTTTCAGAGATTCTAAATTTAAGAAAGCTCTTGAACTTCGTTCAGATGAAGCTGTTCTTTCTTCAATTATCAAAGAGCTGGCATAATTCCAGAATTATATTTTTACAAAAAATATTAGGAGTATAACATGAACAAAAAAGGTGTTGAGGCAGTTGCACTTTCAATCCGCAGCTTGTCAATGGACGCAATTCAGAAAGCAAATTCTGGTCACCCAGGACTTCCACTTGGTGCAGCTGA